>Ga0209702_10001982_pt1 | contig 37211 bp, 33 predicted proteins | sample FRY01_FD_187210 | JGI IMG/M metagenome (GOLD analysis project Ga0209702, IMG submission 187210) | Freshwater microbial communities from Lake Fryxell liftoff mats and glacier meltwater in Antarctica - FRY-01 (SPAdes) (version 2) | ecosystem: Environmental > Aquatic > Freshwater > Ice > Glacier...
CGCGGCAACGCAGCTATACCGCGTCGAAATTCAGCTTTAACAACGGCGACGGGCGTTGCCCGACCTGCGGCGGCTCAGGCTTTGAGCATGTCGAGATGCAGTTTTTAAGCGACGTGTATTTGCGCTGTCCCGATTGCGATGGCAAGCGTTACAGACCTGAGATTTTAGAAGTGACGATTGAGCGAGATGGTCACTCGCTCAACGTCTCCGACGTCCTCAACCTAACCGTCAGCGAAGCCATCAAGCTCTTCGCGCAAGACCGCGACGTAGTCCGCGCGCTGCAACCCATCGTTGACGTAGGCCTTGAATACGTCAAGCTGGGCCAGCCCGTACCCACACTGTCTGGCGGCGAGGCGCAACGCCTCAAGCTCGCAGGTTTTCTGGCCGAAGCCGCAGGCAGGCGCAGCACCGCATCACGCCAGCCGACCGCTACAAAAGGCACGCTATTTTTATTCGACGAGCCGACAACAGGCCTGCACTTTGATGACATCGCCAAGCTCATGCGCGCGCTGCGCAAGCTGATGGATGCAGGGCATTCATTGATCGTGATTGAGCACAACCTGGACGTGATCCGCTCGTCCGACTGGTTGATTGATCTGGGGCCAGAAGGTGGTGAAGGCGGCGGCCTGCTGGTGGCCGAGGGCACGCCCGAGCAGCTGCGCGAACACCCCACCAGCCACACCGCCAAAGCCCTGCGCGACTACGAGTTGGCGATGGGTGCAGTTCACAAGGTGCAAGAGGCAAGCGCCAAGGCGTGGAAGACCCGGCCCGCATTTTCCAACATGATCCAGATCGTCAACGCCAAAGAAAACAACTTGAAAAGCCTGTCGGTGAATATTCCACGCGGCAAGTTCAATGTGGTCACTGGCGTATCAGGCTCGGGCAAATCAACACTGGCATTTGATATTTTATTTAACGAAGGCCAGCGGCGTTATTTAGAGTCGCTCAACGCCTATGCACGCAGCATTGTGCAGCCCGCAGGTCGGCCCGAGGTCGATGCGGTATACGGCATTCCGCCAACGGTGGCGATCGAGCAGCGCCGGTCGCGCGGTGGGCGCAAATCAACGGTAGGCACAACGACCGAGGTGTGGCACTTTCTGCGCCTGCTCTACGTCAAGCTTGGTGTACAGCACTGCACCAAAGACGGTGCAGCCGTTATGCCGCAAAGCCCCGAGAGCATTGCCGCGCAACTGCTTAAACATTACCGTGGTAAACACATCGGCCTGCTGGCCCCGCTGGTGATTGCGCGCAAGGGTGTGTACACCGAGCTGGCCGACTGGGCACGGCCACGCGGCTACACGCACCTGCGCATCGACGGCGAGTTTTTACCGACCACCCACTTTCCGCGTATTGACCGTTTTAAAGAGCACACGGTGGAACTGCCGGTGGCCGACATTCACGTCACGCCGGAAAACGAAGCGCTGTTGCGCGCCGCGCTTGCCGTGGCATTGCAACACGGCAAAGGTGTGGTGCATGTGCTGGCCCCGCTCGATGGCCTCAAGGATGCCATGCTGGCGGGTACATCGACCAAAGCGATTGGCAGGCTGGAGGTCGCGTCTACCAAGCGTGCCTGCCCAGTGTGTTCAAGCTCATACCCCGAGCTGGACCCGCGCCTTTTCAGCTACAACAGCAAGCACGGCTGGTGCCTTGACTGCGTAGGCACGGGCGTGAAGCTCAGCAAAGAGCAGCGCAAGGTGTTTGACGACTCGGTACGCGATAAAGACAACAAAGGCAGAGAGCAAAGCTTTGAAGAGCCTGATGTTGAAGATGTTGAAGGTACGCTGTGCCCCGGCTGTGACGGCACGCGACTGAACAAACAAGCCCGTGCCGTGCAGTTCAATGGTGTCGGCATTGCAGACATTGCGCGCCTGTCAGTCACTGACGTGCGGGCCTGGATTGAAAAGCTGGCGCTGGTTGGCCGTGAGGCCGGCATCGCACGCGACCTGGTTCCCGAAATCAAAAGCCGGCTGGAGTTTTTGGAAGACGTAGGCCTTGGCTACCTCACGTTGGATCGTGGCGCGCCCACGCTCTCAGGCGGCGAGGCGCAGCGCATACGCCTGGCCGCGCAACTCGGCTCGAATCTGCAAGGCGTTTGCTATGTGTTAGACGAGCCGACGATTGGCCTGCACCCGCGCGACAACCAGATACTGCTGCGCGCCCTCGGCAAACTCAGCGAGCGCGGCAACACGCTGGTGGTGGTAGAGCACGACGAAGACACCATTCGCCGCGCCGACAACATCATCGACATAGGCCCCGGCGCAGGCAAGCGCGGCGGGCGGCTGGTGGGGCAGGGTACGGCAGCAGAGTTGGCGCTAGTGCCGGAGTCGCTGACCGGACGCTATCTGGCGAATCCGCTGGTGCATCCCCTCCAACTGCGCCGCGAGACGAACCCAGCCGCTGAATTGTGGTCAGAGCCCAATTTCGACACGGCTGTTGATTCGGTCGAGGCATCGCCTTTGAAATTGGGCTCTGACCCCAATTCAGCTACATCGTCGCCCATTTCAGCGGGCCAAGAAAAAGCCGTCGGTAAAAAAACCAAAGCGCTCCTAAAAGCAGCAGCCCTGAAAGCCGCAGCAGCCACAGCCAGCGCCCTGCACAACGCAGCCCCACAAGCAGCAAGCGCCAACACCTCCTGGCTAAGCGTAGCAAAAGCCAACCTGCACAACCTGAAAAACGTCACGCTGCAAGTACCACTCTTCAGGCTGGTCGCCGTCACCGGCGTATCAGGCTCAGGCAAGTCCACGCTGGCCAGAGATGTGCTGCTTACCAACGTCCACGCCGCCGTCATGCAGCGCTCCACCAAAGCGGGCCGCGATGCAGACGATGCAGGAAAACACCCAAGCTGGACTGGCTGCGAAAGCATAGAAGGCTACCGCGTCGTTGACCGCGTGCTCGAAGTAGACCAAACCCCCATCGGCAAAACGCCACGCTCATGCCCCGCCACCTACATCGGCTTCTGGGACACGATTCGAAAACTGTTTGCCGACACACTGGAAGCACGCGCGCGCGGCTACGCGGCAGGGCGCTTTAGCTTTAACACCGGCGAAGGTCGTTGTCCGACCTGCGAAGGCGCGGGCGTACGCACCATAGGCATGAGCTTTTTGCCCGACGTAAAAGTGCTGTGTGAAACCTGTCACGGCGTACGCTTTAACCCCGAGACGCTGGCCGTTACTTGGCGCGGCAAAAGCATTGGCGATGTGCTCAAAATGGAGGTTGATGAGGCGGTAGAGTTTTTCAAATCCATGCCCGCCATAGGCCACCCGCTGCAACTGCTGAAAGACGTTGGCCTCGGCTACCTCACGCTCGGCCAGCCGTCACCCACGCTGTCAGGCGGCGAGGCGCAGCGCATCAAACTCGTCACTGAACTCAGCAAGGTACGTGACGACATCACAAGGCGCGGCCAGAAAGCGCCGCACACGCTGTATGTTCTGGATGAGCCGACCGTAGGCCTGCACATGGCCGACGTTGAAAAGCTCATCCACGTATTGCACCGCCTCGTCAACGGCGGCCACAGCGTGGTGGTGATTGAGCACGACCTCGATGTGATCGCCGAAGCCGACTGGGTCATCGACCTAGGCCCAGACGGCGGCAACGCCGGCGGCCAGGTGGTGGCATCAGCGCCGCCAGAGGCAGTCGTCAAGCTCGGCACGCACACCGGCAAGGCGCTTAAAAGCGTGTTGGCGCGGGTTTGAGGTTTTGAAATTGCTACTGATTCAGGAGCTGCTAGCGCCCGTATCTATGGCTCTGTCGCAATAGCGTACAAGAACCGTTGAAAGGCGGCGTTTATGCTGCTTATTGCGACCGAATCTGCGAAAGTCCGACAGGCTGCTAGAGATCGATTTCCAGCAGAGACGAGATGGCTCGGGATATGCAAATCATGATTTCCTTGTCATGCTGGTCTTCATCCAGCACATAGTCGCGATGCTCAGCCACGCCTGAAATAAGGGCTGTTCGGCAGGTTCCGCAGGTACCACTTTCGCAAGAACTCGGGACCGATATCTTCTCGCGGCGAAGGGCCTCCAGAATACTCACTCCACAGGGCACCTCGATCGTCACCCCCGAGCGCAAGAGCTTGACCGCGAATGGCCGATCCTCCGGAGCTTGGGGTTGCACGCTGGTACCGAAATCCTCGAAGTGAACACTGCCGGAGGGCCAGTGATGGGTGTACTCGCGCACCGCCTGCATCAGGCGCCGAGGGCCGCAGCAGTAAACATGCCCGCCTTCGGGGTGCTTCGCGAGTAGGGGAGCCAGATCCAGCGAATGCGAGGGCTCACCATGGCTGTGGTGGATCAGGACGCGTCCTGCCAGTTCAGGCGTGTTCAGCTCCTCGCGAAAGGCTGCGGACTCGGGAGTGCGCGTGACGTAGATGACCCGGAAGTCCATCTGACGGGCTTGTAGTTCGCGCACCATGGACATGATCGGTGTGATCCCGATCCCTCCGGCAATGAGTAGATGCGTGCGCGCCTGGTGATCGAGCGAAAAGTAATTCAGGGGCACCGAGGCAGGTAGCACATCGCCTATCTGTACCTGGTCAATCAGGTTGATGGATCCGCCCATTCCATGAACGTCACGCTTGATGGCGATGCGGTAAAGATTCGTCTCGGCCGGTCCATTGCAAAGGGAGTAACGACGCGTCAGACCGTTGGGTGTGAGCACAGTGATATGGGCACCGGCGCTGAAGGGCGATAGCAGCTGGCCGTCCGTGCGCAACAATTCGAAAAGAAAAACATCGGTGGCAATGCGGGTCTTGCGGGCGACCTGTAGCGGCAGCATGCCGCCTTCCGAATCTAGGCTAAGGGTGCTGGAGTTCAATGCTTCCTCCGGGCGTTCGAGCTGGCAGGCCAACTTGTTCATGAAGACGCACATCACTGCCGCTGCTCGAAGACGTCATGGCCGCAATGCAAATTTCCAGATTCGCCAGTCCCCAGCGCCCATCGTGCAAGGCCGGGGATTCTCCAGCTATGGCCTCGTGAAATTCATTCAGCACCAAGTCGCGCGGGGTTTGGTCAGTGGGAAGAAGCATCTCCCTTACACCCTGCTGGTCATAGATGTACAGCCCCTGAGCTGACTGGCGAATATCGCCGCGTTCGCAACTCACCAGGGTCAAGCCAAAAAAGGGCTGGTGCGGTGCCTGGGCGGGAATGGCAGAGCGGGCACGCTCCTGTTTGAGACGGAGTTCATCCTCGATGGCGACTTCCTGAGTCTGGTCGCGATACACCTGGCGCATTGCGGGTGGTTGATGAAAGCCCCATTCGGAGATGTCGTTGCAGAGATCCATACTGGAGAAGCCGCCGTAGCCGTTATAAACCGCCGTTGCAACGGCACCATTGTCAAAATCGATGAATACCGTGTGGGCTCCGATCGAGCGTCGACGTGGATGCCAGTCGAAGGTACGTGCGCGAACGCTGCGCGCCTGTCCTCCACACAGCAGGCGCAAGATATCGAACTGGTGTGAACCTTGCCGAAACGTGACGCCGCCACCCAGTCCGACATCCAGTTCTTCAGGGCGCCGGGGTCTGTGCATCCAGTCGGTGTAGCACCAGGTGTGCACCATGCGCACCCCACCTAATTCTCCCGAGCTGATCAGCTCCTGCATGCACTTGATCGGCAGATCATGGCTGTGAGAATGGCCTATGACCAGCACCACACCGGCACGCTCAGTTGCCTCGATCATCGTGCGTCCTTCGTCGAGTGACACGGCCATCGGCTTTTCCAGCAGAATGTGTTTGCCCGCTGCAGCGACCTGCAGCACCTGTTGCGCATGCAATTCAGTGGGCGTGGCAATGTAGACCGCATCCAGTCCCGAATGGGTCAGCATTTCGCTGAGGGACGCATAGGCGATCACCCAATATTCCTGCTGGCTGCGCTGCCTGACGGTTTCTACCGGCTCAGCAAATGCCACCCATTCAAATTCAGGGTGCTTGCGAATGGCAGGCACAAAAGCGAGTCCGGCGGCTCCCATACCGGCGATACCGATCCGCACAGGTGTCATGTGCCTTCTCCCGATTCGTTGTCACGTGGCTCATTGTCGCTTTGGTCCGGCGGTGCCATAACGTCCCGGTTCAGATTGTCAATAACGGTCAGTAAGGTGCGACGCGTAGCCGCCAGATCCTCTGGCGGAATGCCCGCAATCGCTAGCCGGTTGACCTCTTCCGCACATGGCACACTCAGCGAGCGAAGCGATGTGCCCTTGAGCGTGAGAAAGATACGGACCTGTTTTTTGTTGTCCGGCATCTTCTGGCGTGTGATGTAGGCGAGCTTTTCCATGGCATGCAGTGCGGTGAAGGCAGATGGCTCGGTCACTCCAGCCTGCTCACTGAGCTGACGCTGCGTCAAGCCATCTGTTTGCCAGAGGATGCGCAGAAAAGTCCAGTGCCCATACAGTACAGAGTGCGCCTTGAGCCGACGCTGCAAGCCGCTGGAGGTGCAGCGAAACGCATCCTTGATCAGGTGGGCCATGCGTTCGTCGTGCAGCACCTCGCGCCAGTTGTGCAATACGTCGGACTTGAATTTTCCTGCACTTTTCTCCGTCTTGCTCATGGAGGGTTTACTTGGCCTTCTTGACGATCATCTCGTCCCAGTTCCGCAGCCACTTGTTCTGCATATCCAACGCCTTGGCCGGGTCTACGTACGTGAGCGGAACGTTGGCAAATGGGGAGGGTATCTTCTTGCTGGTCGCCACATAGTGGTTGTCTGCAAGCAGCTTCTGTCCTTCATTCAGCATGAAGTCGTAAAAAAGGATGGCCGACGCCGGATTCGGCGAACGCTTGAGCATGGCGATGGTGCTGGGTTGAGCAATCACTGGCTGGATGGCCAAGCCTTCGATGGGCGCTCCCTTCGCCTTGATCTGCTCCGGGTTCCAGCTGTATACCGTGAGCGCCAGCGGTACTTCACCCGAGGCCACCATCGTCGTCAACAGGGAGTGCCCTTTGCGCGCAGAAATGCCGTTGGTGGATACGATGTTGTTGAAAATCTTGGTGCCCCGCTCTTCACCCAGCGCCGAAAGCAGGGTGCCAAACCAGATATGGTTGTTGGCCTCGATTCCCAGGCGGCCTTTCCATTTCGGATCCTGGAGATCTTCGTATCGCTTGGGTAGCTCGTCTTTCTTGACTTTTGCGGTGTTGTAGGCTGCCGTCCAGACATCCAGTGTGATGCCGGCCCACTCCTTGTGGGCTGGTACCGCCTGTGGAATCAAGTCGGCCAAGTAGGGCGAGCGAACCTCCTGCAAGAGCCTCTCCCGATGGGCGGCTTCATTTTCGGGGGCGTTGTTCTGCACGATATCGACCTCGAATCGGCCACCCCGAGCTTCGGTGGTAAGGCGTTGCAGAATAGCCTCTGAGCCCGCACGCCAAGCATTGACCTTGATGCCGTATTTCTTGGTGAAGGCCGCCATCATGATCGTCAGCTTGGGATAGGCGTGATAGACCGATAACTCGCCTTCTTTTTTTGCGGCCTCAAGCAGGCGTTCCTGCCGCTCAGGTCCCTGGTAGAGGGCCAGCTCGCGCGCGGCGGCCATCTTGGGGGTGTCCTGAGCCAAGACCGTGGAATGGGCAGCACCTGCGATGAGGGCCGGGATCATGAGTTTCCAAATTTTCTTGTGCATTACTGTCTCCTTTGTTTAGGTTGGGGGCTAGGGCAGGAACTCGTCTTATGCGAGCTTTCGTTGCGCGCGGCGGCGCAGGTACTCGAAATTGATGCTGTATTGCTCAGGCCTTGTGATGTTGTGGTGCAGGCGCTGGATGTACTCGTCGTCGAACACCGGCCCAATACCACCGGCTGCATCAGCCAGCAACTGGATCTGGCAGGCGTTGTCGAGCATGATGGCCAGGATGGTGGACTCCTCCACCGAAGCGCCGACCACCGCTACGCCGTGGTTACGCATTAGAACGGCCTTGCACGCGCCTAGGGCCCGGGCTACGCCAGCCCCCATCTCCTTGGTGCGGATCAGGTCAATGGTGTTGGTGTAGTAGGGCAGCCCATCGGCAAAGGCCACGCTGGGCTGACTGATCGGCCGAAGCGCTTTGCCGGTAGCCGACAGGGCGACCGCATGAGTTGGGTGGGTGTGGATCACACTCATCACGTCCGGGCGGCTCTTGAAGATCTCGGAGTGGATATAGACCTCGCTGTGCTTGCGCCCACCGCCGCCCACTTTGTCACCTTCGAGATTGCAAATCACGATGTTGACCTGGGTGATCTCGTCAAACCCGAAACTGTGCGGCTTCATGTAGAAATGGGTCGGATCTCCGGGGACCCGGATAGAGACATGTCCACGGGTCAGGTCACCTTGTCCCTCGGCCTCAAGGATGAGCCCGGCGTCAATCAGTTTTTGGCGTGCTTCGTCTGCAGTCATGGGGTGTCCTGTCAGGCCATTCCGGCCGGTTGCGTTTCCTGTTGGCCTTCGAAAATCTTCACCAGATCCTGGGCGATTGGTGAGTACTTGGCATGCGTTCTGAGCATGAAGCTGGAGAACCCATCACTGTTGTGGTGCTTCTTGCGCTCATGGGGCAGATCAATCCGCTGGTTGCGGGCAGGGTCTCGCACCAAGCCCATAGGATCATGGCCTTGCGCCATCTTCTTGATCTCGCGACGCAGCACACGGCGATAAATGGCAATACCTTTGTCAGTGGAGCCCAGGTTCTCGCGGGTGCGGTCGGCGATGGCCCCTTGGGTGATCCAGGCCATCATGTCCTGCCCATCCACGTTGTCTACGATGAACTCACCGTGCTCGTCCTTGAAGGGCACGTCGTAGAGGTGAACCTTGCCTAGCAGGTGTTCTGGTACATCCACGCCCGCCGGTGGGATATAAGCGTTGTACCAGAGGTGCAGGGTGTGGTGGTCATCCACCGGCACGCGCATCTGGAAAGAGTAGTAGCGCGAGGCTTCATCGCCGTTACCCACTGCGAGCATGTTGGGAAAGACGATGGGGTGGCCTATGCGCCAGTCGTCTGAATCCTCGGAATGTCCGGCCAGCAGACGGTGCTTGGTGATGCCGAACTCGAACTCGCGAAAATCGATTTTCTCATGCCGCGCACTGATCGCCACCTTGATACCCTCCTGTTCCTTGAGGAACTCATAGTGATGACCGTGCAACCACTCGGTGTGAATGGGGTCGAGGGAGTTTTCCATGATCTGAAGCCAGTTCACGGGTAGCAGGGTCCGGCCCATCATGCGGATGGCTCCTGGCGCCACAAAACCGTCAAAGCGCGGCAGCAGGGGCCGCGGCTCCGGCCCCAGGTAGGCAAAGAGAACGCCACCCAGTTCCTCCACAGGGTAGGCATCGGTGGTCATCTTGTCGCGGAAGGCGTGATTGTCGGGTTCGTTCGGCTGGTTCAGGCACTTGCCTTGGGCACTGAACTCCCAGCCATGGTAGGGGCAACGAATTCCCTGCTCGGTCGGAATACCATGCAGAAACGAGGCTCGGCGATGGGGACATTGTTCGGCGATTAGGCCCAACCGACCCTGGCGGTCACGAAAAAGCACGAGGTCCTCACCCAGCAACCGCACCCGTTTGGTCCACTTGTTTTCCAGTTCGACAGCAGCGCCGATCGGCTGCCAGTAGCGCCGCATCAATTCACCCATCGGCGCCCCCCGGCTGACTTGGGTCAACAACTCATTTTGCTCTGCATTCTCCATTTCGGCTCCTTGGTCTGTGTCAGTCGCCAGCGTCTTTTAGGTACGACGGCTGCAATCAATTTTCGATATAAAACTTAGCTAACTAAGCATACTGAAGCAGACTTTATCTAAGATAAGTTTGCTTGTCCACAAAGAAATATTGAAAAAAGGTAAGTATTTACCCCTAAATACTGGCATTTTTTGACTTTTTGCACTTTCATTTTCAGGATTCATGAATTTCAATTTACTTTTTTCTAAGTAACAAATTTTGTAACTACTTAATCCCCCACGACGAGATCCATCAAAGGGCAATCGTACTTTTGGTACGTGTATGGCCCCTGCGTCCTTTTCGCACTATTGCGACAAAACCGCGATAAGTGCAGGACAAGTCGGCGCACCACACTAGCGTAGAAGACGGAATCTGTATCCGTTTTTTTGTTGACACACGGCAAAAGGGCGGGTAAATTCATCGGCTCTTCTATATAGACCGTCGGTCCGTATGTCAGAACACAATTTTTTCTCAAATAAAAGAGCTGCAAGCACGAGCGTTAGCGCGCCGAAGTCGCTTCAAAGAAGGAGACGTTTTAATGGAAACAGTGGGACAAATACGGGTACCACCAGTCAGTAAGCTGGCAGCATGGCGGCGCATCAATCTACAGTGGATGATCGTTGGTATTTGCGTTGCAATGGTGGCTTATCTGGCGCTGATGCCGCTCGGCTTCCTGATATGGCAGAGTTTTTTTACACCGCAAACCGCCACCAAGGCGGCAAAATTCACACTCGACAACTATGCCACGGCCTACACCAGCGTCGAGACATTGCGCTTGCTTGGAAGCTCGCTCCATTTCGCTGTCGGTTCCGCCTCAGGTGCGTTCGTGATAGGCACTGCGCTGGCATGGATGAACGAACGGACCAATACCCCGTTCAAGTCGGTGTTCTTCGCGCTCTCCATCGTTCCGCTGATCATTCCGGGAATCCTGTTTACGATCGCGTGGATCTTGCTCGGTAGTCCGAAAATCGGCATCCTCAACCTGCTGCTGCAAAACTGGTTCAGCACCGATTACGTATTTTTCAACGTTTACTCGATGTGGGGCATGATCTGGGTTGACGCTCTGGGTTCTTCGCCGCTGGCTTTCCTGCTTATGACGGCGGCATTCCGTTCGATGGATCCGTCGCTGGAAGAATCGGCCATGATGAGCGGCGCGAGCATTCCCCAGATTGCGTGGCGCATCACGCTCAAGCTGACATGGCCGGCCATCTTCGGCACCTTACTTATTTTGTTTGTGCTCGCGCTCGAGGCGTTCGAGGTGCCTGCGCTGCTGGGGTTGCCGGTCGGCATACAGGTATTCACGTCGGCGATCTACCAAGCGATTCACCAGTATCCAAGCAAGATCGGCCTGGCATCGTCCTACGCCGTCACGCTGTTGCTGATCACGACGGTCGGCATCTACTTCCAGTCGCGCCTGTCAAGTCAAGGCAGCAAGTACTCGACCGTGACCGGCAAGGGTTTCCGGCCGCGCGCGCTGGATCTGGGCAAGTGGCGCTACCTGACCGCTGCTATCTTCATCGTCTATTTCGCACTCATTGTGGTATTGCCGTTTCTGGTCTTGATCTGGTCATCGCTGCAGAAGTTCTACAGCGTACCGTCGATGGCTGCGCTACAGAACCTGACCTTTGATAATTACAAGTTCATGCTCAACTATCCGACTTTAGCAAGGTCGGTGGGGAACAGTGCAATGCTTGCATTCGGCAGTGCCACCATCATCATGCTGGTGACTTCGGTGATCTGCTGGATCGTGGTCAAAACCAAAATGCCCGGACGCTGGGCGCTGGACAACCTAGCTTCACTGCCGCTGGTCTTCCCAGGCCTAGTGCTGGGTCTGGCCATCATGGTGTTTTACCTGAATTTTGATATCGGCGTTTACGGCACGATATGGATCTTACTTATTGCCTACGTCACGCGTTTCCTGCCTTATGGATTACGCGCCAACACGACATCGATGCTGCAGATCCACAAGGAACTGGAAGAGTCGGCGGCGATGAGCGGCGCATCCTGGGGTAGCACGTTCTGGCGCATTCTTCTGCCGCTGCTGAAACCCGGTTTGCTGGCAGGATGGATCTACATCATGATCGTGTCGATTCGCGAATTGGGGACCTCGATTCTGCTGTACAGCCCGGGAACGGAAGTGATTTCCATCATGATCTGGGAACTGTGGGAGAACGGACAATACGTTGAGCTCTCGGCGCTGGGTGTGATGTTCATCATCGCTTTGTTCGTGCTGGTGATGGTAGCGCAGTTGGTAGGCAAAAAATACGGCGTCAAAGAAGCCTGATAAATGATAAGAACGGAGAATAAACATGCTTAGCGTTAAAAAACTTTACACTGAGTATCCCAACGATCGCGGCGAGGTCGTCAAGGCTGCGCAGGACATCAGTTTCGAGGTGCCGGAGGGCAAGCTGTTTACGCTGCTTGGTCCGAGCGGCTGCGGCAAGACCACCACGCTGCGTTCAATCGCCGGCCTGGAGCGTCCGAAATCCGGTGAAATTACGGTGGCCGGGACGGCCGTCTATTCGTCGGATAAAAACATCTTCATCCAGCCCAACAAGCGCAATTTCGGCATGGTGTTTCAATCCTATGCGATCTGGCCGCACATGAACGTGTTTCAAAATACATCGTTCCCGCTCGACGTTGGCAGTCGCAAATTCAGCAAGAAAGAAATCGAAGAACGAGTAATGCGGGTACTGACCACAGTCGGTCTTGATGAATTCGCTGGTCGCGAAGCCACCAAGATGTCCGGCGGCCAGCAGCAGCGCTTGGCACTGGCGCGCGCGCTGGTGATGGAGCCAAAGCTGCTGCTGCTCGACGAACCGCTGTCGAATCTCGACGCCAAGCTGCGCGAGCGCATGCGCTTCGAACTGAAACGGATGCAGCGCGAACTCGGGCTGACCACGCTATATGTTACGCACGACCAAAGCGAAGCGCTGGCGCTGTCGCACGAAATCGCCGTGATGAGCGCAGGGCATATCGTGCAGATCGGCTCGCCACGCGATATTTACGAGCGTCCGAGCAACAAGTTCGTCGCCGATTTCGTGGGCCTCACCAATTTTCTGGATGCGATGGTGGAAGCGCCGGAGGCGAACAACAGCGGGTACCGGGTCAATTCCACCATCGGCCAGTTGAGCGTTACGTCCTTCGACCGGCTTGGAAAAGGCGATTCGGTATTGATTTCGGTACGGCCGGAAGACGTCGAGCTGACCGAGCAGCGCCCGGACGGCCCCAACGTCATCGAAGGAAAGGTCGACTTCAAGGTATTCCTGGGGGAGTACCTGGATTACCAGATCAAGGTCGGCGAGCATCAGGTGCTGGCGCGGGCGCATACGTCAGTCAAGGTCGCGGTTGGCACGACCGTTTATCTGCGCATGAATCCCGAGAAGTGCATCACCATCCAAAACAACCTATAAGAAAGTAGCCTGACCATGAGCAACGAAGCGCTTTATCGGCAGATGGCGGATGGATGAAAGCACGTTTACTGGCCTTGGCGATTGTCATTGCCAACCTGTTGATTTTCCTGATTCCTGCGCAGATCCCGAGTGGCGCGCCGACCAGCGCCGTTTGATCCGCCGAGCGGTTTTTTTGCTGTCGATTTCTGCAGCCTATCGGGTGCGCTGATGGGTGAATGGCTCGCGCTGCTGTCGGCTTGCTGCTTTGCCGCGTCGAACGTGACCATCATGCGTGGCGCCAGCGCCAAAGGGCAGGATAACGGCGCCTTTCTGTCGATTCTTTTCACGGCTGGCATTGTCGGCGCGATCTGGCTTGCCAAAGGAGTGTGAGATGGCTGGGGCCGGCGCTGCATGCCGGGCAAAAGATCTATGCCGCGGCGCGTATCAATTCTGCGTCGGATTTTGCTTCGGACACTGCTGGATCGGATTCAAGGCCAGCGCTTGGCTGTCGGGGTCGATGTAGACCTTGCCATCCACCGTATGCACCGCGTAGGTCCGCAGCGGAATCATGCAGGGCGGCGTCACCACTTCGCCGGTACGGATATTGAAAGCGCCATTGTGAAAATCGCATTCGATGACGTCGCCGTCGATATACCCTTCGGACAGTGAGCCGGGGCCGTGGGTGCAGGCATCGTTGGTCACGTAAAACCGGTTTTCAATGTTGAACACGGCAAGCGACATTCCGTCTTTTTCAACCTTGGTGGCGCAGCCGGCGGCTACGTCGGTCGTAGCGCACAGTTCGAGCAGATGCAGCAGATGAAAATCTTTTATTTCACTCATGATGGTAGTCGTAGTAATACGTTATTGATTGTCGTCGGCAAATTTTCCGCCTTCGCGCGCAGTGTCTGCCGTATCCGATTTCTGTTGACATGTGTCAAAGGGATCAGTGGTGCCTAGCATTGACACCGCAACCCCAAGAATGATATCCTGAGTTTCTTGTTAGAAACAGCGTTCCGCATAAGAGAACGTCAAAATTCATGCCATTGCGGCGATATTTTGAGCGTATTTGCATACCTAAAAAATTTGACTGACAACACTCTTTTGAGGAAATTTGAAATGACCAGACGCGAACAAAATGAACTACTGACACAGACTGGCGCGGGCACACCGATGGGCGATCTGTTTCGCCGCTATTGGATACCGGCGCTGATGTCGAGTGAGTTGCCTGAGGCCGACTGTCCGCCAGTACGCGTCAAGCTGCTGTCCGAACGCATGATCGCGTTCCGTGACACTGCAGGCAAGCTAGGTTTGACCGACGAATTTTGTGCCCATCGTGGGGTTTCGCTGTGGTTCGGTCGCAATGAAGAGAATGGCCTGCGCTGTCCTTATCATGGCTGGAAATACGATACCACCGGTCAGTGCGTTGATGTCCCGTCGGAACCGATCGAAAGCGGCTATTGCAAAAAAATCAAACTGAAGTCGTATCCGTTAGTCGAGCGTGGCGGCATCCTGTGGACTTACATGGGTCCGCCCGAGCTGCAGCCCGAGTTGCCGGAATTTGAATTCGCGATGGTCAGTCCCGAGCGGCGCTTCATTTCGAAGCGCAACCAGGAATGTAACTATCTGCAAGCGATGGAAGGCGGCATCGATAACAGCCACGTATCGTTTTTGCATAGCGGCGAGCTGGAACATGATCCGCTTTTCAAGGGCGCCAAGGGCAATAAATACATGCAGGATTTCCAGGTCAAGTTCGAGGTTGTCGAATCCGAAGGCGGCCTGTTGATTGGTGCTCGCCGCAATGCCGAAAACGGCAATTATTACTGGCGTATCACGCAGTGGGTGATGCCGTGTTTCACCGCCATTCCACCGCGTGGCGACCATCCGATTCACGGCCATTTCTGGGTGCCGATCGATGATGAAACCTGCTGGTCGTGGAGTTATGACTATCATCCGGCGCGCGACCTGACGGACAAGGAAGTCCAGGCCATGAACGATGGCTACGGCATCCACGTGAAGCTGATTCCCGGTACCTTCATTCCGGTGCAGAACAAGGACAATGACTACCTGATGGATCGTGCCAGCCAGAAGGCCAAAGTGACTTACAGCGGGATCTCGGGTATCGCAATCCAGGATTCATCGCTACAGGAAAGCATGGGACCGATCGCTGACCGCAGCAAGGAAAATCTGGTCTCGACCGACAATGGCATCATCATGGCGCGTCATCGTCTGCGCAAGGCGGCCGAGGCACTGAAAAAGGGCATAGCGCCACCTGGACTCGACCCTGTCACGCAAAGGGTACGTTCGGTGTCGATCGTGCTGCCGCCGGACGTAGCCTTCAAGGATGCGGCCAAGGAGGCTTTGATCGCCCATGAAGGCGTGCCGTTGACTTCCGTGTAAGTGCGCGTGGCGATGCTCGGAGCGGCCAGGAAAAGCGCCACTCATCTGCAGGCGCTCGATAAGATTAAGGAATGGACGTGCGAGCGCTTCAAGCTGCCCGCAGAGGCGGCGATCTTGGTGTCCGAGATCGCCTGCGCGTTGCCCGGTTGTCCGCCGCTGGAAACTGTGGTCGCGTTCTGGACGCTGGACGAGACGCGTCATCATTTCAAGCTGTTCAAGCCGGCGATGGCGGTCGTGGAGCAGGATATTCCGTACGCCTGGCTGATGAAATCGCTGGCCGTTCCCGAGGGGTTCAGCGACGACTGCTGTTGACTCGCCTGGGATGAAAATTTTTATAAAGAGAATCGCATTATGGCCGACCTACAGCTAAAGACTGCGCTCCAGACACTGGGCCATACCCAAGCGCTTAAGGACAAAAGTGTGCAGCCGCACAGCTTCGATTTTCAATTCGAAGAGGTGCCGACCATCATCCAGGCATTCCGCCGCATGGTGCGCGGGACCGAGTTCGACATCAGCGAAATGGCGATTACCACCTACCTGTGCGCCCGCGCGAATGGCAAACGCTTCACCGCGCTGCCGATTTTTCTGGTGCGCGCCTTTCATCACGGCGCCATCTTGCACAACACGACGCTTGGGATTCGCAGCCAGAAGGACTTGGAAGGCAAGAAGGTCGGCGTGAATCGCGGCTACACCGTGACCACCGGCGTGTGGGCGCGCGGCGTGCTGCAACACGAGCATGGCGTTGACCTCTCCAAGATCACCTGGGTGTTGTCCGGCGATGAACACGTCGCCGAATATCAGGCCCCCGGCAATGTGGTAGCTATCGAAAAAGGCAAGAAGCTGGAAGACATGTTGATATCGGGCGAGATCGCCGCCGCCATCGGCGTAAAGGTCGAGCACCCCGATGTGAAGCCGCTGATTCCGAATGCCAAGGCGGCCGGTTTCGCGGCGCTACAGACCAGCGGCTATTACCCGATCAACCATACCCTGGTCGTGAGGGATGAGCTGCTAGAGGCGCACCCGGGTCTGGCGCTGGAGATTTTCCATGTCTTCGCCGAGTCCAAACGTGGCTATGTCGAGCGCCTCAAAAATAATCAGATTGACGAGCTATCCACGGCTGACCAGCTGTATTGGCGCGTCATGGAGATCACCGGCGCTGATCCGCTGCCCTACGGCATTGCGCCGAATCGGCAAATGATAGAGGCGGTGATCCGCTACGCCGACGAGCAGGACATCATCAGCCATCCTTTTACAGTAGAAGAATTGTTCGCGCGCGGCACGCACGACCTGGTGGCGTAACCGACTTAAGCATCGCGATATTTCCGACCCGAATAAAACCGGAGCTTGCCGCAAGTTGCGCGGCGCTCCGGACCCTGAACCATACGAAAGAACACCATGGACTCCAAAGAATCAGCTGTCACCATTCCGGCATTGCAGCAGATGAAGCGCGATGGCAAAAAGATCGTCGGCGTGGTCGCCTGGGATTACCAGATGGCGCAGATCGTTGACCGTGCCGGCGTCGATATCGTGTCGGTCGGTGATACCGTCGGTATCAATTTGTGGGGTCATCCGAATCCGCTCGAGATCACGATGGACGAAATGATTGTGGTCTGCAAGGCGGTGCGGCGCGGCGTCAAGCGGGCGCTGGTCAGCTGCGATTTTCCGTACGGTCCGCTGCAGGAAGGCGTCGACGCCGCAGTGCGCGCCGCGATCCGGCTGGTGAAAGAGGCGGGCGTGGACATGGTCAAGCTAGATGGCGCGGCCGACTTTCCGGAAGCGGTGGCCGCCATCGCCCGCGCCGGGATTCCGGTCTTCGCGCAGTTCGGCATTACGCCGCAGACCGCGCTCCAATACGGCATTCAATACAGCGCCGCCAACAAACCGGGTGCGCTGGCGACGCATGCCATGATCGAGCGGCTGGTGGCAGAGGCCAAGCGACTCGAAAGCGCCGGTGCGTCGCTGCTCGACTTTACCAACTCTGGCGCGCTAGCCGGCGCTGCGGTCGTCAACGCGGTGTTGATTCCGGTCATCGGCGGCTTCGGTGGCGGTCCTTGGCTGGATGGACGGATGCGCATGGCGCATGCGGCGATTGGGTATGCCGCCAGCGCGATCGATTCCGAGGTGGAAAATTATGCCAATGTGGCTCGCATCACTCTCGATGCGATCACAGCCTACGCTGACGACGTCCGCGCGACGCGCCAGATTAAAGGCGCCGTTCCTGCCAAACCTGCACCCTGATTGGATTGCATTATGACTATCACCGTAATCGACGGTATCGCGACACATTATGACGTGATCGGCTCGGGGCCGCCTTTGTTGATGTTTTCGCCGGGAGGATTTAATGCGACGCTGGAGATGTGGTCTTCGCTCGGCGTGTATGCCCGCACCAAACCGATTCAGCACCTGGCGCAGAAGTACAGCTGTATCGTGTTTGACCGGCGCGAGACCGGCCAATCGGGTGGGCGGGTCGAGCGCGTGACCTGGGCGCACTACGTCGCGCAAGGCAAGGGCTTGCTGGATCACCTGAACATCAAACAGGCGCATCTGATGGGCGGCTGCATGGGCTGTTGTCCGGTAATGGCGTTTGCGGTGGCCTACCCCGAGGTCGCGCTGAGCATGGTGCTGTACTGGCCAGTCGGCGGCGCCAGATATCGCCTCACCGGGCACCAGCGTTTTGCCGAACATCTGGCATTTGTGCATCAACAGGGGCTGGAACAGGTGGTCGCGCTGGTGCAGAAGGATGGCAAGCCGTTCGGCGCCGATCCGCGCGGCGGGCCGTGGGCTTCGGTGATTGCACATGACCTGGCCTTCGCCGAACGCTATGTGAAGCAAAACGTCGAGCAGTACAAACTGATCGTGGCCGGCATGGCGCGCACGCTGATCGACCGCGATACGGCACCGGGCGCCGAACCCGAGGACTTGATGCGGCTCGATATCCCGGCCCTGATCGTGCCCGGCAAGGACGCGTCGCATGCCACCTCGGCGGCGCGCTACCTAGAAGAATGCTTACCCCGATCCGAATATTGGGATGTAGCGGTCGCCGACCAGACCGAAGAGCGCAGCGCCGAGCGCCTACTGGGATTCCTCGATGCTGCCACCCCACCCCCCCCCCCCCCCCCCCACCATGAGCCTGTAAAACCATGATCATCGATACCCACTGCCATTACACCACCGAGCCCGCGGCCTTCCACACGTTTCGCGACAAACAGCTCGCCGGGCTCGCCGATCCTGCCCGTAAACCAACCTCGACCGATCTGGGCATCAGCGATGAGGCGCTGATCAAGAGCGTTGAGCCGCAGCTCAGGCTGCAGCGCGAGCGCGGCAGCGACCTGACGATCTTTTCGCCGCGCGCGGCCGGCATGGCGCACCATGTCGGCACCGAGGCGGTCAGCCAGCAGTGGACCACGGTCAGCAATGACATCATCCATCGCCTGTGCACGCTGCTGCCGAATAATTTCGTCGGCGTCGGGCAGCTGCCGCAGTTTCCCGGTGTATCGCCGAAGAACTGTATTCCGGAGCTGGAGCGGATCGTCAATGAACTCGGCTTTGTCGGCGTGAACCTGAATCCCGATCCAACGGGAGGTTACTGGACCGATCCGCCGCTGATCGATCGCTACTGGTATCCGATCTACGAAAAACTGTGCGAGCTCGATGTGCCGGCGATGATCCACGTGACCTCGTGCTGCAATCCCAACTTCCACCACACCGGCGCGCATTACATCAATGCCGATACCACCGCCTTCATGCAGCTCATCCAGGGCAATCTATTCAAGGATTTCCCGACCCTGAAATTCGTCATCCCGCATGGCGGTGGGGCGGTGCCGTATCACTGGGGGCGCTACCGCGGCCTGTGCCTGAGCATGCAGAAGATGCCGCTGATCGAGCATGTGATGCAAAACGTGTATTTCGATACCTGCGTCTATCATCTGCCGGGCATCGAACTGCTGACCAAGGTAATCCCGATCGACAATATCCTGTTTGCGTCGGAAATGCTGGGCGCGGTGCCGGGCATCGATCCGGAAACCGGTCACAATTTCGACGATACCAAACGCTATATCGATCAGGTCACCGGCCTCAGTGAAGAGAACCGCTACAAGATATTTGAAGGTAACGCCCGCTTGGTGTATCCACGTCTGGACGCTTTGCTGACCAAGCGTGGCCATCCCGCCAAAGGGTTCTGATATGCTGAACGATGTTTCATTTTATATTGCTCTCAGCTGAAGATGCTCGTACAATAGTTTTGTCAAATCCGCATCCGGCATGAACGGAAGGGCGCTTGATCATTGCGCCACTCGCGCATGTCGCGGCGCGCGTCCATAACATCCCCGAGGAAAACCGCATGTCTACGCTTCCCCGCCTCAACGGCATTATTCGCGCTCTCGAAGCCGGCCAGCATTCGTTTACTTTGTTTGCGCCCTGCGAGCTTGAAACCGCAATCGAACTGCAAAGTTCGAAATACGATGGCATCGTTTTTGAAGGTGAACATCGCGGCTGGGATATCAAAGCCTTGCGCGACAGTCTGCAATACCTGTTGAACCGCGGACAAATCGTCAAATCCGGATCGCCGGCACCGGCCGTCACGCCGACCGCGCGCATCCCGGCCAATGGCGTCGAGAAGAACCAGTTCCTCGCCAAGCAGGCGTTGGATCTGGGTTGCTACGGCATCGTCTGGCCGCATATCAGTAGCGTCGAAGAGGCCTATAACGCGGTCGCCGCCTGTCGCTATCCGCGCCTGAAAGACAAGCCGATCTACGAGCCGGTAGGGATTCGCGGTGACGGCCCGATGCAGGCGACGCGCTATTGGGGCGTCACCCAACAGGAATATTACGAGCGCGCCGATGTCTGGCCGCTGGCGCCGTACGGCGAAATTTTCGTGGTGCTACAGATCGAGGACACGATGGGGATTGAAAATCTGCCTGACATGCTCAAAAACGTCCCCGGCATCGGCGCCGTGCTGATCGGCGAAGGCGACCTCAGTCAGGAGCTCGGTTATCCGCGCCAGACTGAACACAAGGTCGTGCTCGACGCGATGGCCCAGGTGGTGTCGATTTGCAAACAGCACGACGTGATCGTCGGCCACCCACACGTCACGCCGGCCAATGCCGAGCGGGTGATCGCCGAAGGTTACCGCTACCTGATGTGCGCCGCGCCGCGCAACTTTTCGACACTGGAAAATGCGCGCACGCTGACCGGCCGCTAAGCGAATTCAATATCAAAGGAGAATATTTGTGGAAAAAGTACTGGCCGCAGTAAAGACTGGCCCGAGCAAAATCGAGATCCAGGAATTCCCGATGCCGGACGTGCCGGCCGATGGCGCGTTGCTGAGGATGGAAGTGGCCGGCATTTGCGGCACTGACGTCAAGATGTACAAGCAGCCGCTGGCCAAGGGACCTGTCATCATGGGCCACGAAAACATCGGCTACATCACCAAGGCCGGCAGTGAATTCACCAAGCGCAAAGGCTTCAAGGAAGGCGATCTGGTGTTCGTCGAACATTACGTCGGCTGCATGAAATGCGAGTGGTGCCACAAGGGCGAATACCGCCACTGCGAAAATACCGACTGGCGCTACAACCCGGACGGCATCCGTTACGGCTACACCAGCTCGGACAAGCCGCCGCACCTGTGGGGCGGTTTCGCGCAGTACGCTTATCTGCCATGGAATTCGGTGGTTCACAAGGTGCCCGACGGCGTGACGCCGGAACTGGCAGGGCTGGTGACGCCGATGGCCAACGGCATCGAATGGTCGCTGTTCGAGGGTGGCGTGGGCTATGACAGCGTGGTGCTGATCCAGGGGCCGGGCCAGCAGGGCTTGTCGCAAACCGTGATCTGCAAGCAGGCCGGCGCCAAGCTGATCATCGTTACCGGCACCTCGAAAGATGCGGCGCGGCTGGAAGTGGCGAAGGCGCTGGGAGCCGACTATGTGATCGACGTCCAGAAAGAAGATCCGCTAGCGCGCATCATGGAAATTACCGGCGGGCGCGGGGTCGACGTGGTGCTCGATTGCACGGCCGGCGCCGGTACCTTCGCGATCCTGTTGGGCGTGGAAGCCTGCAAGCGCAAGGGCGGCGTGATCGTGATGCAGGGCGAAATGGCGGAATTCCCGAATTTCCCGATTGGCAAAGTCACGCTGAAATTCATCACGCTCAAGAGCGCGCGCGGCCATAGCTATCGTGCCTGTGAACTGGCGCTGGCGCAGCTGGCGTCGGGCCGCTTCCCGCTCGAAAAGGTCACGACCCACAAGTTCGGCCTGAAGGATGTCGACCTTGCGATACGCTCAGTCGGCAACGAAGGCTTGCCGAATGTGATCCACGCTTCCCTGATGCCGTGGCTGTAGGCGGCGCGTGGTCAATTCGTCGAATATCGTAGCGGGCGAAACCGGGCAAGCGCTGGAAAAGCGTATCCCTGTGACCGTGCTGACCGGCTATCTCGGCGCCGGCAAAACCACGCTGCTCAATCGTATATTGTCGGAAGACCATGGTCGCCGGTACGCCGTGATCGTCAACGAGTTCGGCGAGATTGGCATCGACAATGATCTGATCGTGAGTACCGACGAAGAATTGTTCGAGATGAACAACGGCTGTATTTGCTGCACGGTGCGTGGCGATCTGATCCGCACCTTGCATGGTCTGCTGGCCCGTGGCGGCAATTTCGACGCGATCATCGTCGAGACCACCGGCCTGGCCGACCCGGGGCCAGTCGTGCAGACCTTTTTTGTCGACCACTTTTTACAGGCGCGCACGGTGCTCGATTCGGTCACCACCCTAGTCGACGCAAAACACATTTTGCTGCGCCTGGCCGACAGCCGCGAGGCCGTCGAACAGATTGCCTTCGCTGATCAGATCGTGCTCAACAAAACGGAATTGGTCAGCGAGGACGAATTGCGTGCAATCGAATCACGCTTGAAAAAAATCAATTCACTGGCGCCTGTCCATCGGTCGCAACGTGCCAATGTGGATCTTGCCAAGGTGCTCGGACGCGGTGCTTTCGATATCGAGCATATTGTGTCGCTCGAACCAGATTTCCTGATGCCTGCCGAGGCTGATGCTGATGCAGCGCATGTGCACGACGAACATTGCGAGCACGAGCACGATCATCAGCATGACAGTGGCATTCAAAGTATTTCCTTAATTTCCACGCTCGCCATGGATGGCGCGCGTATCAGTTACTGGCTTAACGCACTGGTGGCCAGCAAGGGCGCAGACATCTTGCGCGCCAAGGGCATCATCGATGTCATGGGTGAGGACAGGAGGCTGGTTTTTCAGGCAGTGCACATGTTGCTCGAAGGCGATTACCAGCGGCTCTGGACAGCGCAAGAAGCACGTTGCAGTCGCCTCGTCTTCATCGGCCGCAATCTGGACCAAGCGGCGCTGGAGACTGGCTTCAAATCCTGCGTGGCGGTCGATACAATTCAATTTGAGGACCAAGCGTGAAGCCCCTGAGCAGCGCTCGCGCCGCAAGCGATACGCGGCATCGGATCATGGCCGCCAATTCTCAGCCGCGTCGTATCAAGTTGGTCGGACTGGGCAGCGGCGGTGCCGCTATCGTGACCAGCATCGATACGGCCAGTCTGCGCGATGTGCAGATTGTGATTCCCGACAGCGGCGCTGCCGCGCTGTCGGAACTGGCGGATGCGGAGATGATTTTTGTGGTGACATGCAGCGGCGATGATCTGGCCCTGGCACCGGAGATCAAGCTGATCGCGCGCGCCGCCAATGTGATGATCACCGGAATTTTGGTGCAGTCGGGCGCCGCGCAGGTCGAACTGCCAGTGCTGCGGGCCGCCTCCGACATGCTAATCGTGGCGACCGATGCCAGTTACGTGTCGGACATGCTGGAGCAGCTCGGCGCTTGATATGGTTCTGTCGCATTAAGCTTTTTTCGTTTTCGCGACACGCCAGAGGTGGCTTATTCGCAAGGGTGAGACGCTACAGGTAGTGGGTCAACTTTGGAAAATTCGCTTAATGCGACAGAACCAAACTTGCTTTGCATCATTTATCCAAGGGTTTATTGGAGAATGTTCTGATATATGAAATCAAGGTCCAAAATCTGTTGACAGGCAACATCCGAGAATGTAAAAATAAGCAGATCATCAAAGACAGGTGATGTCGCCCTGATAACTCTTTCTCATCCCTTAATTCGATTAGGATATTTCTCATGAATATGAATATGAAATCATCGCTCACCGGCCTTGGCCTACGCGCTTTGCTGATTGCATTATCACTGTCTTGTGGGACAGCGTTCGCGCAAGCTTGGCCTGCAAAACCCGTACACATCATCGTACCGTTCGCTCCGGGCGGCACCGCGGATAGGCTGGGAAGGATTGTTGCGCAGAAGCTTACCGAGAGCATGAAGCAGACTTTCGTCGTTGAAAACACCCCGGGCGCAGGTGGCCTGACCGGTTCCGATAGAGTAGCGAAGGCACCGCCCGACGGCTACATGCTGGTCGTATCCGGGGTCGCTTCGCACGCAATCGCACCAACGCTGTCGAAGAAAGCCCCGTTCGATCCCGTGCGCGACTTCACGCATATTGCACTTTTCGGCGGACCGCCTAGCGTGCTGGCGGTAAACCCAAGCGTCCCCGCGCGCGACTTTAAAGAATTCATCGCGTACGCCAAGTCCCAGCCGGGCAAGCTGAGCTACGGCTCCCCGGGCATCGGCACGCAAGGCCATCTGGTCGCCGAGAATTTCAAGCAACTGCTCGGAATCGATATGGTGCATGTGCCCTACAAGGGAGCGTCTCTTGCGGTCAACGATTTGATTGCCGGACACATCCCTGCCATCTCGACGACGCTGACGACAGCGGCCGAGTCGATAAAGGGCGGAAAAGCGCGAGCGCTCGCAGTATCTTCGGCCTCGCGCGTGCCCGACTTTCCGGATGTCCCGACGTTCGCCGAACTCGGCCATCCGGAACTGACGGCCGCGATCTGGTTCTCCCTGTCAGGTCCGGCTGGAATGCCGCAGGACATCGTGCAGCGCCTGAACACCGAAGTACGCCGGATTCTTCAGCTTCCCGAAGTACTTCAGCGGCTGCGGCCCGAAGGCATCGAACCGGGCAATCTCGATCCGAAGGCATTTGCCGCTTTCCTCGCAGCCGAGTTGAAGCGCTGGGCGCCGGTAATACGCGCCTCGGGCGCGCAGGCTAACTGAAGCGTTAAACAGGCCACAGATTGTTTGCCGGTTAACTTGTTTGGGCGTGGTTCAAAATTGGGTAACACTTTTTCGGGTGGCCCTCGGTTGAGTCATAGGCAAACCATCCAAAATTCACATTGTCTGTGTTACCCAAAAACGTTACTTTTTGAACCACGCCCAGCATGATACGCCAGACGAACCAGCGCGCGCTGATCGCTTCGCGCGTGATGGGGCTATCGATTGCATTCCTGAGTATCGCGATTGCCGGGCTTGGCATAGCGAAATATCTTGCACCGGCAGTGTCCGCGATGCTCGAGAACGCGGGTCTACTGATGGGAGTCGGCCTGGTGGTGATACTGCTCGGAAGTTTTGGTCTGGCGCTGCGACTGTCACGTAGGGTGCCAGTCATATAAATCTCGCCTGGATGGCAGTGGCAGTGGCTTGAATAAATGAGTTGTCATTGATAGACTGCGTTCTGCATAACGGAAAGAGGATCTATTTATGGAAACTAAAGTTAAACCAAGCAAACCGAAAACACGACTGTCATCGGTCGCAAACGCCATCCGTCTGATTAAGGTGTTTTCGGATGACGAATATGAAATTGGTATCAGTGATCTTGGCAAGCGGCTGCTTCTGCCAAAGAGCACAGTGCATCGACTTGCCAGCACGCTGGTGGATGCCGGAATGCTGGGGCAGAACGCCGAAAGCGGGAAATATCGACTTGGACTGGTGGTGTTTGAATTGGGTTCACTGGTGCGGCGCAAGATGGACTTTTCCAGCGAGGCCAAACCGTTTTTGATGGAACTGCGCGATAAGACTGGCGAAACGGCGCATCTGGCTATTCTGGATCAGTCCAGCATCGTCTATATCAATAGTCTTGAGAGCACGAACGCGGTCCGCATGAGGATTGATGTCGGGACACGCAAACCGGCACATGCGACTGCGGCAGGCAAAGTGTTGCTGGCGTTTCAACCGGCCGAAGCGCTTGCCAAGCTATTCACTGCCGGCCTGAAGGAGTGGACCGTCAACACGATCGTTGATCCGGCAGCGTTTCGGCGGGAACTGGCGACCATCCAGACTCGTGGTTATGCGATCGCCGACGAGGAAAACGAAATCGGCGTACGCAGCCTGGCAGCGCCAGTGTGGGACCATTTTGGCAATGTAATAGCCGCTGTAAGTATCGCCGGACCGGCACAACGTCTTAAGAAGAAAGCGTTGGCGTCATTTGTACCGGATATCGTCAGCGCCGCCGAAGCCATTTCCGTTCGTCTCGGTTGTAAGCCGCTTGGGGCAGGACGATTGCACCGATCGGGTAGACGCTAACCTGGCGCGGAAGCGGCGACTAGACGCGAGCAGGGATGATTTTTTTATGCGGTTGGTGTTTTGTTGCCAGACGTTTTTTTAACCTACTTGGAGACGATCATTGTTGCCATGTTCAAGATTGCGCTCGCCGATAGCGAGGAGCATTTCGCCTGCGCGGCGGACGACACCATCATGCGTGCTGCCTTACGGGCCGGCATCGGCATGCCCTATGAATGCAATGTTGGTTCGTGTGGCACCTGCAAGATCGAGCTGGTGAGCGGTGAGGTCGCATCGAACTGGCCCGAGGCACCCGGGCTGACCGAGCGCGACCGCGGGCGGCGCCGGGTGCTGGGCTGCCAGTCACGTCCGGTCGGCGACTGCACCGTCAAGGCGCGACTTGCGGACCAGTATCAAACCGGTTGCCGGCCGCAGCGATTCGAGGTGACCCTGACCGCATGCCACGACCTGACGCACGATATCCGTGAGTTTCGTTTTCAGCCCGCCACACCGGTGAATTTTCTTCCCGGACAATACGCGCTGCTGTACTTCCCGGGTGTCAACGGGCCGCGAGCCTATTCGATGTCCAACATTGCGCAAGGCGACGGCAGCTGGCATTTCATGACCAAGCGGGTGTCGGGCGGCGCCGGCAGCAGCGCGCTGTTCGACCGCATGCACGTGGGCGACAGGCTGAGGCTGGACGGCCCATATGGCTTGGCCTACCTGCGCCCCGACAGTCCGCGCGACATCGTCTGCATTGCCGGCGGCTCCGGGCTGGCGCCAGTGATATCGATCGCGCGCGGCGTGGCGGCCAATCCCGCCATGGCTGCGCGCAAGGTGCATCTTTTTTACGGCGGCCGCGCACCGCGCGACATCTGCGGCGAAGACTTGATACGTGAACTGCCCGGATTCGGTGAACGATTTTTCTATCATCCGATCATTTCGTTGCCGGAATCGGACGGCGCGCAGCAATGGAGCGGCAGGGTCGGTTTCGTACACGAAATGGCGTTGCACGTGCTGGGCAACAAGCTGCCGGAGCACGAAATCTATTTCGCCGGCCCGCCGGCCATGGCGCAGGCGGTGCAACGCATGCTGGTCGCCGAAAAAGTGCCCGGCGCACAGGTGCACTATGACGCATTTTATTGATATGACGGTGCCCGGCACCCGTATTTACACAGCACAGGAGAGCAAGTGTCTAAACTGAGATTGAGTTTGGGCTGCTGGAATTGTGATCGTACCCGCAGTTTGCTGGAGGGGCGCGTGCAGCCGGATGGTATCGACCTGAATTATCTGAACATGCCGGTCGAAGAAACGTTTTTCCACATGCTGCCGCCGGGCTGACAACAGGAGACAAGACATGCTTACGATTGCCGAACAGAAGAAAATGCTGGTGAATGCCATCCTGATGATGGAGCGCGCCCAGGTCATCGATTTCAACGGACATTTCAGTACCCGCGTGGCAGGCACCGAGCACATGCTGATCAACTCGGGACAATCGGTCCGCAGCGCGCTGACGGTCGATGACATCGTCACCATCGACCTAGATGGCAATTTGGTCGATGGCGACGCGGTGCCGCCGATGGAATTTCATATCCACGCCGAGATCTACCGACGCCGGCCGGACGTCAACGCGGTGGCGCATACCCATCCGCTGTGGTCGACCCTGTTCAGCATGGTCGGCCAGCCGGTGCTGCCGGTCATCATGCAGGCAGCGGTGCTGGGCGAGATTCGCCAGTTTGCCAAGACCGCGTCGATCAACAACCGCCCGCTGGCGCAGGAACTGGCCGATGCACTCGGTCCACACCGCGTCATCATGCTCAAATCGCATGGAGCGGTAGTGGCGGCGGAAGGCATCATCGAGGCCTTCGTGCTCGGCTTTTATCTGGAAGAAACCGCGCAGCGCCAGCATCTTGCCACGCAGCTCGGCACGCCCGCCGTGTTGTCGCCGGAGCAGGTGGCCATCATATCTGGCAACCTGTGGAAACCGAATCTTCTTAAAAAAGTGTGGGATTACCATCACGGCAAGCTGCAACGCTGATAGTTACCATGCCGACAGAACCTGTTAGTTGTGATGCTCTGGCCAAAAATTTGTTTGCCGTTATTCCGGGGTCTGCGCCACCATGCGCGTGGCGTTGTTGAATAAATCGACATTGGTAGCGCCAGTCTGGAATTGCGGCATGATTGCACCCTGACAGTCCGATCTCGAAGGGTTCTGTCGCATTAACGGTTTTTCGCTTTCGCGACACATTGTACGTAGTGTGTTGTTTTTTTGGAATTTCAGCTAATGCGACAGAGCCCAAGTTAATGGGTTTTCCCTGATGCGCCCACGCTGAAAGAGCTGGGCTTAGGACTGGTGCAAAACTCGTCGTTTGGCATAGGCGCGCCGCGCGGTACGCCGCCAGAAATTGTCAAGCGCTTGCATGATGCCTTCAAAAAAGCGATGGAAGAAGCCAGCTACAAAACGGCTTTGGCACGCTACGACATGGTGCCGATGTACATGCGCTCAAGCGGCTACACCAAGTTTGCGCAAGACACCTTTGTGCGATAAAAGACGCCGGTTGAAAAGCTGGGGCTGACCAAGCCTTCCTGAGCTTTCAGGCGTGCGCTGCGTTCAGCAGCGCCGCTGCTACCTCCGCAAAACCTGCACCGCGTTCGCCTTCGGTGACGTAGCGCGGTCTGTAGCTAAGCTGCGCCTCAAAGCGTTTGATATTTGCTACGCCGATGGACTGCGCAAAGGCTTCAAACATCAGTACGTCGTTGGTGGAGTCGCCCACAAACGCCCACTGATCCATCTCTGCATCCAGCTCGCGGTCATACAGCTCACGTACCGCCCAGCGTGCGCCATGCAGCTTATTGTGGTCGCCAAACCAGCCGTTGATGTGGATGGAACTAACGCTTGCATTCATGCCTTCGCCTTGCATGATGCGCACCACCGCTGCAATGTGTTCGGGCGGCAGGTGCGCGAATTCGCTGTGGTCAATCGCCATGTCGGTCTCGCGCCCGGGACTGTCTTCTGACAGTACGGCGCCGGGCACTTCGCGCGTCACACGGCGCGCCACCTGTTGCATGCGTGCATAGTTGGTTGCACGCGTGGGTGCGTCCTGTTGATACAGTTTTGATAGCAGGAGGCGACTGCCTGATAAGGGTTGTATGGATTTTTTATCTGCAAGCAACGCCACAGCCCCGTTTTCAGCCACGATGGCATCGACTGGCCAGTTCAGCGCAAAAGGCGCGCTCCAGCCGACCGGGCGCCCGGTGATCGGAATCACGTGCAGGCCGGCCGCTTTCAGGTCGGCCAGCGCCTGTAGCGCGTCGGGCGTGATCGCGCCGTCGGTGGTGAGGGTGTCGTCAATGTCGGTGAAAACGCCAGTGATGCGCCGTCGCGCGGCCAGCGGCCAGTCGCTGAGTTTCAGCATTTGAGAACAATCGGCTCCAGCGCATCGCCTTGCAGCATCACCCGGCCAATCGCTGCGGTTTTGCTGTAACCGAGTTGGCGCAAGGCGGCGATGCAGGCTTGGGCCCGGTCTGTCGGCACACTCGCCAGCAGGCCGCCGGCAGTTTGCGGGTCAAAAACAAGCGGGTAGCAGGGATGCTGTAGCGCTTCGGCCTGGTTCCGCAGGGCGCGCCGCAGGCGCACATTGGCCGGCTGCAGCGAGCTCAAAATCCCCGCGGCACTGGTTTCCAGCGCGCCTTCCAGCAGCGGCAAGGCGGCCAGGTCCAGCTCGACATCGACGCCCGAGGGCCGGGTCATCTCGACTAGGTGACCGAGCAGCCCGAACCCGGTCAGGTCGGTGCAGGCGGTCGCGCCATGCGTCTGCAGGCATTGCGCACCCAAGCGGTTGGACTGGATCATCGACGCCAGCGCCGCATCAATCCAGCGGCCACGCGTTTGCAGCCGGGCATGCGCGGCAAACAAGGTGCCGGTGCCTATGGGTTTGGTCAAAATCAGCACATCGCCGGGGCGCATGCCGCCTTTTTTCATCACGCTGCGCAGGCCTTCATCGACCAGACCGTTGATGGCAAAACCCAGCGCCAACTCCTTGCCCTCGCCGGTGTGTCCGCCCACCAGCGCGCAACCGGCTTCATTAAGCACTTCCACCGCACCGCTCATCATCTGGAACACTGCGTCCTCGACCTTGGCCTCCAGCCCCGAGGGCACGGTGGCAATCGCCGTGGCGGATTGCGCCTGGCCGCCCATCGCAAAAATATCGCCCAGCGCATGGTTGGCCGCGACCTTGCCGAACAGGTAAGGGTCGTCGATGAAGGCACGGAAAAAATCGACCGTGTGGACCATGGCCTGGCCCGGCGGCACGCGCACGATGGCAGCGTCGTCGGGGGCGTGCAGGCCAATCAGTACATCGTCACGCGCTATCGGCTGCAAGGCACCCAGCGCGCGCGACAGCACGCTGGCGCCGACCTTGGCGCCGCAGCCGCCGCAACGCATGGCGATCGCCGAGATCGCCTGCGCGGCTTCCTCGGGGTCGAGCTTGACGCCTGACGGCGCCGCCCCGGAGGTCATGGCCGCTTCGTCCATCGCGGGGAAGGACTGAAACTTGTCCATGAAGCGGCGGTCTATCCAGTCTTTCCAGCGCCAGACCCAGTCGCCGTGCCAACTCAGACGCCCGTGAGATGCCACGGCATGGCGGTCACCGGTGCTGATCAACGCCAGCCACTTGCGCTGCGGTCGGTAGCTGAGCAGCGGCTCGTCGAGCACCGAGCGCCGCAGATTCGCCGCTAGCGGCTTGGCTTGGCGCACCGCAAACACGCCGGCCTTGGGCAGCGGGCGGCTGACCAGCGTGGCAATGTCGCCGGCCGCAAACACGGCCGGGTCGCTCAGGCTTTGCAAATGGTCGTTGACCTCGATGAAACCATCGGCATCCAGCGCCAGCCCGGTCTGGCGCAACCAGGGCGCGCCGCCGGCCTGTGTGACCCAGACGATCTCGTCCATCTCCAGCAGCGTGCCGCCCTGGGTTTGCAGGCCGCGGTCGGAAACCTGGGTGACTTCACTGTCGGTGTGAATCACGACTTGCCGTTCGGTCAGCACACGCTCAAAGCTGCGCCTGACCCGGCGGTTGTGCGTCGGCAGAATACTGGCATCGCTGCTGAACAGGTGAAAGTTCAGCTCGTTCGGGTCACGCCCCAGGCGGCGCAATTCATGCCGCAGGCGATGCTGCATGGCCAATGTCAGCTCGACCCCACCGGCACCGGCGCCGACGATGGCAATGCGGGTTTTGCCCGCGTGTTGCTGCACGCGGGCAAGCAGGGCCAGCCAGCGCGCATTGAACAGGTGAATCGGTTTGACTGCCACCGCGTGTTCTTCCGCACCGGCGACCTGGCTCATTTGCGGCGTCGAGCCGATGTTGATCGACAGCCGGTCGTAAGGCACGGGTGGGCGATGGCGGCACAGCACCTTGCCGGCGGCGCGGTCCAGGCCGATGACTTCATCGCGGAAAAAGCGCGCACCGGCAAACATGGCCAGCGTGTCCAGGTCAATATGCACATCGTCGTAGCTGTAATGCCCCGCGATGTAGCCCGGCAACATGCCGGAGTAGGGTGTGTGGGTGTCGCGGCAGATCACGGTCAGGCGCACGCCGGGCAGGGGCCGCATGCCAAAACTTTTGAGCACGCCCACATGGCTGTGGCCGCCGCCGACCAGCACGATGTCTCTCAGGACCGGTTGTTCCGGGGATTGCATGTCAGCCTTTGTTTTAAAAATCGGGTGCTTCGGTGGCGCCCGGCGCTTTGCCGGCCGCAGCGTCCGGCCACTGGCGCACGATCCGCACCGCAAAGTGCGGCGACAGTATTTTCCGCCAGTATCGCGCAGTCTGCCAATTGCCATTGTTGGCATCGGCCAAAGCCGGGCTGACAATGACGACAGAAGTGTGGTGGGCTGGATCAGGCATGGCAGACAATGTAGCAGGGGCTCGCGTCTTGTTGGGCGCAAGGGTTTTCATTGTCGGGTTTAATATCTCTGGTGTTTTCCACTGACTGTTCAGGAGCCTTCTGTGTTCAAACTTTCCCGATCCGTTGCCTTCAGGGCCTTGGCTGCCTGCGCTGTGCTGGCTTATGCGGGTGTGTCGCAGGCGCAAGCCGTTTTTCGCGTGACGACGATTCCTGAAGAGGCGGCGACCGAGCAGATGCGCAAGTTCGGCCCCATCGTGAAGTACCTAGAGCAAAAACTCGGTATGAAAGTCGAGTTCACGCCAGTCAGCGACTACCCGGCCGCCGTTGAGACGCTGGTCAACAAAAACATCGACATGGCCTGGCTGGGCGGCTTTACCTTTATCCAGGCGCAAAACCGCTCTGGCGGAAAAATCATTCCGATCGTCCAGCGCGAAGAAGACACCAAGTTCCAGTCAGTGTTCATTGCAAAAACCGGCTCGGGCATCAAGACCCTGGCCGACCTCAAGGGCAAGCAGGTCAGCTTTGGCTCGCAGTCCAGCACCTCCGGCCACCTGATGCCGCGCAGCTTTTTGCTGCAGGCCAATATTGACCCCGACAAGGACTTCAAGCGCGTGGCTTATTCGGGCGCGCATGACGCGACGATTGCCTCGGTGGTGAACGGCAAGGTCGAAGCCGCCGCGCTGGACATCACGGTGTGGAACAAGTTCGTCAGGGAAAACCGGGTCAATACCAAAGAGGTCAACGTCTTCTACATCACGCCCGACTACTATAACTACAACTGGGCCGTGCATGCTGACATGCCTGCTGCCCTGCGCGAGAAGGTCACCAAAGCTTTGATCGATCTTGACCCGACCACTGCGCAGGGCAAGGAAATCCTCGACCTGAATCGCGCGACGCGTTACATCCCGACCCAGACAGGCAACTACAAGGGCATCGAGACGGCCGCCCGCAGCGCCGGTTTGCTATAGCAGGTTGGGGGCAAACGGCGCGCGGGGAGCTGAGTACCTACTATGAAAATCGAGCTACATCAGGTGTCGGCACGTCATCCTGCGGCAAAACGTGATGCTGCGGCGGCGCTGCGCGGCCTGTCACTGCAGGTGGCCGCTGGCGAGCAAATCGCCGTGATCGGGCCGTCGGGCGCCGGCAAGACCACGCTGCTGCATGTGCTGGCCTGCGCGCTGCCACCGTCGTCTGGCAGCCTGCAGCTTGACGCGCGCGACCCCTGGCGGCTGCCGCGCAGCAAGCTGCAGCTTCTGCGCGGTGAGCTGTTTTTGGCACCCCAGGTGCCGCCCTTGCCGCCGCGCCAACGCGTCGTCACCTCGGTGCTGGCTGGTCGCCTGCCGCATATCGGTTTGTGGCAGAGCCTGCGCAGCCTGTTTTACCCGACCGCGATTGCCCAGGCTGACACTGCCCTGGCATGCTTTGATTTGAGCGACAAGCTGTTTGCCCGGGTGGACCGGCTGTCGGGCGGTGAGCGCCAGCGCGTCGGGCTGGCCCGGGCGCTGGTCACCGAGGCGAGCCTGCTGCTGGTCGATGAACCGCTTTCAGCGCTGGACCCGACGCGTGGGCAGCAGGCGATTGCCTCCCTGACGCAGGCGGCACGCGAGCGCAGCGCCACCCTGGTCTGTACCTTGCATCATGTCGAGATGGCGCTGCAACATTTCCCGCGCATCATCGGCCTGCGCGACGGCGAGCTGGCTTTTGACCTGCCCGCTGCCGAGGCGACACCGGAGCGCCTGCAAGCGCTGTACGCGCAACATTTGCATGAGCTCACCGGACCGGCGCCCGCGGCCTTCGATCTGCCGGCGGCGGTCACGCCCCCCGCGGTCATGCATTGCCGCTGACCGGACCAAAGCCCATGATCAGCCTGCCGCCCATGACTAGCGCGCCTGCCCGCCTGCCCCCGCGCCCCGAGCTGCGCGACCCGGCCTGGCGCGGCCGCGTTTTCTGGGCGCTGGCTGCGCTGCTGCTGCTGTGGCCCGCGCTGGTGCTGACCGAATTCAAACCCTGGGTGATGGTCGAGCCCGGCACGCTCAAATCGACACTCCATTTCCTGGGCGATTTTTTCCCGCCCAAGGTAGAAGCGGAATTTTTGTGGCTGGTCGCGCGCGAAACCTGGCGCACGGTGGCCATGGCCACCGTCGGCATGGCGTTGGCCCTGGTGCTGGCGCTGCCGCTGACGCTGCTGTCGGTGCGCGTGTTGTCGGTGTCTGCCTTGAGCGGGCGCATGGCGCTTATGCCGGCGCTGCTGCGCCAGTCGGTACGCTGGCTTTTGATCCTGCTGCGCAGCGTGCCCGAGCTGATTTGGGCGCTGATTTTTGTGCGCGTGGTTGGCCTGGGCCCCACCGCCGGCGTGCTGGCCATTGCACTGACTTACAGCGGCATGCTCGGCAAGGTCTACGGTGAGATTCTGGAAAGCGGGGAAAGCCACGCCACGGCATCGCTGCTGCGCAACGGCTCGGGCCGGCTGCAGGCTTTCTTTTATGGCTTGCTGCCGCAAAACGCGGCTGAGCTGACCAGCTACAGCGTCTATCGCTGGGAGTGCGCTATCCGATCATCGGCGGTGCTGGGCTTTGTCGGGGCCGGTGGCCTTGGGCAGCAGATGGACGCCTCGATGAAGATGTTCAATGGCGCGGAGGTCAGCACCATGCTGCTGGTCTTCATGGCGCTGGTCTGGCTGGCCGACCAGGCCAGCGCCTGGCTGCGCAAGGCCCTCGGCTGATCGCAGACCGGACCCAAGCCATGAACGATCAGCGCCCCTTTGTACCTGCGGCCAACGAGGTCTATCGCCTGCCGCCGCCGCTGTTTGGTGCGCGCTGCAAGGCCTGCTGGCTGGTGACCGGGGTCGTCGTACTGGTGGTCCTGAGTTTCTGGACGCTGGATTTGAAATGGGCGCAGTTCTTTTCTCTGGATGCGCTGCGCAAAATGGGTCGTTTTGTCGGTGAGCTCATGCATCCCACCGGCGAGGTCGCTTTTCTGCAAAAGCTGCTGTGGGCCACGCTGGAAACCCTGGCCATGTCGGCCCTGGGCACCTTGATTGCAGCCGTGCTGGGCCTGCTGCTGGCTCTGCCGGCAAGCCGTACCCATGCCCAGGACAAAGCCCGCTACAAAGGCATCACCCGGCTGCTGCTCAATGCACTGCGCAGCATTCCCGAGCTGGTGTGGGCGGCACTGCTGCTGATTGCGGCCGGCCTCGGCCCGCTGGCCGGTACGCTGGCCCTGGCCCTGCACACCACCGGCGTGCTCGGGCGGCTGTTCGCCGAGGCAATTGAAAACGTGCCCGAGGGGCCGGGTTTCGCGCTGCGGCTGCGCGGCGTGGGCGAGGGCCGGGTGTTTGGCTACGCCACCTTGCCGCAGGTGCTGCCGCAACTGCTGAGCTACACGCTGTATCGCTGGGAAAACAACATTCGCGCTGCGGCTGTGCTCGGCGTCGTGGGCGCAGGCGGCCTCGGGCAAATGCTGGCCTTTCACATGGGGCTGTTCCAGATGTCCGAAACCAGCACCATTTTGCTGGCCATGATCGCGCTGGTGGCGCTGGTGGACGCCTGTAGCTACCTGGCGCGGCGGGTCATGGCGCGCTGATCGGCTGGCGGCATTCCCGGGTATTGTGGGAAATGGGAGACCTATATCCCTGCATGAGGTCAGAGCAGAGATGCTGTCCAGTTCTATGGCGCGGTATCAGGCGGATATGGTGAACAAAAATAAACCTCCGACCGGTTCAATTCAGTGGCTTGAGTTGCTGCAACAGGGTTGGCACCAATTCGCTCACGGTCGGGTGGATGTGCATCGCCCGTGAAATGCAGGTGTAGGGTTGTTTGGCCGCCATGATGTTGAGTAGCACGTGGATGACCTCGTCGCCGTTCAATCCGAGGATGGCCGCGCCCAGTAGCTGCTTGTTGCTGGCATCCACTAGCACCTTCATGAAGCCTTGCGTCTCCCCGGCTTCACGCGCCCTGCCGACCCGCTGCATCGGCATGGTGGCGATCAACACAGGCCGGCCGATTTCTCGGGCCTGTGCTTCGGTGATGCCCACCCGCCCCAGCGGGGGGTCAATGAACAGGGCGTAGCAGGTGATGCGGTCAGCGATGCGGCGGGGGTCATTGTCAAACAGGTTAGCTACCACGATTTCGTGGTCGTTCCAGGAGGTGTGGGTGAACGCGCCGCGCCCATTGCAGTCGCCCACGGCCCAGATGCCCTCGGCGCTGGTGCGGCACTGCTCATCGACGGTGATGTAGCCGCGCTCGTCGGTCTTGATGCCCGCGTGTTCCAGTCCCAGCCCATCGGTGTTGGGCCGGCGGCCAATGGCCATCAGCACATGGCTGCCCAAGATGTCTGGCTGCTTGTCGCCACACACGGAGCCAACGGCAATCTGGTTTCCTTTGCTGGCCAGCGATATGCACTCCGTACCCAGCACGAATCGCACGCCTTCCTTCTCCAGAATGCCGCGGATGCCGTCCGACACATCCGCATCTTCACGGGCCAGCAGGCGAGGCGCTTTCTCAATGACAGTCACTTCGGCGCCGAAGCGCCGCATCATCTGCGCAAATTCAAGCCCGATATAACTCCCCCCAATAATCACCAGGTGCTTGGGAACCTCGGCCAGTTCCATGATGGAGGCGTTATCGAGGGTCGGCACATTGTCGATACCGGGCAGGGCGGGCTGCACCGAGCGCGCGCCGACGTTGAGAAAAATACGGAGAGCGGTCAGTCGCCGTCCAGCCACCTCGATGGTGGCAGGGGCCACGAAGCGTGCCTCGCCGACGATGACCTCGGTCTGCTTGAGCCCGCGCATCCAGCCTTCCACCCCCTCGCGTGAATGTCGCACGATACCGTCCTTGCGTGCCTTGACGCGTGCCATGTCAACCTTGACAGGGCCAGCGGTATCAAAGCCGAATTCTTTGCCCCGGCCGGCCAGATGGATGGCACGGGCACTCGCCACCAATGTCTTGGTGGGAACACAGCCCACATTGACGCAAGTGCCGCCAAAGTCGCCGCGCTCGATCATGACTGTGCGCAAGCCTTCCTTGCTGCAGCGGGCGGCGATGGCCGGACCGGCCTGGCCGGCCCCGATGATGATGGCGTCGAAGGTTTCGTTGGGCATGGCTGATCCTGTCAGAAGGTGGGGCCACCAGTATGCGCTGATTCAACAACATGGGCCGCGTTTGTGTTAAACGGATCAGGTCTCCGATCTTGCAAAAAGCTAATTCATGTAATAAGCACAGTCCATGGTCAGACCACTACGCATTGAATATTCCGGCGCGGTGTACACGTCACTTCTCCCGGTGATAGACGTGTGGGAAATGGGAGACCTCGTATATTCAAAGTGCCGAGCAGTTAAGCTGTATTTGCTTGATTGAACAGGCTGGGCCGGGAGAGGCTGGCGAGACTTTGAGCATTCAAGCTCGTGGGTCAGATAAGTCCTCCGGTC
>Ga0209702_10001983_pt1 | contig 37197 bp, 25 predicted proteins | sample FRY01_FD_187210 | JGI IMG/M metagenome (GOLD analysis project Ga0209702, IMG submission 187210) | Freshwater microbial communities from Lake Fryxell liftoff mats and glacier meltwater in Antarctica - FRY-01 (SPAdes) (version 2) | ecosystem: Environmental > Aquatic > Freshwater > Ice > Glacier...
CTCCAGCACTTCTTCATGGCGATGGCGCCATCGGACCTGAAAGACGGCAAGGGTGGGCGTGAAAAACCCCATCAGAAAGGCCAGTCGGCCTCCGATGCGCCAACCCGTGTCGTCGGTGTTGACCACACTGGAAGTACGGACTTCCTCTCGCAGTTGTTCATACCTCTGTGCGAGGGTGCCGCCCGGAGCGCACAGCGCGCTGGCCGCCTGGGTCAATGCGCTTTGGCTCAGCTCAATGCCAGTCATGTCCTTGAGTACCCGCGTCACTTTGCTCAGTGGGAGTCCATGGTGATCGTATGCAATCCCTCGCCGCCGCCGATTTCCACGGCATTGTGGGAAGTGGGGATGTATTCCGCCAGCGGATCGGATTCGGTGACGGCTTTCTGACCGGCGCGAATGGCATACATGTTCTCACGGTTGTCCATGCCCCAAATCGTCTTCGTGCAAAGCTCCCCGGTGTAGAATTTCAGGTGGGGCGTTTTGAGGTCACGGCGCCAGCGTGCGAGAAAGTTCTTCAGGTTCCTGCCGTAGTTCGGTCTGAACTTGTCGTCGAAAATGTCGTTTTCTCCCTGATGCCACATGAAACCCTCGATTCGGTAGGCCAGTTGCTTCCGGTCCAGTTCGGCCAGCGACGACCGAATCAATTGCAACGCCTGCGGATAGAGCTTGAATCCGCTGGGGTCGTCCGGGTTCCAGTCGGCCCCCAACGTCGTGCCCCCGGCGGCGCACTTGATGATGGCAATGGGGGCCTTGGTTTCCTGGGAAACGCGTCGGGCAAAACTGAGTTCCGGCCCGACCACTCCATCCACCGGCTGCATGGCGACCCAGCCGTTGGAAGCCAACTTGTCCTCACGCCCGATGAGGTAGGAGAACAGGACCGTGTCCTGAGGCCGGTCCAGCCCGGCGAAGGGGGGAAAAAGCTGGATGTCCTCAGCCTTGGAATCAGAGCCGACCATGTTGGACTGGCCGGCAAAGATGAAGACGCTCACGGTTGTGGTGTCGCTCTCCACCTCGGCGGCGGCGGCCGGGGCGACAGCTGGCACCAGAGCCAGCACGAGGGCGGCGATGAGTGTGAGAAGATGGGTCATGCTATTGAAGGCGGGTGAGTTCCGGGGCCTCCGTCGAGGCTTCGATGGCGCGAATCGTGTCGCGGACGGATTTCACTTTGACCGCCGTCAGATGCGGCGGGAAGTCGATTTCCTCCGTTTCAAAGTAGCGGGCGATCTGCGCCAGCTCTGGAACGACCGACTTCGCGTGGGTTCCATAACTGAGCAGCACCTTCATCAATTCCGGCGTCCGCTCCTGGCTGTCCCATGGGTTCTGATCGCGGGTGTATTTCACGCAGGTGCCGAGGCCCTCCGCAACCCCGTGTTTCGCGAGGACCCGCAGGCCCTCCACTCGGATGGTATCCGCGAACATCTCGCCGCTGGGTGCCGGTTCGACAACCGCCTGGAGGATGGCGGGCAACAGGGGTTTGATGTCGCTCGCGGAGAGGTTCCGATAAACCGACCCAATGCTGCCGCGGGCGCGTCCATCCTGATTCTTGAGCCCGGCCCGCACCGCCCGGTAGAGCGCCTCGCGATCCACCCCCTCCAGTGACTGGCTGAGCATGCCGCCCAGCTCACTGTCGAAGAGGGCAAAGGAAAGATACCGCTGCTGCATGCCGCGCGGGTCGTCCTGCGGATCGACCTGCGCCAGCAGCCCGAGCAGTTCGGGCACCGCCGCCATCGCCGGAGCACCGAGGCCGGCCAGCGCCTCGGCCGCCTTGATCCGAAGCCACAGGTCCTTGGCTGCCAATAATTTCCGCAGCGGCTCAAGGGCGGGCGCGCCCCGCTCGCGCAGGGCGACGACCGCCTGGCAGGCGCCGTAGCGCGCATCAAGCCGAGGCGAATCCAGCATCGCCAGCAGGGAGGACATCGGGACCTCCGGACGCCGGGCCAGCGCCAGGGCCGCCCGCTCGCGAACGACCGGCGACCATCCGCCGAGGCGCTCCAGGAGCTGGTCTTCGCTCAAGGCATCATAGGCACGCTTGCGGTCCTTGCTGCTCCAGCCGCAGCCGTCGAGGATGAGCGACTGCGCAGCGGCAGCGCCCAGCGTCGGCACCACGCCCGGCCCCTTGCCGGTCAGGCGGATCTTTTTGAGCGGCTGCGCGAAGGCCAGCAGGTAGCCGCCGGTGCCGTCCCAACCCGCATAGCTGTCATTCTCCATTTCCGGAGGGCCTTGGTGAGGGAAGTTGCCGTCCCATCGCCGGGCGAGATCGAACGACCATGCCCCATACTCGCGCATCCACGCTCCGGTGGCGTGAGGGCCAGACAGGGCGACTCCCGGCATCGACCACAAGATGTTGAAAAAATTGCCCGTATGCCCGCAGTCGCGCTCCGGACCGTGGGACGCGACGCTCATGCGCGTGAAGAACTCGGCTCCTTTCGCCTCGCCCAGCAGATGGAAAAGAACCGCAGCCATGCCGCACTTGCCGTTGTCATCGTGGGTTTCGGTCCACGGGTGGTGGTCGCCATACGGGACCGCGCCCTTGCCGATGTAGAAACGCATCAGGCGGGCGCTGAGGGTGACGGCGCGGTCGACCGCCGGATCCTTGACCCCCACCTCGCGCGCGAGCACCAGGGAAATCGTCAGCGGCAGGCCCGGAGAGTTCATCATTCCGTAGCCGCCGAGCCGCCCATCCGGCACGGCAAATCCGTGGCCCCACGAGCCGACCGCACTCTGCCCCCTGGCCGCTTCGAGCGCGAGTCGGCTCAGGCCCGGCATCACGGAGCGGTCGCCCGTCGCCCCTACATACTCGGAAAGCAACAGCATGACATACCCATAGTGCCACGTCTGAAAGCTGTCCGCCGTGAAGGCCGCCGCCCACTCGGCTTCCTTCTTGACCAGCGGCACATGCTCAGCCTCACCGCCGGCCAGCAGCGCCAGTGCATTGAGCGCGCGCGGGATGGGGTCGTGTTGGGAGCCGTAGTCCGGGTCCGCCACCCGCGTCGCGAGCCCCTGGAGGCCGCGTTCGAGCACGCGTTGCGACTTCGGGCACTCGTACGGCGCGGTCGCGCTGTAGCTGCCGAGAACGGGCAGCTGCAACACGATTTCCTCCGTCTTTCCAGCACGCCAGCGGGTCAGCCCAAGCCGGCCGCCGCCCCCCTCCGTCTCCGCCGCCGTCAGTGCCTTGCCCATTTCCGTGCGCGGGTCGTACGAAAACGGTTTGCCCCCAACACCCAGCAGGACATCGCCGATCTCGAGCAGTCCGTCCGCAGGAGAACCTTTTTCGACCTTCGTGACCGCAATCTGCCGGGCATCGGTCGTCACCAGCTGGTCGCAAAAAATCCAGCCGCGGGCTCCGGTGGCACCAAGGTTCCAATCATGCTTGGCCGCGGCCGGGATCGTATCGCCCTTGGTGAAATCTGGAATTTTCAGGGTTTCGCTTCCGGCGGCAATCCCGCTGAAGAGACCGGCCGGCAGCAGCGCCAGCAGCAAAGTGATCAGGGAAAGGGCGCAGTGTGTGCTCATGGGTTGAAATCGGTTGGCGGTTGGAACCGGAGAGGCGCGGCACCAGCCTGCGCCACGATCCAAGGTCATTGCTGGATGGCCGCCGCGCAGAAGTCTAATGGAACTTGTAATGGATCGGGCCCGCGCCAGCCCCGTGGTCGATCAGGCTCCCGCGGAGGAATGGATGATGCTGGCCGGTTCCCAGGTGCACTGGTGAAGTCAATAAAAAAACAGACACCCATCTTTCTTGAGCACGGCGATAAGCCCGAACGCCCCGCAGGGACTCAAATGGTTTTGGCGGCGCGCGCGCCTGATGACAGGCCGCTACGACGCCATTCCTTGGAGCAGGAGACGCGACGGGTCTGGAGCACGGCTGGAGGCGAAGCCCGCTTGTCGCATCTGGAGCACGATAACCATGATCTCGCATGGCGGCGAGCAAGGCGCGTGGCCGCGAGCTTGGTGGAGTGGCCCTTTTCCGCAACCAGCGTGAGTCGCCGGTCTACGCGGGCTTGGCGTAGAGGAGGCGGGCACCGCGATGACCGAGGAGCCACGCGAGGCCCTTCGCGCTGGCCCAGGCGCGCAAGCGGGTGATTGTGCCGGCCAGCCGGTGGAAGAGGCTGCCGTAACGCGCGACATTTTCCACCCACGCCTCGACTGCCCCGGCGTCCTCCAGCCGCTGACACTTGAAGCGTCCCTCCCAGAAGCGACCCGTGCAATCGTCCTCACGATTGGTTGGTGGCCATGATTTAGAGAATGTACTCCTCTGAACACTCTCCGCAAGACAATTGGCCCTCCCCCATTCCCATTCCTCAGCGGTGGTTCCACCTCCCTTCCTGCTCCCCCCATCAGGCGCACACCTGCGCGGGGGACCGCCACGGGGGGGGTCCTCGCCTCCCGCCCTATCCAACCCTGCCCACTCGATGGGCTGCGGGCTCGGCGCACAAAGCAATCATGATCCCAGCGCCAGCTCTCGACCAAATGAGGCCGCCGATCATTAATGGCTGTCTGGAATTGTCCTCTACATTAACGGATCCCGTTATATCATGCCCGGGGGTGGATCGTGACGGGAAAGGAGAGGGAGGTCACCTGTTCATGGGTGGCCTGATCGGTGGTCACGGTCAGGGTGCCCCCGTTGCGCTCCACCAGGAGTTCCTCCTCCGCCATGGCTCCGGCCGGCGGCACCGGGCGTGGCGGCGCTTCCCGCAGTTCCACAATGACGGCTCCGGGGGTGTTGATGATCCCCGCTTTGATAACAGGACGCGGATGGTGCGACCATGCGGCCAAAACGAGCCCGCGCAAAACAGACAGGATCGCATTGGCATCAATGAGGATCACTGCGGAATCCCCCGTCACGAACCACTCGATCCGGTGCGTGGCATTTTCCAGGGGCGCGATTTGGTGCTGCCAAAGCTGCAACAGATCACGCGCGGGGAAGGCGAGGGGCTGAGGAGCGGCGAATTTGAACATCAGAGATTTTACCGTGGCTTCAAGATGTTTGATCTCGAGCCGGATGCGCCCCATGGCTTGGATGACTTCTGGATCGGTCGATCTTTCCGTCAGCAATACGGCTTCCATGTCGAGGCCGTTGATCGAGTTCCGCACATCATGCACATGCTTCAGCACGATGCGTTCGGTTCGTTCGGGATCCTGCTTCATGACGGTGGGGGCGTGATTTGGTCAATCAACTGGCGCAATTGGTCGAGGTGCACCGGCTTCACCAGATGGGCGAAGAAACCAGCCTCTTTGGTGCGGCGCAGGTCGGCCTCCATGCCATAGCCGCTCAGGGCGATGCCGGGGATGGGGCGCTGACGCTGAATCTGCTGCATTAGATCCAGACCACTGCCATCCGGCAGGCCGAGGTCGCTGATGATGCCATCGAAATGATCCGCCGCAAAGGCGGTGAGCGCTTCTTCGATGCTGCCGGCGGTAGTGACGTGATGGCCCCGGTTGGTCAGGAGATGCTCCAGCACGTTGCGGGTGGTTTCATGATCCTCCACCACCAGCAGCCGCAGGGTGCGGGACGGGTGGCCGGGAGTGGCGTGGGACGGGGAGAGGGGCGCGGGAGCTCCCGCGCTATCCAGAGCAATGGTGAAGGTGGCGCCGCGGCCGGGACCAGGGCTTTCCGCGAGAATGGTGCCTTCGTGGGCTTCCATGATCGCCTTCGAAATCGCCAGCCCGAGGCCCAATCCACCGTAGCGGTGTTGCCCGGAAACATCGCCTTGTTCAAAGGCTTTGAAGATGTGGGGGAGCGCCTCCCCGCTGATGCCCAGACCGGTGTCCGCCACGCTGATGATGATGCGTCCGGCCTCGTCATTGCGGGTGGCCACCGTGATATTTCCACCTGGCGGGGTGAACTTGACGGCATTCTTGATCAGGTTCCAGAAGACCTGCTGCAGCCGCGTGCTATCAGCCCGGGCGTGATGCCGGGCGGCCTCGTGGGTGAAGGTAATCCGCACTTCCTTGCCCAGCCGGTCACTGAGGACAATCTCCGCCGTGTGATCCAACAGCTTATGCACGTCGGTCGGCTGGCGATCAATCACCAGCTTGCCCCGGCTGATGCGGGTGAGGTCCAGCAGATCGTCGATGAGCCGCGCTTCCAATTCAATATTGCGCCGCATCATGGAAATCTGATCGCGCACTTGGGGTGTCAGGGCCGGGTCGCTTTCGAGCGCGGTGGCCATCATCAGCACCGGCGTCAGGGGAGTGCGCAGCTCATGACTGAGCGCGGCGAGAAAGTCGTCCTTGGAGCGGGAGGAGCGCACGAGTTCCTCCGAGGTGAGGCGGAGGGATTCCTCGGCGGCGTTGCGCTCGGTGATGTCCATGTTCGTCCCCAGCACCCATTCGGCCTCTCCGTGTTCATTGATGCGCACCGTTTCCACGGCTTCGATGTCGCGGACTTCACCGTCGTTGTGGCGGCGGATGCGAAATTCGCGGCGGCTCTGCCCGCAGGCGCGCACGGTGTCCTGCAGGATGCGCTCATTTTCCGGCAAATCCTCCATCAGCACGGCTCCGCTCCAGTCGCTGTATTGCACAAAACCGTCCGCGGTGGGAGCGATGCCGTAGATCCGGAACATCTGCGCGTCCCAGCGAATCGCGTTGGTGAGGACGTTCCATTCCCAAATGCCCACCGTCGTTGCCTCGGTCGCCAGCCGCACGCGCGTTTCGTTTTCGCGCAGCCGCGCCTCGTAGCGCAGGCGCTCAGAGAGATCGTAGAAATGACACACCGCGCCGGGCCGTCCGTCGGGCAGGATGATGCGCTCGACCTTCCAGTCGTAGGCCTCGACTTCGCCGATGTCGGCCCGCTCTTCCTCCGTGCTCGGAGCGTGGTAAGGTTCGCCGGTTTCCAGCACACGGCGGAAGATCGCGATGACCTCGCTGGCAAAGGGTTCAGACCAGACGATGCGGAGGACTTCGGCGAAATCCTGGTCGATGAGCGGGCGGACATTTTCAAACACCTTCTGCGCGCCAGCGCTCACCTGCACGAGCCGGAAGTCCGCGTCCACCGCATAGACTCCAAAGGGCGAGTGTCCCACGAGGTGGCGGAAGGAGTCGTGGGCTGCGCGCAACTGCTCCTCGATTTGCCGGCTTTCGGTGACGTCGGTGTGGACGCCAACCCATTCGCGGATCTGCCTGTCCGGGCCGAGGATCGGAACGGCGCGGATGGAGCACAGCCTCCACGCGCCATCGTGGCGGCGCACGCGATGTTCAAACTGAAACATGCGATTCTCCGCCACGGCCACCTTCCAGGCGTCGATGGTCAGCTGCGCGTCGTCGGGATGCACGGCCCGGCTCCACCCGTAGCCTTGGTATTCCGCCGGGGTTTGCCCGGTAAAGACACCCCACCCGGGCTGCTCTCCCTCCATCTTGCCCTCGGCGTTGTTCGTCCAGATGAGATCACTCACCGCGCGGAGTGCGGTGCTGAAGCGCTCCTCGCTCTCACGGATCATCTCTTCCTCACGGCGGCGCCCGGTGATGTCCTCAATCGCCAGCAGGATGCGCTCGGGCGTGCCGTCGGCACTATCCAGCCGGCGGGCATTCAGCACCATGGTGCGGGAGCCGAGCGATTCGAAGGCGTGGGTGACCTCATAGCCGTCGAAGACGCTTTCCTTTGGCAGGATTTCCTCCAGCAGCGTGCGCAGTTTCGGGATGTCCCATTGCCCATTGCCCAAATCGTATATCAAGCGCCCCTCGGTCTCGGCGGGCGCAACTTCAAAGTTCCGGTAAAAGGCGTCGCTGGCCGAATTCACCCGCAGGTCCGCACTGAGGATGAGGAAGGGCACCGGCATCGTCCGCAGGGTGGCCTCGGCGTAGTCGCGCGCGGCGTTGATTTCCGTCGCGCTACGCTTGAGCGCGTCGATATCATTGAGCACGAGCACCACGCCGTCCACCTTATGCTCCTGCGTGAAATAAGGGCGCGCCCGCAGCATGAACCAGCGGCCGCCGCTTTCCCTCACCTCGCGTTCTCGAAGGCTCACCGTATCCACAACTTCCAGCAGCAGCCGCTCCAGATCGGGGGCGTCGAGATTATGCCGGATGCCGCCAATGCCGCGTCCCACGTCGGTGGACAGCAGATTGAATAACTTCTTCGCGGACGGGGTAAAGCGGCGGATCGTGAGGTCCCTCGCCAGGATGAGAATGACGGTCTGCATGCTCGCCTGGACATTGATGAAGTCGGCATTGAGCCGGTTCAGCTCGTGATTCCGGCTGACCATTTCGTCGTTGACGGTAGTCAGTTCCTCATTGCTGGACTCCAGCTCCTCCTTGGAGGTTTCCAGCTCTTCGTTGATGCTTTGAAGTTCCTCGTTGGCGCTTTGCACTTCCTCGTTGGACGCCTGGATTTCCTCGTGGGCGGCCTCGTTTTGCTCCTGGATGGATTGCAGGTAATCGCGGGTCTCCGCCAATTCGCGCTCCAGTTCTGCGATGCGCCCGGCAGCTTCCAGAGGGTTGGCCGGCGGGCACGGTTTGACGGGCAGCGAACGTCCTTCCGCGCGGCTCTCCGCGTCCTCGAATAAAATGAGGAAACACGGCTCCTTGAGATTGCGCAGGGGGATGACTTGCAGGCTCACGGTGCGGGTGCCGCTCTCTTGGCGCACCTTGGCGGCCTCCCCGCGCACCGATTTGTTATCCCGTTTCGCCTCCTGGAAGGCGGTGCGGAGCGGCAGCACCAGCCCTTCCCGCGCCATCTTGAGAATGTCGAAGCTGGCCTTGCCGGTGGGCGGCTCCAAAAAGGCGCCGGTCGCCCCGCGGAATTGCAGCACCTGACCCTCGGCATTGACCAGCACCCCCGGCGGCGCAAATTGACTGACACAGATGCGATCCGCCTCCCGCTGGGCATTGAATTCCCCGCGCGGCCCCTCCGCCAGGTGCTCCCCTCCGCTGGTCAGCGGGGCGATACGCGAACTATTCGCCAAAGGCATCCCGCGCCCCCCCGGCAGCGGCAAACGAAACGCCGGGGACGGGGCATCCTTTCTGGCGAAGATCTTCTGCTTTTTGTCTGCCGGCTCGAACAGCTCGGTGAACTGGCCGATGGATTCGCTGGCCCCGAGGAACAGAAACCCGCCCCGCTTCAGCGCATAATGAAAGGCGGGGAAGATTTTCTTCTGCAACTCCGGCTCCAGATAGATCAGCAGATTCCGGCAGGTGATCAGGTCGATGCGCGAAAAAGGCGGGTCGCTCATCACATTCTGCCGGGCAAAGACGACCTGCTCGCGCAGCACCTTGCTCACGCGGTAGCCGCCGTCCTCCTCCACAAAAAAACGTTGCAACCGCTCCGGCGAAAGGTCCTGCGCCAGCGATTTCGCATACAGCGCGCTGCGTGCTTTTTCGAGGAGCGCCTCATTGAGATCGGTGGCGAAGATTTGCAGTTTGGCAGTCGGCGCGTCGACTCCGACGGCCTCCGCGAAGGCCATTGCCAGCGAATACGCCTCCTGCCCCGTGGAGCAGCCCAGCACCCACACCCGCACCGGCTCGTTCCGCCCGTGCTGCGCGAGGAGCTGAGGGAAGACCTTGCTCTTCAGCGCGTCGAAGGCCTCCGGATTGCGGAAAAAACTGGTCACGCTGATCAGCACATCGGAATACAGCGCATCCAGCTCCAGCGCGTTGCCTCTGAGAAAATCCGCGTAGGAGGCCAGCGTCTCATGCTTGTTCAACACCAGCCGCCTCATCACCCGGCGCTGGATGGTGCTTGATTTATATAACGTAAAGTCCACCCCGCAGTGCCGGCGTAGGATCAGGAGAATCTTCCGAAAGCCATCCTCACCCTGCGCAGGCTTACCATGGGGAGCCGCCGCTTCCTGCTTCGCCTGTTGCGAGTCGGTTCGCGGCGTGCCGTGTCCACCGGAGGCCAATGGCGCGTCCCTGCCCTCGCGCTGATCGCTCTCGCGCTCCATTTCGGAATGCAGCCCAGGGGGGGCCTTTACATCACTCCCCTCACTGGCATTTTTTCCATCGCCCCCATTTTTCCCAGCCGCTTTTGTGAACCTATGGGATTCGTGGGAATGAAGGGACTCATAAGATTCCCCACCGACCACAAAAGGATGCTGGGCAATCCGCCCCAACTCCGCCGCCATCGCCTCCGGGGCCAGTACAAAATCCACCACGCCCGCCGCAATGGCACTGCGCGGCATGGAGTCATACTTTGCGGATTCATCCTGCGCAAAGGTCACCCCGCCCTCGGCCCTGATCGCCTCCAGCCCCTGCGTACCATCGCTGGCCGTGCCGGAGAGCACCACCCCAATCGCCCGCTCCCGCTGATCCGACGCCAGCGACTCAAAGAAGAAATCGATCGACCGCGTGGCTCCCCGCACCTTGCTGCGCGGCGTCAGCTTCAGCACCCCGCCGTTGATCTCCATCTGCGTATTGGGCGGGATGACGTAAATATGATCCGGCTCCACCCGCAGATCCGTTGTGACCTCGGACACCGGCATCCGGGTGGCGCGGGACAGCAAAGTGGTCAGGGCGCTCTCGTGCTGCGGATCCAAGTGCTGCACGACGACAAAGCCCATCCCGGTATCCACCGGCAGATGCCGCAGCAACTCCGTCAGCGCCTCCAGCCCTCCGGCGGAAGCGCCCACTCCGGCGATGGGAAAGCCCGGGGGATCCCCTTTGGGATTGGACAATGGATCAGGCATCACGTGGTATTTGGACAAGGCTTGACGCTGCGTCCCCTGCGGCTGGCGGATGCCATGGAATGCCGCAAACCCACCCGTAACCGCCCCCGGACAGCCTGTCACCCCTTTTGTTTGGAGCAGCCCCGGAAGCAAACCATCTTGACTTGCCTTCCATCCGGAGGTGATCCTGACAATTCGTTCCCCGTCACGGTGGCATTCAACCAACGCCGCACGCAGCGGCCCTCCCTCCCGGAACCCCCGCCCCATCCTACCATCACTTAGGTGGCCTGGGCCGACGCCCTCCCCCGCACCAACATCGGCAAGCTAGACAAAAAAGCGCTCCGCACCCGCCTTGCCATTCCCTCGTAACGCGCTCCTTCGGCCGACCCGCGTTCAACTGACAGCACTCAACCAGGAGTCCGCGCAAAGCGGAAAGCGCCCGGCAGGCGCAGTCATTCGGCCTGCGCGGCGGGCGGACCGCTCACTTTTTCGGCGTGGCGCCGAGTGTCAGCAGCCCGCGGTCGGTGTGCGGGTCAGCCGCAAACTCGGTTGACTGGGCCAGCTCCTTTTCGCAGACCAACAAGCGGAAGAGGCGCGACGATTCACCACCCGAGAGGTGCCCGAAGAGGGGGCAAAGCGGCACGGCGGTTCGCACAGAATCCTTCATGTCTCGGCAACGGTTTTGAGCGCGTCACCAGCCCCCTCCCCCCGCCCGCCACCGCAAGGTTGTCCTTACCCCCCGGCCATAAGCCAGGACCGGCACTCGCCGGCTCCAGCACCATTGGCGTTGACGCGGCTTGGAACAACCGCTGAGTCGGGAACCATGACGGAAGCCCAATCCCATCAACTCGCTCTCACCCCATCCGGCCGGCTGTGCCTGGTGGCCGACGCGGCGGGCTCGACCGTCCTGGCCCCTTTCGCAAATGCCTTCGATCGATCCTCGGCAGCCGGATTGTTCGCCCTCGCGGCCCATCGTTCAGCCATCGGCGATTGGCCGGCGGAGGCGGTGTACTGGCGCGATTTTGCCAACAGTTTTGTGCAGGCTCTGGCCCACACTCCCGAGGCCGGGGGCGTTCCCGTCTTGGCCTCGCCACCGGCCGACCGATTTCTCGACCTCGTGCTGCAGTTGCCGGCGATGCGCGGGGCGGAGTATGTCACGTCCACCACCTTGGTGTCACTCTGGCAGGAGCTGACGGAGGAAGCCGCCGTGGTCGCGCGGGCAGCCGGCGGCCCAAAGGCCTGGCTGCAATCGATCAATCCCGCGCTCAGTCAGCTCGGGCGGGTGACGTTCCACCTGGCCGAGAACAAACGGTCGCCAGAGCGCCCGTTCGCCTTTCTGGCGACGTTCACTCACCGGCTTTCGGCCACGGAAACTCCGTTGCATCTGCCCCTCGCCCGGGCGTTGCAAGAGTATGCAGGCGCTCGGAATCAGGGTGCCCTGCGATCATTGTTGGAGCCGGTGCAACGGGCCGCGGAGCGCAGCCGCTGGGTCGAGGCTCTAGTCGAATCGCGCCGCGTCTTTCAGCCTCAGGCGTGGTCGCCGCCGGAGGCCCACGCCTTTCTCAAGGAAGCCGCCCTGCTTGAAGACTGCGGCATCATGGTGCGCATCCCGAATTGGTGGCGCGGCGGAGCCGCACCGCGCCCGCGCGTCCAAGTGCGCCTCGGGGATGCCTCCGCCTCCGGCTTCGGGGCCGAGGCACTGCTCAACTTTGAGACCGCCGTGGCCCTCGACGGAGAACCGCTCACCCCTGAGGAAATCAATTCGCTGCTCACCGCCGACGCCGGACTGGTCCTGTTGCGTGGGCAATGGGTCGAGGTGGACCGCGAAAAGCTCCAATCGGTCCTGGACCATTGGCGCCAGGTCGAGCACGAGGCGGCTGATGGGGTCTCCTTTCTCCAAGGCCTGCGCCTGCTCGCCGGCTTCCGCGATCCAACCACCGCCGCCGCGGAAGGCGAAGCGGCCACCGTCGCTGACTGGTCGACGGTGACCGCGGGTGACTGGCTGCGCCAGACGTTGGAGACGATTCGAAATCCAGCGCGGGTGGAATCGGTCGACCCAGGCCGCGACCTGCGCGCCTCGCTGCGTCCGTACCAAGTCGACGGCACCCGCTGGCTCTGGTTTCTCCAGAGCCTCGGCCTCGGTGCCTGCCTGGCCGACGACATGGGCCTGGGCAAAACACTGCAGGTCATCGCGCTGCTCGCCCAGTTGAAGCGGGAAAAATCACCCCCGGCCGCCCCACCCTCGCTGCTGGTCGCGCCCGCTTCGCTGCTCCGCAACTGGACCGCTGAAATCGCCCGCTTCGCGCCACACCTCCGCGCCCTCATTGCCCACCCCAGCGCGAGCGACGGGGAGTGGTGGAAAACGGGAAAATCGACCACGCCTGATTGGCGATCCGCCGATTTGGTGCTCACCACCTATGGCCAGGCGGCGCGCCTCAAGTGGATCGGCGAGCACCGGTGGCGTCTCCTCATCCTCGACGAAGCCCAGGCCATTAAAAACCCCGGAGCCCAGCAGACGAAAACCGTCAAACGCCTCCAGGCCGGCGCCCGCCTTGCCCTCACCGGCACCCCGGTCGAAAACCGGCCCGGCGACTTGTGGTCACTCTTCGATTTTCTCAATCCCGGCCTGCTCGGGACCGCGACCGAATTCTCACGCTGCCTGAAAGCGATGCAAAAATCGCAGCCTCCCGATTACGCCCCACTGCGACGATTGGTCCAGCCGTGGATTCTCCGACGGTTGAAATCCGACCGCTCAATCATCACCGACCTGCCCGACAAAACGGAGGTCACCGTCTCGTGCGGGCTCACCAAAAAGCAGGCCGCGCTCTACGCCCACACGGTGCGCGAAATGGCCGACCGCCTTGCCCACAGCGACGGCATCCAGCGCCGCGGACTGGTCCTCGCGTACCTCACCCGCTTTAAACAAATCTGCAACCACCCGGCCCAGGGACTGCCGGATGCCGAGTTTGACCCGGCGCAGAGCGGCAAGTTTCTCCGGCTCGGCGAGCTCAGCGAGGAAATCGCCAGCCGTCAGGAAAAGCTCCTCGTTTTTACCCAGTTCCAGGAAATGACGGAACCATTGGAGCGGCACCTCCGGGGCTTCTACGGCCGGCCGGGCCTCGTGCTGCATGGCGGCACTCCAGTGAAGGAGCGTTCGAAACTCGTCGACGCCTTCCAACGCGACGGAGGCCCTCCATTCTTCGTCCTTTCACTCAAGGCCGGCGGCTCCGGCCTCACTCTGACCGCGGCCAGCCATGTGTTTCATTTCGACCGCTGGTGGAATCCGGCAGTGGAAAACCAGGCCACCGACCGCGCCTATCGCATCGGACAGAAGCGCAACGTGCTCGTCCACAAATGCGTCTGCCGCGGCACGCTGGAGGAACGCATCGACACCATGCTCGCCGAAAAACGCCAACTCGCCGAAGCCCTGCTCGGCCCGGACGGCGGACCCGAAAAACTTCTCACCGAAATGAACGATGCCGAATTGATCTCGTTTGTCTCCCTCGACCTGAACAGCGCGGCCGCCGACATCCCGTGACCACCCGGGTGAAGCCAGCGGATGATCGGGATTGGACAGAAAGCCACGCCCACGCACACTCCGCCCGATGAGCTGGAAAAACCGCTATTCCCACTTTGCCCCCTACGTGCCGGTGGCCGAGCGCCGGCGCAAAGCGCAGGCCGCTGCCACCAAGGCCGCCAAAAATGGTCAGCCGATGTCCCCTGTACTGATCGAGGGACGGACCATCGCCTGCACGTTCTGGGGCAAATCGTGGTGCGACAACCTCGAATCGTACAGCGACTACTCAAACCGCCTTCCGCGCGGCCGCACCTACGTCCGCAACGGATCAGTCATCGATCTGCAGATCACCTCGGGAACGATCTCGGCACAGGTCTATGGCAGCTCGTTGTATCGGGTGACCATCACCATCGCCGCGCTCGATCGAAAATCGTGGCAGGAATTCAAGTCTCGCTGCGCCGGCAAAATCTCAAGCCTGATCGACCTCCTCCAAGGCCGCCTGGACAAGGGAGTGCTCGCCGAAATCACCCGAAAACCGGACGGACTCTTCCCCGCGCCCAAAGAAATCAAACTCTCCTGCTCCTGCCCCGACGACGCCCGTCTGTGCAAACATGTCGCCGCCGTCCTCTATGGCGTGGGAGCCCGCCTCGACTCCCAGCCAGACCTCTTTTTCACCCTGCGCCACGCAGACCTGCAGGAACTCATCACCGCCGCCACCGCCACCGCCACCGAAGCCACCAGCACCACCGCCGATACCCCGGACAGCCTGGCCGCTGAAGACCTCAGCGCCCTCTTCGGCATCGACATCGACACCACCCCGGTCTCCCCAGCCAAAGCCCCCACCGCCCGCCCACCGCAGGCAGCCAAACGACCGTCCCCCACCCGCGCCCGCCCAGCCAAAAAGACCGCCACCACCCTGCCCCCATCACCGAAAGCAGCCGCCAGAAAAACGGCCCGGCCACCACCCAAAAAACAAGCCCGCGCGGCGAAAAAGTCGGCCGGCAGCTAAGGGGCACCATCAATCGCCGGTCCCCACATATCCGCCCGGATCGCCGGGTCGACCGCGCCAGGAAGCACACCAGCGCTCGGGTGTGCGTTCTGACCCCCAGCCAGTTTTTGGAGGACATCTCATGGCAACCCTGACGCGGCGAAGCCTTCCCACCCCCTCCGCAGATGTCCCGTGAACACGCCCACGGTGCCGGCCTTCGAAGCCCATTCCCCGCTGGCAGGCGGAATCGGACGAGACCGGCGTCCGTCCGTTTCCGCCATTGCCGGATGCCCTCAAGGCGGCCAGAGTGACTTCTAGCGAAGTTCCGATCCAGGGAGCCTCCCATCTCCTCTGATGAAACCAAGGTTCCTGATGTTTTCCGCGCTGGCGGTGGTTTTCGCCACCTCCCTCCCAAGTTGCGGCCTGATCAACCCGCTGATCCGGACCGCGCTGCCGTTGGCCGGAATCAAGCTGGCGTTCGCCTGCCTTCCCGAGGAATCGATGATTGACACTCCGGCCGGCCCACGCTGCGTCCGGGACCTCACAGCCGGCGACGTGGTCACCGGCTACCGGGGGAACCCCGTGCTGGTTCAGCAAAAGCACGTCTATCGGGAGCAACCGGAAACGGAATTCCTCCGCGCGGTCTTTGAGGATGGAGCCTCTGTCGAGGCCTGCGGCATGCACCGCATCGCCGGCACCCGGATGCGGGACCTGGAAGCCGGCCAGCTCGTCGCCGGCCGCCGCGTCCACGCCATCACCTCCCGGCGCGGGGTCCTGCGGTCGTGCGACCTGATGACCGAAGACGAAGGCTACCGCATCAACGGCATTCCGGTGAACAGCATGATCGAGGAACTGCACGCCGCCGCCGCCGGCCTGCCCCGCGCCCGAAACTGACAGGACGTTTTCCATTTTTTTCCAGGATCTTTAACGATGCATTTTCCGCGCTTGGAAGCGACGTCCAGACCGCATCCCTGATCTCCACGGCCCGAAGCGTGCTCTCAAGAAGCCTTCAGCCAAAACTCTGTCAAAAAACTCCCCGTCCACCAACCCAACCAGCCATCATGACCCTCCCACCTCTCCCGCCCAGCCCCGGACCCATCTTCGATTCCTTTAACCTGTCGATGGGAGGCTGGGCCTGGCCTTTTGATGGCGTCTCGGAATCCGAAATCTTCATGGAGGCCAGCGCCACCACACGGTTCCGCACCACTGGCAACCGGCTGGACTTCCTGCTGATGGCGGGAGCGTGGTATAATTATCATGCATGGGAGCAGGACATGCAGGTCATCCTGAGGGATCTCACCACCGGCCTCACGCTGCTGGAACAAACTCAGCTCGATGAATATGAAAATTCAGATGAGGGAGATTTTTTTGGGAATGCCAGATACCTGACGAACTCCAGCCAGCGCTTCACCCTGGAGACGGACCCGGCGCATGAATACGAGCTTATTTTGTCGGGCCAGCAGGATTTGTGGGATGCGAAAGATGTCGACATGAGAATCTGGGTCCAGATCGAGGAATTCTCAGCCGCGCCCGTGGCCGTCCCGGAATCCGGCACGACTGCGCTCATGCTGGCGATCGCGATGACCGGCATCGGCTGGGCCGGGAGTCGCCACTCCAAGGGCTTGTCCGGCCCCCTCCCCTGACCGCGCACACGTTTCCAGCCCCGCCCCCTTCTCGGCGCATATTTCCCGAGGAGCAGTCCACTCCCGCAGAGCGCCATCAAAGCCGCCGCCGGGCCCCGGCGGATCCTCGGTGCCATAACCTTGGTCGCACCGGTGGCACCGCGCGCGCGAACCCCGGTCAACGGCAGCGGTTATCTGACCAATACAGTCACCGGTGGCACCGCGCGCGCGAACCCCGGAGTGGCGGACGCTCCAGCCTCGGCAATCACCCGCACCGGGCCGCCGGGTATAATCGTCTCCCGCGATGGACCGTCACGGGCACAAGCCGTCGCGCCGGAAGACCAGCAGGTAGTTGTTGAACGGCAGGTGCCCGGAAAGCCGCCGCACGGTGCCGATGAGGCCGGCGGCGTGGAGCGTCGACGTCAGTTCGTCGCGCGACGGGTAATGCGAGGCGCTGTCCTTCATCCAGGTACTGGCCTTGGCGATCCAGTCGCCGGCGCGGGTCAGGCGAAACCGCCAGCCTTGCTCGCGCAGGCAGGTGCGGATGATGAGCCGCCCGCCGGGGGCGACCCGTGCCGCCGCCGCCGTCAGCAGGGCGTCGATTTCTGAGGGCGTGAAGAACTGGAGAATGTCGAGGATGGTGACGTGACCGCGATGCTCCGGCAGGCCGGCACGGGCATCGCCGGGGGCAAACGTGCACCCGGGCAGGCCGGTCAGCGCCTCGCGGGCGGCTGCGGTTTTCCGCGCGTCGTAGTCGATCCCGTGCAGGGGAGCGGTGAGGCCGCCGGTACGCAGATACGCCGCCAGCAGCCCGGGGCCGCAGCCGATGTCGAGCACCGGAAGCGGCGGCGCGGCGTCCAACTCCGCCCACACTGCCGCATAGACCGGGTCGAGCAGCAGTTTGCAGAAGACGTAGCACTGGTCGTGGCCGAAGCGGAAACGACGGCTGAGCCGCCAGGAGAAGGTGAGGCCGCGTCGCCGGGCGGCCCCGGCCGCGTCCTCGATCTGGAGCGTCGGGTTCAAGCGGTGCACTCTTCGAACAAGTGAGGGCGGAGGCAACGGGGAAATAAATGGCGGGCTCCGCGGAGGCACCCGACGAGCGGAAGATTTCCCCTGCTCCCTCCTTGCGCGGCGTGCACTCGCGGCAACCATCACGCATGCCTTCGACCAGACTTGCCCTTCTTGCGGCGTGCACCCTGCTCGCCCCCCTCCCCTCGCTTCAGGCCCAGGGCTCCGAGAAGTCGAGCTCGCTCGGCCTGCAATATGCCGGCATCGTGCGCATCGAAAATGCCGCCATCCAGCCCGACTACCGCACTCCCTGGAATGGGGCGCGACCGACCGGCGGCAGCGGCACCGGATTCCTCATCGGGCCCAACCGATTCCTCACCAACGCCCACGTCGTCAGCAACAGCACGCGCCTGCTCATTCGCCGCGTCGACGACGCCAAACCACACCTCGCGAAAATCGAGTTCATCGCCCACGATTGCGACCTGGCCCTGCTTTCGCTGCACGAACCCAAGCCGTTCGAGGGGGTCACCCCGCTGGCGCTGGATGATGCCTTGCCGCTTCTTGACAGCGAAGTGGTGGCCGTTGGATACCCGGTCGGGGGCGACCGGATTTCGGTGACGCGCGGGGTGGTCAGCCGGATCGATTTCCGCCCATACAGCCACAGCGGGGTGGACCAGCATCTAGCCATCCAGGTGGATGCGGCGATCAACCCGGGCAATTCCGGCGGTCCGGTGATGCAGGGAGGCAAGGTGGTCGGAGTCGCCTTCCAGGGGTACACCGGGGCCGTCGCGCAGAACGTGGGTTACATTATTCCTGGCCCGGTGGTGACGCGCTTCCTGGAGGACATCAAGGACGGCTCCTACGACCACTATGCGGACTTGGCGATCGCCACTTTTCCGCTGCAAAACCCCGCGATGCGGCGCGCCCTCGGCCTTGCCGAAAACGGGATGGGAGTGCTCGTCGCCCATGTGGACAGTGGCGGCACCTGCGCCGGCACCCTCCAGCGCGGCGATGTCTTGCTGGAAATCGACGGCAAGCCGATCGCCAGTGACGGCTTCATCGAATTCAGCGGTGAGCGCGTGAACATGAACGAGATTGTGGAGCGCAAGTTCGCGGGGGACCGGATCAAGCTCAAATACTGGCGAAACAACGCGGAAGCCGAAGCCGAGGTCGCCCTGAAGCGGCTGACCAGCTACCTGATGCAGGCGAACCTGTACGAAAAACGGCCCGAATACCTCGTCTTCGCCGGCCTCGTCTTCCAGCCGCTCGACCGCAACCTGCTCAGTTCGCTGAACCTGACCAACGACCACGTCCGTTACTTTTTTAACTATTTCGGCCCCAAGGAATTGTCGAATGAACGCCCCCAGCCGGTCATCCTCACCCAGGTGCTGCCGGACGCCATCAACACCCATTTCAACGACGTCGGCGGCCGGTTGGTGGACACCATCAACGGGGTGAAAATCACCCGCATGACCGACGTGGCCGCCGCCCTCGACAAGGTGGAGGGCGACTTCATCAAGATCACCCTGGTGGGCGAGGGGCGGCCGCTGGTGCTGGACCGGGCCCGCGCCGCCACGGCCAGCGAGCGCATCAATGCCCAATACGGGGTCAGCGAGCCCGTCTATCTCGAACCCTGAGCCAACCGCGCCCTCCCTTCCACCATCGCACCGGCAGTCATCCATCTTCCATTTTCCAGCATGAGATCCATCCGCTTTCCCGCCCTCAGCCTGCTCGCCGCCCTGGCGCTGTCCGCCTTGCCCGCCCTGGCCACCGAAGTTCCCAGTCCCGAAAGATCCATCCTCCGGGTCAATGTCACCAATCAGCCGCACAACTTCGCCCTGCCGTGGCAAAAGCGCCAGCCAGGCAGCAAGCAGGGGTTGGGCGCGCTGCTCGACGGCCAGCGGGTGCTGGTCACCGCTGAGTTGATTCAGGATTCCAGCTATCTCGAATTCGAGGTCGCCTCGTCCGGCAAAAAACTCACGGCGCAGGTGGCCACGGTCGATTACGAGGCCAACTTGGCCGTACTCACCCCAAAGGAAGCGCCCGAAGATTTCTTCGACGGCCTCGTCCCCTTCCCCCTAAGCATGACCCCGCCGAAAAAAGGCGACCGTTTTGAAGTCTGGCAGTTTGAGAGCAACGGTGCCCCAGTCACCTCGGACATCGCGTTCGAGACGGCGCGGCTTGGACGCTATTTCCTCGACGGCAGCTACTTTCTGCAGTTCGACGCCAATGGTGCGGTCAACTATCGCGAGGGCAGCTTCACGCTCCCGGTCATTCAGAATGGCCATCTCACCGGCATGCTGCTGAGCTACGACAGCAATGACCAGGTGGCCACCATCCTGCCCTTCCCCATCATCAAGGCGTTCCTCGATGACGCGGCCGATGGCCAGTACGCCGGATTTCCAAGCTTCGGCATCAAATTCTCCCCGACCCTCGACGACCAGCTCCGCGCGTACCTCAAACTCGGCGACCAGACCGGCGGAGTGATGGTGACCGGCGTCATGCCCGAGACCAGCGCGGCCCAGGCGGGGCTGAAGGAAGGCGATGTGCTCCTGGAAATCGGCGGGTACAAACTCGACGCCCGCGGCAACTACCAGGACAGCACCTGGGGCCTGCTCGCGATGGGGCACCTCGTCAAGGGTGCCCACACCGTCGGCACCGAGCTGCCGATGAAGATCATCCGCGACGGACAACCGGTCGATCTGACCCTCAAGCTCGCTCGCAAAGAGCCGGGCGACTCCTTGGTGGACCCGTATGTATTTGATCGTGGCCCGCGCTACCTGATTCTCGGCGGGCTGGTCTTCAGCGAGCTGACCCGGACGTATCTGGAAGCCTTCGGCAACGAATGGCGTGACCGCGCCCCGTTCGATCTGGTCTATGCCGCGCAAAACCCCGACAAGTTCGCCCGCGACGGCCGCAAAAAGCTGGTCTTTCTGGCCGGTGCCGTGCCCAGCCAAAGCACCATGGGGTACGAGGGCGTGCGCGGGGCCTTCGTTGAGAAGGTCAACGGTCAGGTCATCAACGACATCAAGGACCTTTCGACCGCCCTGGCCCATCCCGTCGACGGCCTGCACAAGATCGAAATCGACGAGGTCCCCTACATCCTGTACGTGGACGCAGCCCTCGCGACCGAAGACAACCAGACATTCCTGCCGCAGCGCTATCGTATCAACGAGCTTCAGCGCCTCGAGTAGGGCCTCCCGCCCGGTCCCGCGCCCCTCACCGTCCCATCCTCCGGGGCCGCAACCGGGGTGAGCCGGGCCGGCCATCGAGGGCGGCGCCTCCCCGATCCCGATTTCCAATCTCTATGAAACCCACGTTTTACCCTCTGCTGACCTGCGCCGCCCTGGGTGGAGCGGGCTCGCTCCACGCCGAACTGCGGCTGCCCGCCATCCTTGGCGACCACATGGTCCTGCAGCAGAAGCAGGCCAATCCCGTCTGGGGCTGGGACACCCCGGGCACCACAGTCACGGTCACCTTTGCCGGGCAGCAGAAATCGGAGGTGGCCAGCGCGGGCACTGGCCGGTGGACAGTGAAGCTCGATCCGCTGCCGGCCAACGCCGCTCCCGAGGTCCTCACGATCAAGGGGACCACCGAACGCACACTGCAGGATGTGCTCGTCGGCGAGGTCTGGATCTGCTCCGGCCAGTCGAACATGCAGTGGGACCTGCGCCAGGCGGATGACGGCGATCTCGACGCCCTGACCGCAAAACTGCCGAAAATGCGCCTGATTTCCGTGCCGCAGGTCGGCACCCAGGAGTTGCAGGACGATTTCCAGGGGGCCTGGACCGCCTGCACACCGGAGTCGGCCCCCACCTTCTCCGCCATCGGCTATTATTTCGGTCGCCAGCTCCACGAGACCCTCGACGTGCCGGTCGGCCTGATCGACAACGCCTGGGGCGGTTCGGCTGCCGAAGCCTGGATTCGCCGCGACGTGCTCGACGCGGACGCGCGGTTTGCCGGCCTGATGGCGGATTGGAAAGCCCGCGAGCAGGCGTTCCCGAAGGATCTGGCCGACTACGAGACGAAGCTGGCCGAATGGAAGATCAAGGCCGCCGAGGCCGAAGCCGCCAAACAACCGGCACCGCCGCGCCCCGGCTCACCGCAGAATGCCATGAACGGCAACTCCCGTCCCGGCAACATTTTCGCCGGGGTGCTCAACCCGACCGTCGGTTACGGCATCAAGGGAGCCATCTGGTACCAGGGAGAGTCGAACGCCGGCCGCGCCCATCAATACCGGACATTGTTCCCACTCATGATCTCCCATTGGCGCGAACTCTGGCAGCAGGGGGATTTCCCATTCTACTGGGTGCAGTTGGCCGACTTCATGGCTGAAAAGCCCGAACCCGGCGAGAGCGCCTGGGCCGAGCTGCGCGAGGCGCAAACCCTGACCCAATCAGCCATCCCAAACGGCGGACAGGCTGTCATCATCGACATCGGCGAGGCCAATGACATCCACCCGCGCAACAAGCGCGAAGTCGGCGCCCGCCTCGCCCGCCTCGCCCTCGCCCAGGATTACGGCATGTCCGCGCTGCCCGCCCGCAGCCCGGAATACAAGGCCATGGCGGTCGCCGACGGCAAGGTCACCCTCACATTCGACCACGCCACCGGCGGCCTCCGCGCCTACGACGAGAGCGTGGTCAAAGGTTTCGCCATCTGCGGCGACGACCGGAAATGGGTCTGGGGCACCGCCACCATCACCGGCCACCGGGACCAGATCGAGGTGTCGTCGCCCGCCGTCGCCGCCCCCGTCGCCGTCCGTTACGCTTGGGCCGACAATCCCGTCTGCAACGTGGTCACCGCGGCCGGCCTGCCGCTCACCCCCTTCCGCACCGACGACTTTCCCATGGTGACCGCGCCCCAGCCGTAACATGCCCGCCAAGCCGCTGCTCAGCTACACCCGCGCCGTGACCGGCGATCAGGCATCGCGCCTGCGACAACTGTTGGAGCGGGACAATTTCGACTTCGTCCCCAAGGAACACACCTATTACGCGGCGACCAACGGCAAAGTCAGCGTGGCCGTGTACAAGAAGGGGCCGAAGGTGCTCGTCCAGGGCAAGGGCACATCCGATTTCGTGACCTACACGCTGGAACCGGAAATCCTCGGCTCCGCCGAACTCGGCTACGAGGAAGTGATCAAACCCGACATGTTCGAACCCCACCTCGGCATCGACGAAAGTGGCAAAGGCGACTTTTTCGGCCCGCTGGTCATCGCCGGCGTCTATACCGACCGGGAGATCGCGCGCCAGCTGCGCGAGGCCGGGGTGATGGACAGCAAACGCATCACCACTGACGAAGGCATCCGCGCGCTGGCCGACGCCATCCGCGCCATCCCGCGCGCCCAGAGCTACGTGCTCAGCCTCGGGCCGGAGAAATACAACGAGCTGTATCCAAAATTCCGCAGCCTCAATTACATGCTGGCCTGGGGGCACGCCGAGGTCATCGCCGTGCTCAAGCGCTACGTGCCCGAATGCCCGCGCGCGCTGAGCGACCAGTTCGCCGACGCCGCCGTGCTCGACCGCGCCGTGAAGGCAAAAAAGCTCGGCGATTTCCAGCTCGACCAGCGCACCAAGGGCGAGTCCGACCCGGCCGTCGCCGCAGCTTCGATTCTGGCCCGCGAGCGCTTCATCAACTGGATGGACGAATGCTCCCGCCGCCTCGGGTTCAAACTCCCGAGGGGGGCCACCAGCGTGAAGAAGCAGGCCGCCCGGTTCATCGCAGAGCGCGGTGCCGAAGCCCTGCCGAAGGTGGCAAAAATGCATTTCAAAACCGCCAACGAGGTCCTCGGCCTGCCGGTGGTCGAGAAAAAATGGATCCTGCGCAAGCCGCGGGCGTAGTGCCCACGGCGAAGCCACGGCCGGGTGGGGCGTGACCTCCGGGCGCGCAGGCGGCGACGAAGACGTCCCCAAACCAAACCCCACCCGCCTCCTCCAACCGTTCCCTCCTCGCGCGGGTCGCACGGGTCGCTGCGCACGCGCACCACTGCGGGGGGCGTCGACGCGACTTCAGAAAGTCGAGCTACGGCCTCCGGGTGGGGGAGGTCCTGTCACGCCTGACCGGCCCGCGGTTTTTCCCGGCGGTGGCCGGTGCGCACCGGTTTTGCTGCCGATGACCGGGTCGTTCCCGGCAGTGGCGGCTGGCATGCCGGGCACCAGCAGGTGGTGCGGCCGGCGGCTTCCTCGCGCACGAGGAACGTGCGGCACGGTGGCCGCGGGCAGCGATTGCCGGAGGCCCAGCGGTGCCGGTACAGCCACGCGGCCGGCGGGTCGCGCCAGTCGACGCCGATGGTGGCGAGCGCGCGGCGGGCGACCCAACGGGTGTGCTGGCGCACGGCGCTCTGCGCCTCCGCGTCCAGCGCGCCCGCCGGGGTGAGCGGGTGCAGGCCGAGGCGCCAGAGGATTTCATCGGCCATCCAATTGCCCACGCCGGGAAAGATCGACTGGTCCAGGAGCACCGCCTTGAGCGGCGCGCGCGCGCGTCGGCCCAGATGCCCCGCCACCCAGCCTTCAGAGAAACCCGGCGTCAGGATGCCCGGCGGCAGGTCGCGCCACCAGGCCGGCGGGCCTTCCGGCGACAGGTCGAAGCGGACTCGCCCAAACATCCGGGAATCGGCAAAGACCAGCGCGCGGCCGGCCTGGTGCAGGACCAGATGGTCGTGGCGGGCGGCCCGATGCCCTGCGGCCTCCACCCGCAATTCTCCGGTCATGCCCAGATGCACCCCGAGCCAGGCACCGCCGCTGAGGCCAAAGAGCATCTGTTTGCCATGCGCCAGTGATTTCTCCAGCACGGCTCCGCGGAGCCGCGGGGCCAACGCCGCCACGTCGCAGCCCCGGAACACCCGCGCGGCGGAGTGGAGGTGGACCGCAACCACTCCGGCTCCGACGCCAGCGTCCCAGCGGCGGCGGAAATAGTCGACCTCGGCGAGCTCGGGCATGGATGAGCGACTCCTTGCGTCGGGAGCCGGCCGCGTCAAGCGCCGCGCCGACCCGCTTCATGGAAACCGAAGGCCCGCGGGTTAGCGGCGGCGGTACCACATCAACCCGCGGAGAGCGCGGCGAAGGTCGAGGGCTCCGACCCCAACGCGATGGCGAAATTGTCCACCCGCATGCTGGTGTCGCCGCCGGTGGCAGGGCGGCTTTCGCTCAAAAAATCGAGACTGGCCGCGGGCGCGGTGAAGGGAACGGTGACAGTGTCGGAGGGGGCACCAGCCCCCACGGGGGAAATCGAGGTGAACGGGGCAATCAAGGCATTGTTGGGGCCAACGACCCCGGCATTTGCGATGCCGTGGGTCTTGGCTAAGACTGACCGACCATGACCCGATACGACGCGATCATCATTGGCGGCGGGCCGGCCGGCAGCGCCGCGGCGATCACGCTGGCCGGGGCTGGTCGACGCGTCCTCGTCCTGGAAAAGGAGGTCTTCCCGCGTTTCCACATCGGAGAGTCGCTGCTCCCGTACAACCGCCGGCTCCTCGACACCCTCGGGCTCACGCCGATGATGGAAAACAGCGGGTTCATGCGCAAGATCGGCGCGCAGTTCTGGCTCGGAAATGGCTCCAAACACGTCAATTTCCTCTTTGCCAACGGCTGCTTCAACGAGGAAACGACCGCCTGGCAGGTCGAGCGCTCGACCTTCGACGACCTGTTGTTGAAGGAGGCGCGGCGGCGCGGGGCCGAGGTGAGGGAAGGCTGCGCGGTCAGGGAGCACGCGGTGGCCACGGACCGGGTGACGGTGCGCACCGCCAATGGGGAGACTATCGAAGCCCGATTCCTGATCGACGCCACCGGCCAGAGCAGCTTCACCGGGGTGCGCGAGGGAGTGCGCGAACTGCACCCGTCGCACCGGAAAATCGCCCTCTTCGGCCACTTTCGCGGCGTGCCCCTGCCGGAGGGCGACCGTCACGGCGACATCATCATCGTGCGACTCGAGCAGGAGTGGGCCTGGCTCATCCCGCTGACCACGGAAAAGGTCAGTGTCGGCCTGGTCATGGACCAGGCCGCCTTCAAGGCCGGCGGCCTGACCCCCGAGGCCATGTTCGACCGCCTCGTCGATTCCTCCTCCGTGCTGCGAGAGAAACTCGGCGCGGCCGAGCGCCTCGGCCCGCTGCGCACCATCGCGGACTACAGCTACCGGAACCGCCGCTTCGTCAGCCCGCGGCTGCTGCGCGTAGGCGATGCCGCCGGCTTCCTCGATCCGGTTTTTTCGTCCGGCGTCCACCTGGCGATGGAATCGGGTCACGAGGCGGCGTTGGTGGTCGATGACGCGTTGCGGCGGGGAGCGTCCATGACGTGGCGCATGCGCCGGTATGAGCGGCGGCTGCGACGCTCCATGCAGATGTACTTCAAAATGATCGAGAAGTTCTACACGCGGCCGTTCATTGAGGTGTTTGTCGAGCCACAGCCCGTGCTGAACCTGCCCGCAGCCGTCAGCGCGGTGCTGGCCGGGCGGCTGGACAACCCGTGGGCAATCCGCTGGCGCATGGCGGTTTTTTTCCTGATCGTGAAGCTCCGGGCCCGGCTGCCGCTGACCGCACCAGTGAGCTTTTCCTGAAACGGCCGGGACGGTGAAAAAGCCGAAACTTTCAGGTGAAAGGGAATCGGAAGCCCCAAGGCTGAGGCCCATGAGCCAGCGCTCCATTGATTCCGGCCCGATCCTTCGCCGCCCATGAGTTCGCCCCCGCGCCGACCGTGGCGGGTGGCTCTGGCCGCACTCGCCGTCCTGCTCCTCGTTGGCTACATCGCGCTCGGCCTCTCGCGCATCACCCTGGATGTCGACATCACCCGGCTGCTGCCGCCGGATCTGAAGGAGACGGCCGGGTATCGGTTGTTTCTGAAAAATTTCTCCGGCACCGAGGAATTGATCGTCGTCCTGGAAGGCGGCGAGGCCGCGGCCGTGGAAGCAGTGGCCGCGAAACTCAGCCGGACCCTGCGCGCGGGAGCAGACCCGCTGGCGCGGCGCGTGGTCTGGCGCTCGCCCTTTGATCTTGAGCCTGCGGATGGGGCGGACCCGCCGCCGGAGGCTCCATCCGGCACCGCGGCCGCCCCGCCAGATCTGGTCGAGTTTCTGGCCTGGGCGCTGCTGAACCAGCCCGCGTCGTATTTCGCCGATCTGGAGCGCCGGCTGGCACCCGATGAGCTCGAGGCCACGCTGGCCGCCAGCCTCGACACGCTGGCAACCTCGTTTGATGGACTGGAGGGACTGATGGGTTATGACCCGCTCGGCCTGACCGCGCCGCTGCTCGGTGGCGGCCCGGGTCCGCGCGACCTCGCGCCCTCCCTGGCCTCGCCGGATGGACGGTTCCGGCTGCTCTATGTCGAGTCCGCGCAGCCGCTCCCGAACTACAAGGCCATGGGGGCCTGGCTGGCCCGGGTGAGGGCGGCCGCCGCGGAGGTGGCCGCCCCGCACGGCGTGTCGGTTCACTTCACCGGCGAGCCCGCCTTCGTCAGTGAGATCAGCGCCAGCATGGAACACGACATGAAGCAGTCCGGCGGGCTGGCGCTCCTGCTCATCTGCCTGGTGGTCTGGCTGGGTTTCCGCAATCTCCGCCTGCTGCCGGTGCTCGCGGGCATGGTCGGGATCATCTTTCTGCTCACCCTGGCCACGTCCGGCCTGGTCCTGGGCAGCCTGACCGTTCTGACGGTCGGCTGCGGGAGCATCCTGATCGGATTGACGGTGGACTATGGCGTGCTGCTGTATGCGGCGGGGGCGGCCGGCGCGCCGCCCGGCACGTTGCGCAGAACCCGCCGGGGGATTCTCTGGGCGGCCGCGACCACGGCCGCATCTTTTGCCGCCCTGGTCTTCGGCGGCATGCCCGGACTGGCCGAGTTGGGCCTGCTGGTGGCAACCGGCGTGGTCATCGGGGCGGCCTTGTTCCTCGGGGTGTTTCCACGGCTGCTGAGCATGATCCCGGGGATGCGCGGACGCGGCCCCTCGCTGCCGGCCGGGCCCGGACCGGGCGGTCGCGCGCCTGAGGCAGCGGCCGCGGACCGCGACGGGGACCGGACCTCCGCGCTCCGCCAGGGGGCTCCCGCGCTGGGAGCGGGCCTGCTGGCGATTGCGTGCCTGGCCGGCTTGGCGGTGAGGGGATTTCCGGCGATGGACCTCGATTCCGGCTCGCTGCGCCCCCGCGTGAGCGAGGCCTACGACACGCTGGACGCACTGACCGCGCATCTCGGAGGCGGCGAGCAGTCGCTCAGCGTGCTGGTGGCCGGACCTGACGAGGCCGTGGTCGCCGCGCGCCTGCAGGCGCTCGAAGCCCGGCTGGAGCAGCTCCAAATGGACGGTCTCATCACCTCCTTCGCGCTCCCCCGTGCGCTCTGGCCGGTCGCCGCCACCCAGCAGGCACATCTTTCCGGACCAGCCGTCCGGCTGGCGGCGGCCGCGCCGCGGCTGCGGGAGGGCGTGCGGGCGGCGGGTTTTGCCGAGGAGGCGTTCTCCCTCAGCGACCAGGTCTTCACCCAATGGCGGCGGTGGGCGGAGGAGGCCGCGGCCGCCGGCGGATCCAGGACGCTGTGGCCGCAGGCGGACGCCGCGCGCTGGCTCCTCGCGCGTTTCGCCGTCTCGCCGGCGGCCGGCGAGGATCCCGCCGCCCGCAGCCTCTGCCTGGGCATCATCCGTCCGCGCACCTCCCCCCCCGATGACCGCACCCTGGCCGCCCTCGAATCGCTGCAGACCGAAGGCGTGTATCTGGCCGGCTCCGCCTTGATCGGCCGCGTCATGGAGAGGCATCTGAGCCGCGGGTTTTTCGGACTCGCGGTGTTTTTCGGGCTGATCACCCTTGGCTTGCTGGCGGTCGCCCTGCGGCGGCTGCGGCCGTTTTTGCTCACCTTTGCCGGACTGGCGCTCGCGTTCGGCTCGCTGGTGGGAGGCATGGCCTGGCTGGGACTGGGCTGGAATTCCTTCACCCTTCCGGCGCTGCTGCTGAGCCTGGGGACGGGCAGCGATTATTTTATCTATGTCATCCTGGATCTGGAGGAGCATGGCTCCGTGCGGCGGATGCGCGCCCGCCTGTTCCGCCCGTTGCTGGTGTGCGTGGGGGCCAGTGTGTGCGGCTTCGGCTCCCTGGCATGGGCGGGCAATCTGGGGCTTTCCAGCCTGGGCCGCGTGTGCGCGCTGGCCCTGGCCTTGAACCTGCTTTTCGCCCTCTTCCTCCTGCCATGGCTGTGGCAAAAAACTCGCCCCCGGCGCGCCACTTCGTAAACAAGAACAGGGCGGATGCCCGCCGTTTCCTGCGCGGCACGTCCATACCCGCTTTCCGGCTGAATCGGTCCGGCCGCTCAGGCAACGATCTCGAAACCACGCAGCCCGGCAGGCACTGGGACCGGCTCCGACTGCACCTTCTTGATGTGATGGGCGAGCGGGCTGTTCACCGCGATCTCCTCGAGGAAGGCGTCCAGCTCCCCGGCATCGGCCGAGGCCGCGATCAGTTCGACGCGGCCGTCCGGCAGATTGCGCACGGTGCCGGTGACCTCGAACCCGCGAACCAGGTTCTTCACCGCATAACGGAAGCCGACGCCCTGGACGCGGCCTTCATAACGCACCAGCCGGGCGGTCATGGGACGAGCACCTCCTCGAGCGCGTCGGCCCAGGCCTGGTCCGGCGAATCCACCAGGGTCACGGATTTTTTGTCGGACCCGAGGCGCAGGCGGAGCTGCCGGGCGGGGTCGCTGACCACGGTGGAGCCGTCGGGCTGCTCGTAGCGGGCATTCCAGGGGATGGCATACCGGTGGAGCCAGACGGTCTGGGCCGCTTTGATGAACTCCGTGGCATCCTTCTCTGTCTGCCAGAGCGTGCGCCAATGAACATGATCGCCTCCCGGCCCGCCGGTTCCCGGGTAGCAGAGATACCGGTCGCCGAGCCAGCCTTGGGCGGCCTCGAACGACTGTTCCTCGGGCAGCCGCGCCTTGAACAGCAGATAGAGCGCGAATTCGCCCAGCACGTTGTCGGCGTAGGGAGCCACGTCGCGCACATAGACCTGATCGTGGTTGACCGTGGCCGGCAGGAAAGCGGGCGAGGCGGTGTAGAGCTCCGGATGCAGGATCTCGGCGGTGGAAGCCGGAACCCGGTCGTAAATCAGATCAAGCGATTTGGGCCCGTCGTTCTGGGACAACTCCTGCGCGAAGCTGCTCCCCATCATGTACGGAAAAAGGTACAGCTGGCGCAGGTACAGCGGCGACGCCGAGAAGGCGGTCTGGGCCATCGCGGACTGGGAACGGCTGAAATCGCTGTTCAGCGCGTCCACCACCCCGTAATGAATCTTCGTCGCCACGGCGTCCCCGAGCACAAAGGCCCGCGCCGCGAACGCCTGGTCGTCATTCAGCGGGTGCACCGGGTCTGCTCCCACTCCGGGATGGTGCTGCTGCAGTAGCGCATAGGCAATCTCCTTGACCAGTTTGCCCTTGAGGTCGGGGCGCTTCTCGAAATCCGAAGCCTCGTCGATGAAAAGCTCATTGGTGCTCGGCTCGAAATGACCGCCGGCCTGCTCCAGGGCCAGGCCGGTCAGGGCGTCGATGAAGTCGAACTCCTCATGGACCAAGCCGAGGGCGCGGGCCGCGCGGGCGTGGGCGGCGGCCTGTTCATCGGTGATGCGGGACCGCAGTGAGGTGCGGATTTTTGCTTCCAGGTCGGTGACCGGGACCCGTACAAACGTCGGCGCGGGATCGAATTTCAGCTCGCGAATCAGCTCCACTTCGCGCACCAGCGATTCCGGGCTGAACCCGGCGGACTGACCCTCCGGCCCCTCTCCGCCGGTGGTGGCCAGTCGCTCGGAGAGGGTGCGCACAGAAGCGCTGAGATTTTCGTTTTCCTTCCGCAGGAGCTCGACCTGCTCCTTGAAAAAGGCGAGGTTCTTTTTGACCAGGGTCAGGTCATCGGAGCCGCCTTCGGCACCCGGGGTGCCGTCGGGGGCGGGGGCCTCCGATTCGAGAGCGTCTGGCGCGAGCCCGCGGTCCGCCAGTTTCAAGCTGATGAGGTGGCGCTGGTAGGTGGCATGAGCCCACGAGCCCGACAGCGCGGCAACCAGCAGGAGAGACAGCAGAAGGGTGATGGGACGCATGGCAACGGTGCGGAATCGGGAGGGAGGAGGGAGGCTTGGTGGAACGGACGCCGGAAAGTGGAACAATGCGACGGACGCCGGGCCGTGTCCAGCGGTCGGAAGCGACGGTCGCACCCCTGGCCGGCGGCGGCTTTAACGCTTCAGGAGCTTGTTTAAAAATCCCTTTTTCTGCGGTGGGGGCGGAGCCGACTGGGTCGGGGCCGACGGCGTGGCGGCGGACGGTTCGAGGCCGCGGAACTGCGGGATACCGGCACCCGGCAGCTCTTTGTCGGTTTTTTGGACCGGCAGCATCGGAACGTCGTCCTTGCCGGGCGCGGACTCGACCAGCGGCCCGTACGGATCCTTCGGGTTCCAGGTGAGAAACGTGTCGACCAGACGGCGCGAGGTGGCGTCATATTTAAAAAGCATGCGGCGGATCAATCGTCCGCTGGAGTGGAACAGGCGCTCCTCGTTGATGCGGTCATAGGCATCGAAGCCATATTCGGTGCGCCCTTGCAGGCTTCCCCGGCCGTCCCAGATGGCACCCCGCCGGATGCGGCCCTTGCTGTCCATGATGAATTCGCGGCGAGCGATGATCACTCCGCGCGAGTCCTTGGTGGTCTGGCTGAGCAGGTTTTTCGCCGGGTCGGACTCGCTCTCGGTACTGCCGGTCTTTTCCTCGGCCCCGCTGCGCGCATTGACCTTGTAGTGGATGACTTCACGCCCCCAGGAGGAGACGTCGGCGGCCGCGGGACGCGAGCCCGCGAGGCTGAGCAGACAGAGCACGAGGGACAGGAAATATTTCATCTCGTCAGCGGATGGTGGGATGGCGGGAGGGTCGTGAACATACCCATTTCCGAGCGCGCCGCGAGACGTTTTCGCAAGCCGTGATCAGCGCGGAGGCGGCGGCCTTTCAGGGACGGACGTCGGAACCGGCCGCCTGCCAACGCGCTTCGGACCACGGTTCGTGCCGCCAGGGGTAACGGTCGTCCCCGACCCGGATCCAGGTGAGCAGGCCGCCCTGGCGCCAGGGGTCGACGACCAGGCCGGTGGCAAACATCTGGCCGCGCGCGGTGATGACCACGGCATTGTGTTCGCGCAGGGTGGAACCGGCGTGGGCGCAGCCCCAGTGGACCTGCAGGGTCCGCAGGTTTTCGGATTTGAGCGAGCGTCCGAGCAGCTCGGTCCAATGCCAGCACAGCCCCCAGTCGCGCAGGCCGAGATTGACGGCGAGGTTCCGCGGGATCGCCCCGCCCTGGAGCCGGCTCGCCATCCGGGCCTCCTCGACCGTCCGCACGATCGACCGGGCCGCCCGCTCCGCCTCGGTGGGCGAGACCGGTGGCCCGAGCCCGTGCAGGGCTCGGGCCAGCCGCGCCTGCTCCGCGGCCAGTTGTCCGGCAGGACGCGGGACCGCGCACGGTGCCTGGCAGCCGAGGCCGCCGGCGGCGGCACACACGAGCAGGGCAAGCGATACCCTGGCTGCCAACCGCCGCGGATGCAGGCCGGGGCCGGCGGTGTCCATGGGCGGAGGGTGAAATGTCGGGCATTCCCGGATCATCGAACACATCGGGCTGGCGCGCCTCCAGTCAACCGGCCGGCACCGCTGGCACCGCCGGCTCGGACTCGAGTGCGCTCTCGAATTGCATCCGGTAGACCCGCAGGTACCGCTCGCTGCGCTGGAGCAGCTCGGCGTGGGTGCCGATGTCGGTGATGCGCCCGTGCTCCAGCACGACGATCTGGTCGGCGCGCAGGATCGTGCTGAGGCGGTGGGCGATGGCGATGACCGTCCGGTTCTTGGCCAGCTCGTCCAGGTCCGTCTGGATCTGCGCCTCCGTCTCGCTGTCGAGCGAGGAGGTGGCCTCGTCGAGCAGCAGGATCGGGGCGTTGCGCAGGAAGGCGCGGGCAATCGAGATCCGCTGACGCTGGCCGCCGGAGAGGTTGCACCCGCGGTCGCCGACGTCCCGCTGGTAGCCGTCCTTGTGGGCCACGATGAAGTCGTGGGCGTGGGCACGGCGCGCCGCCTCCTCGATTTCCTCCTGCGTGGCGTTGAGACGACCGTAGCGGATGTTCTCGTAAATGGAGTCGTGGAACAGAAAAATATCCTGGTTCACGAGGGCGATCTGATCCCGCAGCGAACGCTGGGTGACGCGGCGCAGGTCCTGCCCGTCAATGGTCAGGTATCCCTTTTCGGGGTCGTAAAACCGCATGAGCAGGCCAAGCATCGTGCTTTTGCCCGATCCCGTCTGGCCGACGAGCGCGCAGGTGCTCCCGGCCGGAATGACGAGGTCGATGTCGTTGAGCGCGGTGCCCTTTTTTTTGTCGTAGGAAAAGGTCACGCCGTGGAACTGCACATGGCCTTTGACCTTTTTGAGCTTCGCGGCGTCGGGTGCATCCTTCACGCTGGGAATCCGGTCCATCAGCTCGAAAATCTTGGTGGTCGCGGCGAGGCACTTCTGCAGAAGGATGTGCAGCTTCCCGAGCGATTTTGCCGGCTCGTACATCAGAATGAGCGCACCGTTAAGGGCGAGGAAGTCGCCCGGCCCCATGTCCTTCCAGAAGGCATAAACCAGCGCGGCGGCAATGCCCAGCGAGGCGGTCGATTCGACCAGCGGACCGGTCAGCTCCATCGCTTTCCGCCAGCGCATCATGAGCGCGAGCATTTTCTGGTTGGCGCGGGAAAACCGCTTGGCTTCATATTCCTCGCGGCCGTGGGCCTTGACCACGCGGATGCCGCCGAGCGCCTCCTGCATGATGTTCATGAGCTGGCCGGCCTCCTCCTCCTCCTTGTTGCTCTCGCGCCGGATTTTTTTGCCGATGTAGAGGACCGGCAGAATGCAGAGTGGGAAGATGGTGAAGCTGAAGAGGGTGAACTTCCAGTCGATGAAGAGCATCGCCGTCAGGGCACCGAGGATGGACACCGGCTGTTTGATCACATCGCTGGCGACCTGGGTGAGCGCCATCTGGGCCATGCGCGTCTGGTTGAAGACCGTCTGGATGAGGTCGCCAACCTTCTGCTTGTTGAAGAATTCCTGCGACTGCCCCAGCACCTTCTCGAAGACCTCCTGGCGGATGTCGTCCAGCGTCTGCAGACTGACCCATTGCATGCAGTAGGCGTTCAGATAACCGAAGAGCCCCCGCAGCATCATGAGGCCGGGGATGAGGGCGCAGATCCAGACAATCTTCCGCAACGGCGTCTCCCGGGGGATTTTTGCCATCTCCGTCGCACCCTCGGCCCCGGTCTTGTTCAGGGTGGCGCTCAGCCACTCGGCGGCCGGATCCGCCTCGCCCACCGGCGGCACCGCCGCCGCCGGGCTCGCGGGATCCAACCCGGCGGCTGGTGGTCCGGCGGTGTCCGTGGCGGGCGCGCCCACCGCCGGCGTTCCCGACGCGGCTGCGGGAGCGGGAGCGAGTTGTTTGTAGTGGGCCGGCATCAGCGGCACCCAACTCGGCAGCGGCGGCAGCTTCAGCCCCTGGCCACCGGCCGGGCCGGCCTGATCCGGGCTGCGCTGGCTCAGCACCTCGTTGCCGACGTGGCGCGTGACAAAAACGAGGCCGCCGTTGGTGGCTCCGGCGAGCAGGCCAAAAAAAATGCCGAGAGCGAACCGCGCCTTGTAGGGCCGCAGGTAGGTGATCAGACGTCCGTATGGCTCCCGCGCGGCGGCCAGCACCTCGCGGGAGGACATTGTCGCCAAATCCTTGCGGCTGATTTTTTTCATCGGGGGAGCATCCTCGCGATCACCGGTGGTCCGGGCCGGCCGGCTGGGAGGAAGACGGTCGATCAAGCAACCCTTCGATAGCCGCCAATACCGCCGCTGTCGACAACGCATGCATCGGCGCAGCGGCGTGCCGCGGGCCGAGGGTGGCGGCGTCCTCGCCGCTGGCGACGAGAACCCGGGCGGCCGGGTGACGCGGGCGCCAGTGAAACGGGTTGGTCGGCCCGAAGAGCGCGACCTGCGGCCGCTGCGCCATGGCGGCAAGATGCATCGCGGCCGAATCCACGCTGAGCACCAGCCGGGCCCGCGCGATGACCGCCGCCACTTGCAGCAGGCTGAGGGTCCCGCCGAGGTCGTGGACCGGAGGAGCTGTGGCCCCGAGCGCCGCGCGAATGGCCGCGAGGTGGGCCCGCTCGTCGGGGTCGGGGCCGCCGGTCAGCACCGCCGGCATCGGCAGCCGGGACACCACCTCCGCCCAACGCTCCGGCAGCCAGTATTTTTCAGTCCGCGCCGTGCCGGGATGAAGCACGCAGAACTTCCCCGCGGGCAGGCCGTTCACCCGGGACCCCCGACCCCCGGGAATTTCGAAACCAGTGTCCTCGGGCGCGGGCCGCCCGGTCAGGGCCAGATGAAAATCGATCGTATGCAGGTCGCGCACCGAAGCCTCGCACAAGTCGGTGTAGCTATCGGCGCGCCAGGCCCGTTTTTCGACACACCGCCGGTACCCGAAAACCCGCGCCGCCCGGCTCATGCGGGCCATCACCGCTGAACGGTCGGTGCCGGTAAAGTCGTAACACGCCGCCCAACCGCCGGTAATGACGCGGCTCCACACCGCCATGTTCGGCCGCCCCGGTGCATAGGTGAGGACCTCGTCGGCCGCGGCAAACGCCGGCCCCAGCCCGCCCGAGGGGCCGTGGAGCACCAGCGTGAGGTGCGCGAGCGGATGCGCCTCCCGCAGCGCCGCGAGGGCCGGAGCGGTCAGGATCGCATCACCGATGCGCTTGAGCTGGAGACAGAGAATGCGCATGAGCCGGTGGAGGGGTGCACATGCACCACGTTCCGCCCGGCAGCAATCGACAGCTCCAGTTCCGCCGCGCTCGAATCGATCCATTCGGCTCCAACAGCCCGGCCCGAATCCGCGACCGTCTGAGCCAGCGCCCTGGCCGTCCTCTCATCCATCACGGCCAACTCTCACCGCACACACGTTGCGGTCGAGCGGCTTGAGCGCGGTTTCTGTAGCGCGTCGGGATAATCACGGGAGATTTGCTCTGGGTAAAGAGTGGGGATTTGGGGATGGTGGTCACGGAGAGGGCGGGGATATTCGGATTAAGAGCGTGGAGGGTGGACAAAAAAGGGCGGCGGTGGCGCGGGCCGTGGAGGGCCCGCGCGGCCGCCGCGAGGATTGGGTTAGGGGTGGGAGATTTTGGCGTGGGCGGAGGGGACGAATTTGATGGCTTGGTGGATGTGATCTGGGTCGATGGAGAAAGCGGCGGCGCGGGCGGCGATGAACCAGGCGGATTGGGCGAGGAGGTTGAGGGTTCTGGGGATGGCCTCGGAGGCTTCGGCGAGGAGGTCGATGGCAAGGGGGACGGGTGCCTTGGCGCGGGAAGGATCAGCGCTCATCGTGGTGGCCCCGGTTGTGGGTTTGGCTGTTGAGGTGGAGGTCGGTCGGGCGGGCCAGTCCGTGGAAGGAGGCCTAGTGCCAGACTTCCACAGGGTCCATGAGGATGGGATCGAAGCGCAATTCGACTTTGCCTTTGGACCAGGTGTGGTCAGGCTTGGCGTGCAGGAGCCGGATGCCGAGGTTGGCGCAGACGATGCGCGCGTGGTGGTTGACGAAGGGCTTGCCCTGGTCGGGCAGCATCCCCGCAGGAATCACCCTCCAGGTCCGGCCGCACCGGGGGCAGAGGTACCGCGACACCTTCACCTTGTGATCGCCGTCCACACTACGACTCCAAGGCTTCCGCTCCGTCGGCCTGCCGTCCGCCCACACCCACATTCCGAGCGGGCTCCGACCAGCTCCTCCCACAGATCATCCCGAATCTTCCACCCCCCGATTACACGTCTTGATCCCGACGCATTACAACAATCCCCGATTCGATGAGGCTGCGAGCCAAATCGAGCGTCTTGTCTGGTAGTGGCAAAAGGGGAAGATCTCGAATCAAGTTGATCCTGTCTGCCCCCATCTGGGCATTGCCCTTTTGCGCCTCGTCCAATGTCTCAAGTGAAGTAAAAAGTTGAAAGCCGGAACAGCCCTCATCCCACCATCGCCGAGTCGCGGCTTGCTTGGCTCCCTGCAACAAGCTGTCCGACGTCCTCGCGACGTAGTAGCTTGGGATAGTGGTTTCGATGTAGACTGTTGCCATTGGGGTTGACCTTCTATTTCAAGGCGAACGTCAAAGAGCACCGGCGGCATTGGAGCGCAGCGGAGTTGCCGTCCGGTGTAGCGTCTTGTTAGCCGACTTGCGCTCTGAGTTGCTGCTTTATTTGCTCACTGATCTCATCCCAATGCTTGTCAGATAGAGCCCCTTCGAATGAATACAGGTAGTAGCAAACCGGCAACGTCTCATTCGGATGTTTTTCCTTAATTCTGCTTTGTTGAATATTTGATTGACTGAAATACATTATCTGGTAAGAATGAGAGACTGGCAAGAAAAAACGGTCTAAAAGCCGGCTGCCAAATTCTAAACCGCAAAAAGCGGCTTCAAAAAAAGC
>Ga0209702_10001984_pt1 | contig 37195 bp, 30 predicted proteins | sample FRY01_FD_187210 | JGI IMG/M metagenome (GOLD analysis project Ga0209702, IMG submission 187210) | Freshwater microbial communities from Lake Fryxell liftoff mats and glacier meltwater in Antarctica - FRY-01 (SPAdes) (version 2) | ecosystem: Environmental > Aquatic > Freshwater > Ice > Glacier...
ACCTTCTTTTAAGTACATTTTTCGACCAGATTTGATGTATTTTTGAGCAGAACGGACATAGATAGCCCCTAGATGCAAGACAACCCCAGATCAACTATCTGCCGCAAAAGAAAGCCAAATTAAACACTATTTAGTGTAATTTACGATAAAGAAAGACCTAACATGACCCCAAAATGATAGTTTTTATAGATTTTTCATCAGAGGAGCCATCATTCAACAAAATAGCAAACACACAATTTGGCAAAAAAGAGAAATACTTCATCAATCTTTTGGCAGAAACATAAGCTACAATAAAAAATTATACAACACAACAACAAAACAAATATATGCGAACAAACAGCCAGGAACCCTTTTCTCTGAAAGACGCTCTACTTGGCACAAGATATATTGTGCCAAGTAAAACATACTGGATTTTCACCCTAGTTCTGTTAGTTATGTTTATCGGGGCTTTAGAGCTACCGTTGCACAACATAAATATTGTGCACAAGCCTTCGGAGGTAGCATGGAGGAAATACTCTTTTTCGGGGGAGGGGTATGTTTTACACACTCGGATTGACTCCTGTCTCCTCTCCTCTCCTCTACTTATTCTCAGTGAAGATAAAGTTAAGAAAGGTAAATTTTTTTAACCCCCAAATACGGTCTCCAGCCAAAGTAAGAGAATATTGTTATTTCTATTGAACTTTAGTATTTTTAATACAATATATATATACTAATTTTATATTCTATTATAAGTCCATGGAAAAACCTTACAAAATGTTGTGATTTACACTTATGCTATCGTTTTTCATAATGTATATGGTTATGTTTCTCAACGTAGATAGCGTCAATCATATTTATCTAAGTCTTACGAGGTTATATATGTCTTTACTTATGGTTGCCCCTATGGGAATATTAATGATTATGACTATGAGAAAAATGTATCCAAATAAAAAATTTAATATAGGCATCATTTCCGTAGCTACAATTACATTTATTGTCGCGCTTATGTTTTTAAGAAATCAAACTTTTATATCAGATATTCAATATATGAAAGCAATGATTCCACATCATTCTTCGGCTATTATGACGAGTGAAAATGAACAATTTACTGATCCTGAGCTAAAAGAGCTATCCAAGAATATTATACAAGCCCAAAAAAAAGAAATTGCACAGATGAAAAAAATAATTGAAAGGATAAAATAATTGATTTCCCTTTTTTTAATAAGAATAATATAACAAACAAAATTAATAAAATATTTTATTTGAAGTTCGTTCTAGTGTATCTATAAAAATAAAAAAAATGACAGTCTAGAATTGTCATTTTTTTTATTTTTATTTATTACCTACATAACCGATTTAACAATCATAACAACAGCCATCAACGCCATAACAATATTTTCGAAAACAGTAACTTTTGTTAGCGGGAGTTTGAAGAATGATCCTATACATGCACATTGAAGTTTCCTTCACAGAGCATTGACTATTCATACAGTTCCTACAACCATAATAAACAAGGTAACAATACTCGATCAAAGAACTCGGAATCAAATAATGAAACAGATACCAAGTATAAGTTCTATAAACGGATACGCCCATGCATAGATAGATGAACGCGAAGCAAGAACATCATAGTTTTTAAATCCATCAACAAATCATGGAAGATTGATAAGTTTTAAAAGAGCAAACACAACAAACCATCGTCCCATAAAACGCATCATACTATCCCATCCCCAACTATGAGAGAATATTACATGATCCAATACAGTCAATAAGACAATAATAGCAAAAACCATAGCCAATGGTCGATAAACTGTTAATCACGATAAGATACTGGTATTTTTTGGCTCTTTTTCGGTGACAGTATAATTTTCTAGAGGGTTCAGTTTAGTTTGTAACTCCTCTACCGATACATGCGTATCCATAGTAACATCAACCGTCTGTTTATTTACAAAATCGATACTTTGTACACTACCGATATTCATTCGAGCGTTACGGATCTTTTCTTCACAAGAAGAACAGGTAACTCACGTAAGATAATATCTATGTTTCATAGCAATAAAGTAAGGATTAAAACTATAATAATCATAATAGTATACATTTTCTTCCATATATTACTCCACAACGAGTTCGTGCATAAGCTTTAGTAGATGATCTTGAAGTTCCTTTATTTTGTGGGAAGGAAATGTAGCTCACTGTTTACCATAGCCCGTATACGTAGGAGAAACCAATCGTTCTCTGACCTGAAGGCTATTCTTACCCCTAAAAGAACTCATAAATATCTTAAATATCTTCGCTCATTTATGCAATTTCCCATATTCTTTGATCGCATAGTTTCCAGAGTCAATTGTCTGAATTATAGTATTAAGGTGTTTCGCTTGATCAGCATTGAATACAAGAGCTGATTCTTTTTCTATACTCGTGCCTCTTTCACAAGATACTGTTTTATACATATGCAACAAAAGCTCACCATTTCGCTCTTTGAACTCTAGGGTTACCTCGCTAGTATTAGATACTTTAATTTTACAGGGCATAACAAAATTATTCTATGAGATAATTGACTGTTTTATATATAGTATCATACAAACAAAGGATTAATACAGAAAACACATTACCTAGAACGAGCGGCATTTTTTCTAATCATAGTTTTTCCTCCCCCACCAGCTTTTCAACCAAATCATGGTTTATTTGATCCTGGATTTTTGCTTCCAGAGTTACCCATAGCAGCATTTCTCTTATCTTCCAAAAACTTCTCTGCAAGTGATTTTTCTTTTGGAGCAGTAGCTACTTCTTTATCTTGTCATGCTGCAGTATCAGACATAATATACAGTTAATAATAAAAGATTAAATGTAATATACGAACTAGTTTGTAAAAAACAATATTTTTTATCTAATAATCATACTCCTCTCAATACGTTGACAATATAAACAACAAATAACTCAATTACTCTGTAAAAACAACCAATTTTTCATGAAATACTTCCGCCATATATTTTTTTACAACAGGATTGAAAAAAATATTTTGTGGTTTAATACCATATAACAATTTGATTCCACTCAAACTTCTCGCTCTACTTAAGGCGACATAAGCCTGTCATCAAGAAAAAGCGTTAGATATATCAAGCTGGCATGTATCGAAAGTAAGTCATTGAGATTTATGGATAGTAATAGCATACGCCAATCTAATAGGATACTGAGAATACGTTCAAAGCACATCCTCTTCAATTTTTCATGCATCACTTATTTTCACAGTTTTATTTTCCCATTTATGTTTATTTACATTATAACAAACTCATGATATATCGATTTTCAGAAAATCATCAGAAAAATCTTTTATAAATCAAAGACTTCAGTTAACTCGCCTACCCTCAACATCATTACATAACATCACTACTTTTGCTCATTTCTTCAATACAAGCGCATCGTCAACTTTTTTCATAGAGTTAGGAAATGCTCATGTACTAGTAGACAAAAAATCATGCGTTTCTCATGGAAGTTGGGCAAGTCTTCTCTTATTTATATCATCTACTTTATAATTGTGAGTTGAAAGAAGAATCATATCTTGATCAGGCGTACTTATGGATTGTTTATTGAGACTAGATAAATGTTGATCAGTAAAAGTCTCGTGTCTTATAGCATCCAGAATTTCAGAGAAATACATATCGTCTGTCTGTCTATAGCTTTTTTTCAACTCTAGGATATTATATTGTAGTGATTTAAATGTTTTTGAATCAAAAAACCATTCACTAGCATAGGTTCCACGAAACTTTTCATATCGTTGTGTATTAGCAACAGGAGGTAATTGATACAGATCTCAAACAAAAACAATTTGTTTTCAACCAAATGGCTTCTTAGATAATGACGCATCTCCTGTTTTTTTAGAAATATAATACTTCATCATAAAATTTATACAATCAAGGACATTTGAATGGATCATACTCACTTCATCGATAACGATAAACGGAGCATCAATCAAAATATCTACTTTAGATTTCTTAAGCTTAAATTTCTTATTTCCCTTATCACGAATAAAATGCTGAATATCTCTATAATCAGTCAAATCTATTCACAAAGAGAAAAAAGAATGAACTGTCTGTCATCCTATATTTAAGGCAGAGACTCCAGTCGATCACAAAACTAATGGAGCATTATCTACTTGCCTTGCCAACTCAACAACATCAGAGATAAGACTTGATTTACCAGTTCACGCCTTACCTGTCAAAAAGACTAGATTATTTGATTTTGTAAGAACCTTAAATAATCATAGAGCATCAGCATTATTTTCTCGTTTTGCACGAATTGATGTATAGAATAACTCTTGCTCTTGTGATAAATCAGTAATATCAATCATAATCAATAAAATATAATAAACACAAAGAAATAACATACAAAACCTACTCAACTTCATATCTATGTTCTGTATTCATACCATTTCTTATAGCATTTCTTATACACATATCTTTGTTTTGGTATCACTCAGTACTTGCTCACACTATCTTTCAATTGGGAGCTACTCTCCTCCATCTGTGATGTTCACCATTCCCTTCATAAAAATAGAATACATCATGTCATCCAAATTCCTCTGAAGACATGTTTTCATAAACCTCTGATACAGTAGACATCGGTTCTATGAGTTACAGAATAAAGATGCTAAGATAATTAGCTATGTTACTCCACAGCGATCCACCATTCGTTTTTTCTCATAAATCGGATAGTCCATGGATCATTATATTGGTTGAATATCGGAGTTGTATCGGTAGTTATGTCTTGTGCTGTGAGCGCTTCCATAAAAAGAGCAAGTTGTTTATCTGCTCTTACAGTATTACCATACCCAGAAAACGTCCAAACATAATAACTACGTGCTGGCAGAGAAACAAATGAAACATTGTCATTCTCTGGCGTAGGAAGTGTATCAAGCGTAAAACTCTGAGGCATCATAAATGACACACGATATTGCCCATCATCAGAAGCTTGCAATGCAACAGGAGCAGTCATAGCTATAGGCTGAGAATTTTCTTCCTTAGTCACAGCAACAGGAGCAGTCATAGCGACTGACTGTTTTTTAACATTACCTCCAAATATATATCAAGCCAATTGGCTAAACCCATAGTTGAGCGCTTGTCTTTGATTTCATTGCACCAATACCGTTGCCTGGATCATCCCAGCAACTTCACGTAATTCCACTCCTTCTTCAAGCATACGAGAAGAGAGAATAGCAGGCTTTTCAATACTTTTGGTACCAAAATATGACCAAGCCAATCGCAAAGCCAACAACACTACCAATACAGAAACAACAACATACATAATTTTCATTATCATAGCGGTAAGAAAATAAATCTATATTTATATTATACACTTAATTTTTCATCATACAAGGAGGATATCTATAGATACAACTCCACCCTTGCAAAGACAAAACAATAGGATATAAGAGAACTATGTTTTTATTATTTTCTCTCCCATGCAAAAACAAACATCATCCAAAGCCAAAGATTTCTTTATCAATCTATGAACGATCGTTGGTCTGTATACCGTCGTATGAGCACTCATTTCATTATTATTTACCGTCATCAATACCGCATATCCTCAGATAGCAAACGGATATATAACAGGCCAATCTATCAGCCGATCAGTTGCTACCATTATCGTATTCACACCGATATTTATCCTATTGATGTGGCTACTAGAAAAAGATTTTGCAAAATATCCAGACAAACGCAATGAAGGTATCCACAAACGACTTACCTATCTTACTCTTTTCATATCAGGGATCATCATCGCTGGAGATCTTATAACAGTCCTGTATTATTTCCTCGACGGTCAAGAACTCACAATAGGATTCATACTAAAAGTAATAGCATTACTCATCATAGCAGGAACGATATTTGCTTACTATCTCACCGATACACTGAACAAAAGCAGCAAAAAAGGCAGACTTATATATATGATATCCGCATGCACGGTGATTTTGGCGTCTATCGTTCGAGGCTTTAGTGTATTGGGATCACCAGCAACACAAAGACTCTACAGATATGATGACCAGAAAGTAAATGATCTCATGAGCATAAATAATGAAATCAATAATTATTATGCTACCAATGGTACGTTACCAGATACTTTAAGTGGAGCTATCGAACAGTATTATTACAGCAACATCCTTGATCCACAAACTCAGGAAGCATATATCTATGAAAAAACAACCAAGACTACATACAATCTATGTACACAGTTCAACAAAGAGTCCAGTACACAATATACATACTATGACGCATCATGGTCTCATCCAGCAGGGCAGCACTGCTTCAAGCAAACGATAAACGAAAATATCTATAGTAAACCAGCCATAAGATAAACAGATCAAACTGTATGATTATAATAGAAAAAACACTCCATTAATCAGGAGTGTTTTTCTTCAAAAAAATAACGTATTATTCAACTACATCCACATCCAACGAAGGTGGAGTAACAGTAAGATCTATTTCTGTTTGATCATTTGAATCTACAAGAGGTTCATTACCAAAACTACCAGTAACAAAAAGATAAATACCAATTCATACCAATACAGTTAAAATAATCCCCACAACAATACTCAGAAAACTGGCTCCTCAATGAACTTCTCTAATGATTTCTCTGTCCACCATAGTATATCACATAAAGGATAAAAGCCACATAATGGCAATAGTATTATACCCCTATATATACCATACGCAAGGACAAATCATAAAGTACACAATCGGATTTAAAAAAAAACAGTGGATCACTCCACTGTCATAATACAATATACTATCTTTATCTTCCTGAACGAGCTGGTCTACTTGATCTCCCGCGGAATCCTCCTCCAGCAGGCTTACCTTTACCTTTTCCTTTATATCAACCTCCTCCGCTCGGTCTTTCACGAGATCATCATTCTCTAGGAACAAATCAACCTCTCCCCTCCTCTCTTGGTGCAGCTTCATCTCTTGGTGCTGAACCAAACTTTCTTTCTGATCTTTGTGTATTGTATTTTCCACCATTGCGAGATTCTTCTTTTCTAATAGCAAATGATGAATGTTTTCTTTCTTCTTGCACGACAACGACAGGTGCAGGAGCAACAAATTTAGGTGGATTGACAACATCCATGTTGATAATATTGAGAATTGCTCATGCTCACTCAATAGCAGCAACAGCATTTTTTACCAAATCCAACACATCCGAGTGAGGCAATCATTTTGGCACTGAAACCATAAGATTACTAACACTTGTTGTCTTTTTATCTACCTGTAACTGAAAAATAACCAATAATTCTATCATCTCTATATAACGAGTAAAATGATAGTATACGTATTACCTTGCAATAAGCAATGAATCATTGTTATAGTAACTCTCAGTTAGTTACTCATAAAACCATACTATCTAAGAAAAAGTGGCGTCATACAAGAAATTTTATTTGAATTAATGACAAAACAATTATTATTTGAGATCCTTCACATAAACCTCTGGCATCCCCGCACGACTAATAAGTTGAATTTTCCACATCTCAGGAGATCATACTGGAGCAAACAACGACTCCCCTACCTCAAAAGCAATTTCATGACCTAACGATTTAACAAAAACCACTATCTGTTGTGTAATAATCATAGATTCGTCAGCTTTAGATTGCATTTTAATTTTAACAACAATAGATCAATCATCAGGCAACCAATCACCAATAAACGATTCTAGTTCTTCATCCAATACTCTTGAGGTAGCATGATGTTCCATAGTAATGATAAATAGAATAAAACAATATAAACATATCCATTATTATAAATTTATCAAGGAAACTATTATATGCATCCATTGCATACGATATACCAATAGATATAATCTACTCAATTTATCTATCCATCACAAAAAACATGAAACTTGATATTCTTGCTATTGGTATCCATCCAGACGATATTGAATTAGGATGTGGCGGTACTTTAATCAAACATATCCAACTATGACATACAGTAGGAATATGTGATCTCACACAATGAGAGCTAGGAACAAGATGATCGGCAGAACTTCGTGTGCAAGAATCACAAGCAGCGAAAGATATCATATGAGCATCCTGCAGAGAGAACTTGTGAATGAAAGATGGATATTTTCAACATAATGAAGAAAATCTTAATAAAATTATTTCTATCATTAGAAAACATAAACCAGAAATAGTGTTTGCAAACGCTATCCAAGATCGTCATCCTGATCATGCAAGAGCTGCAAAGCTTATAGCTGATGCTTGCTTTTATAGCGGTTTGGTAAAAATACAAGACTGACAAGAAGCCCGACGTCCCAAAGCAGTGTATCACTACATACAAGACCAGAGTCTCAAAGCAGATTTTGTTGTCGACATATCGACACAAGTAGACACAAAAAAACAAGCGATACTTGCATATAAATCACAATTTTTTGACCCAAGTTCTACAGAACCTGAGACTCCTATTTCATGAGAAAATTTTGTCGACCAAGTACTCGCAAAAAACGCAATATATGGAAGACCTATACAAGCAGCATACGCTGAGTGATTCACAGTTAACAGAACTATCGGAGTAAAAAATATTTTCGACTTGAGCTAATTTTTAATTACAAGATACAAACAATGCGTATATGAATCGTCTGTTATCCTACATTTTGAGGTAGTGGAATCGTCGCTACAGAACTAGGAAAAGAATTAGCAAACCAATGACACAAAGTACACTTTATCACATACGATCAACCAATAAGATTAGATGTTTTTGCAGAAAATATATTTTATCACGAAGTATCGGTATCCAACTACCCCCTCTTTGAATACCAACCGTATGAGTCAGCATTAACCAGTAAGCTTGTCGATGTAGTAAAACATGAAAAACTAGATATTCTCCATGTCCATTATGCAATCCCGCACGCAACTGCAGCATATATGGCACAACAAATACTCAAGACCCAAGGTATCAATATTCCATTCATCACAACCCTCCACGGAACAGATATTACTCTGGTATGAAGAGACGAATCATTTGAACCAGTTATATCATTTTCCCTCAACCACTCCTGTGCTATAACAGCCGTATCCCAAAGTTTAAAACAAGATACTTACAAGTATTTTCATATCCAAAAAGATATACACGTTATACCAAACTTTGTTAATCTTACAGAATACCAAGAAGGAGAATGTAAGGAAATCAAAGAAAAATTTGCAAAAAATGGCGAACGTATACTTGTCCATGTATCCAATTTCAGAAAAGTAAAAAGAGTTGAAGATGTTATGAAAGTATTTGCAATCGTTAACAAACAGATACCGTCAAAACTCCTCCTCATAGGAGATGGGCCAGAACGTAATAAACTTGAAAAACTTTGTAGAGAGCTCGATTTATGTGATCATATCCATTTCTTTGGAAAAATAAAAAAACCTGAAAGACTACTAAAAGCATGTGACCTATTTCTTCTTACATCTGATACTGAAAGTTTTTGACTTGCTGCATTGGAAGCAATGGCTTCATCAGTCCCAGTTATCAGTACAAATGTAGGATGAATCCCTGAAGTCAATAAACAATGATTTTCAGGATTTTTAAGTGATCTATGAGATGTTGAAGATATGGCAAAAAATGCAATGATAATACTCCACGACGATCAAAGTCTCGCTACATTCAAAAAACAAGCTTACCAACAAGCAGAAAATTTTTCTGTAGAAAAAATCGTACCTCTCTATGTAGAGTTATACAAACAGACAATAAAAAATCACTAATTAGTATATAGACAAAATCACTTTCCCAAGAGAAGAATCTACCGTATCTTTATGGAGAAGTTCATCAACAACAGCCAGTTGCCCAACAACAAAGTTATTCCTCTCAAACCTATCATCAACAGAAAAAATCTTTTCCTTTATTTTAATATAGGGAGCATAATTTTCTGATTCTTCGATGCTTGCAGTTGCAGCTATATCCACAATATGATGCAGCGTAGACAACTCTTGCTGAATAGCTGCCAATGATTTAGTAATTTTTTTATGAGTAATACGTTTATCAGTAAATTTTTGCTGTATTTGTTTTACATCATTCTCAAGGCCAGAAATAAGGCTTTCTACGTCCGATAATGTATGAGTGTCTAAGCTTCTCACTGTATCCAAAAAGTCATCATACGGCAAGAAATATGTTTCAATGTCTATTGGTCCTTCTGTTATTTTTTCATAGTTTTTAGCGCTGATAAATTGATTAAATGTTCTTGGAATAACAACGGGCATAACAATAGCATGAACAGCGAACAGCTCTTTCATCTGTAACCAATAGTTAAACTCAGCTGGTCAAGGAATATACAAGACATTAGGAAGTATAGTCTCCTGGTACAATGGTCTCAAAAATACATTTGGACTAAAAGATTGTGGATTTTTTTCTAATTGAGATTTAAGTTCTTCCTGAGTAAATATCTGATCAGTGCCATCTATAGAATAATTATCACCATCTTTGATAATTCTTCATCTATGCATATCAGTCATGAAAAAAATATTAATTTCTCTTGGATGTGCTTGTTTTTTGTATCACAATGATACAAGTTTATCTGTCTGTGAAACGATAGCTGGAGTAGAAACATCAGTAAATATATCTGCATACATAATAGGAGCAAATAATTTTTTAAGCACAGCGTCATCTGCATCAATAACAACAAGCCCCTTATCACCAAACAATTGATCAAGAATATACTGTGTTGCTTTCGCAAGTGTAGAAAAATGTGTATACGCATAGACAAACATATCTAAGTATTTCGTATGGATTACTGAATCATCAAGTCTTACACGAAGAGCCTGTGCCATATTCTCTAATAACGCAGGAGATAGACTTCAAACCGCCCCTCAAACTCCATCCATAGTCCAATCAAACGATTCCCCATACACCGATACATGACTCACTTCAGCAAAATCATGATCTTCACTAGCCATCCAGAAAATAGGAACAAATTTTTTGTTCTTTGATTCTTGTGTCGCTTGTTGAGCTGTTGCTATACAATCCAAAATCTTCGTAACAAAAAACACTGGTCATAAAAATGCATGCACCTGCTGTCCTGTGGTAATAGTAAATGTCTGAATATCAGCCAATAAGGATATATTATCCAAAACCTTTTGTGTAGATCATTGTATTGCTGCATATTGCTTGGTCAAAACTTCAACAAGTATCGTTCTTTTTTCTACAGAAAATTCTCTTTCATTAGCAAAAGATTGTATTCATGACATAGTAGGATCCCATTGAACAAAATCACGAATATTTTTATCTCCATCCATATACGATTGTACCAATCAAGGAACAAATGGAGATCCTATAGTAGCAAGATATTTACTAATCATACAATACAATAAACAATATAAATTTACGCACCTCACTGATTTCTCCATAGTGCGTAATACAATCATTTTCATTCTGTCAGCGTATCATGATCTCCCTGTTCAATAATGGATCAGTTTTCTAGAACAAAAATCGTATCAGCATGTTTAATCGTACTAAGTCTATGTGCAATCATAATAATAATCATCTCTTTTTGCTGTGCAGATATATCTTGTATAGTTTTGGTGATTTCTGATTCCACCAATGTATCCAAACTCGATGTTGCTTCATCAAAGATAAGCAATGATGGTTTACGAAGAAGAGCTCTAGCGATAGCAAGTCTCTGTCTTTGCCCTCATGAAAGCTTTAATCATCATTCACCTATTCTTGTATCCAATCATTCACTATTTTCCATTACTATTTTTTTTATTTGAGCAGAATCCAATACCGATAGCATCTCTTTATCAGTTGCATCAGGTTTTACAAACAAGAGATTCTCTTTTATTGTACCAGCAAACAACTGCGATTCTTGAGAAACATATCACACAGTCTGTTTAAGTAATTCCGGATCATAATCCTGAAGAGATTTACTATTAATTGTAATAGATCATGTAACTGGATGATACAAACCAAGCAAAAGTTTTATTATCGTTGATTTCCCTGATCATGATGGTCAAACAAAAGCAATAGTTTTTCACGCCGATACATTCCAAGAAATATTTTTAAGTACCGGTTTATCTGGAGTATAACTAAATCATACATCAGAAAATTTCACATCAGAGATTGTTTTTAGAGTAGCTTTTCCATAATGAACAATTGAATCATCACCAAGAGATAACAATTCTTTTACAAGCTGATCACTGGCTTTTGCTTCTTGATAATTTTGCATCACTACTCCAAACTGATACAAAGGAGAAAATATAAAGAAAGAATAGAAGTATAAGGAGAAGAATTCTCAGAGAGAAATACTATTATTGTACACCAACCAGAACATCGTTCCCATAAGAAGAACACGAACAAAATTAATAAGTGTTCATTGGAAAAATTCCAAAATTCTAATTAATTTAATTTTCTTTATTTCTAGTCAGAGTAACTGAGTGTTGGTATCTTCCAATCTATCAAGCTCTTGTTGCTCCAATCACAACGATTTCACCAATGCAATATTGCGTAATGTTTCAGTTGTCGCTCCGCTGAGATCTGCGCTTTCCTTAACTATAGCAGATTGTGCTGCTTTTATTTTCTTCGACATCAACATCATAACAGTTCCTAGAATAGGAAGAAGCAATGAATACATCAAAGCGATAAGCCAATGTACGGTACTAGCGTAAACTATAACAAATGTAAGTCAAACCACAGAGGTAAAAAATATTGTTATCATATTGGAAATGAATGTCTGGATATTTTGTCTAGCCTTCAAGAGTTTTTCTAGTATCTGTCCAGACTGCTGATCTTCAAATATTTTGTAGGGAAGTGTGAAAAGATGTGATAGAGTTTTTTGATACAAGTTCATACCAATTTTTTGCGTCAACACATTAGAGAGATAATCCTCTATATTTTTCGCAATTCTCGAGACCATAGCAACACCAACACTAGCCAGAAGTAAAATTCCTACTCCAGAGATAAATTCGTTTCTTGAAAATTCAGAAAATTTGGAGATATAAGTATCTATAATAATCCTAAAAATCTGTGGATCTAACAAAGAAAACACTTGATTAACCGTAGCACAAAAAAGAGCAAATAAAAGCAGCTTGCGATGCGGTTTCAAATATGCATATATAAACCCCATAGACCAAAAATACAAAAATAAACAATAAGAGAGTATACACTTTTATACTCTCCATACAAGATACATATCCAACAAAAAATCACTATATTTCTCCAAGTAAATCACTATCTATAGAGATACGTTTATTTAGATATTATAGCATGTCCACACTCCAACAACTTATAGCAACCAAGACCAAGATGGAACTTAGTAGAGTGAAGACCATTATCGAACTCCTTGATCAAGGAAATACTGTTCCATTTATCGCAAGATATCGTAAAGAGCTTACCGAATGAGCAACAGACGAACAACTTCGTGAGTTCCACGATATCTATAGTTATACCAAGAACCTCGAAGCTCGTAAAGAAGCTGTGATTCGTCTTATCGATGAAAAATGACTCTTGACAGACGAACTTCGTACACAAATCATGCAAGCAGATACACTTACAAGAGTAGAAGATCTCTACAGACCCTACAAAGAAAAAAAAATGTCCAAAGCAAGTATCGCCAAAGAAAAATGACTTACTCCTCTTGCTGAGATCCTTCGTGGATGTATGATAAGCCAAGAAGAATTTGATCTTCTTGCTGATACATATATCAAAGATACTTGAGATGCAAAAACATCAGTCATCACAAGAGAACAAGCAATTCAATGAGCGAAAGATATTGTTGCTGAAGAAGTATCTGATCATCCAGAACTCAGAGATGACTTAAGACAACATGAAAATAGCCTCGTAAGCCTTACTACAAAACCTACCAAAAAATTTGATGAAAACGGTGTCTACAAAATATATGGAAACTACAATAAAAGATTAGCACAGATGCCATCATACGCATATCTTGCTGTAGCAAGAGCTGAAGACGAAAAACAATTATCACTATCACTCCAACGATCGGATGCATACATTTTCACTACAGCACAAAAATATTTTCTCCCAGCTAAACATAACACAACTGCAACATATCTGAATCAAGCAATAGAAGATTGACTACGTAGACTTCTTATGCCATCATTAGAAAGAGAGTTGAGATCAGAAAAAAAACGTTGGTCCGATGAAGCTGCCATTAAAATATTTGGAGAAAATATTAAACAACTCCTTCTCACTCCTCCAGTAAGAGGAAAAAGAGTGTTGTGATTTGATCCAGCATTTCGTACAGGATGTAAACTCGCTGTCGTTGATGAAACAGGAAAGTTTTTACAAAAAGATGTGATCTATCCAACAGATCCTCAAAATAAAACAGCAGAATCAGAAAAGACTATACTCTGATATATAGAAAAATATAAAATCAATCTTGTCGTTATAGGAAATGGAACAGCATCGCGTGAATCTACAATCTTTGTGAGAGACATGATAAAGAAAAATAAATTATCAGTCGACTATATGGTTGTATCTGAAGCATGAGCATCAGTATATTCAGCATCCAAACTTGCACAAGAAGAATATCCAGATCTTGATGTCACTATCAGATGAGCGATAAGTATTGCCCATAGAGTACAAGACCCATTAGCAGAACTTACTAAGATAGATCCTAAGTCTATCGGAGTAGGACAATACCAACATGATGTTGATCAAAAACTACTGAATGGAAAGCTGGATGAAAGAGTTGAAGATGTTGTAAATGGTGTAGGAGTCGATGTTAATACAGCCAGTTATACACTCTTACAATATATTGCATGATTGTCATCAACCGTAGCCAAAAATATCGTAGACTACAGAAATGAAAATTGACCATTCACCAATAAATCACAACTCAAAAAAGCAAAATGACTCTGACCCAAAGCATATGAACAAGCGGTCTGATTCTTAAGAATAATCTGATGAAAAGAACCTTTGGATGCAACAGGTATCCATCCAGAAATATACACTAAAGTATATGAATGTATTGAAAACGAACTCAATATAGCCAAGAAAAAACTTACATTACCATTAACAATAGCAACGCCAAACATAGCACAACGATCAGAAAAATATGATATAGGACACGATACACTTATTGATGTTATCAAAGAACTTCAACGTCCTGGACAAGATCCAAGAGATGATCTTACTCCTCCAGCATTTTCTGCTGACATCATGGAAATCGAAGATCTCAAGATAGGTATGCAGCTAGAATGAGTTGTAAGGAATATTACTGAGTTTGGAGCATTTGTAGATATCGGTCTACACAGTGACGGACTTGTACACAAATCACAAATGGCAGACAGGTATGTTTGACACCCAATAGATGTAGTATCTTTATGACAACAAGTAAAAGTAAAAGTAATTGATATAGATTTAGAAAGAGAAAAAGTATCATTGAGTATGAAATCACAAGAAAATACCACACCCAAAAACATCACAAGACAAAGCGAATCAAGACCAACAACACTAGAATCAACACCAGAAACAACGATCAAAGGAAATATTTCTTGGAGTTAGAATTTTAGGCTAAAGGATAATAATTGATATGACATTACCGTCATTCTGAGGGAGTGTAACGACCGAAGAATCTTATAAAAGATACGATCCTTCACTAGGCCTGCCTGCAAGTAGGTAAGATTCAGGATGACCATGTACAAATAAAAATAAATACAAACAAAAAACAAGGGATTAACCTTGTTTTTTGCGTAGTATACGTAGTATGCTATGTATTATATGATTATAATTCTAGACATTCTATGGTACTAACTTTAAGACCAAATGGTTGATTATGCTGCCAAAGCAACATTTTCAGCTTGTGGACCTTTTCTTCCTTCTCCAACTGTGTATTCAACACGGTCTCCTTCGTTTACTCTAACTCCTTCGTCGTAACCTTGGATTTGAGAATAGTGGAAAAATAAATCAGCTGAACCATCATCTTGAACGATGAATCCGAACCCTTTGTCGACATTAAAGAACTTAACTACACCAGTAGACATAATAATAGGTATGAAACAATAAAATTGAGCTATATGCTCAACTTCATTATACTGAAAAAAATACAAAATGCAAGAGATTTTTCACAATTATGATATACTAGATACAAACAAGCCTTATTCTATTTTTTGTGGATACGCAAACACTACCTCGACAATTGTCACTCCTGTATTATCCAACGCTTTTTGTATTGTTGGAGCAAAATCATCTGCTTTTTCTACACGCAAACCAGTAGCTCCAAAACTCTCGGCCAATTGGACAAAATTAGGATTCCCCAAATCCAATCCATAATCAGCAAATCACATATCTTTTTGTTTCCATTTGATCATACCATACGCACTATCATTGAGCACAACAATAACAAGATCCAATCACAATCTCACCGCAGTCTGTATATCACCAAGATTCATCAACAATCATCCATCACCCACAAGACACACAACTTTTTTGTCTGGATTGAGTATCTTTGCCGTCATTCCAACACTATAACCAGCACCCATCGTTGCCAATGCATTGTCAAGGAGGACCGTATTGGGAGCATAAGCAGGATAGTTTCTTGCAACTCGAACCTTATAAAGCCCATTGTCTAGTGCTAAGATATCTTCTGGACCAAGTAATCATCTCAATTCTACAATCATTGTTCTTGGCATAAGAACAACACTATCTTTTTCCAACGAAATATTGGCAGTTATTTGTTCTTTCATAGTTCTAGCGGCAGTATATACAGCATCAAAGTTCCACATCGATGCATCCAAATCACTCTCTTCCAACTGCCAAAATGTATTACCTATATCTCCAACAACCTCAAGCTGTGGCATATAGATATCATCAACATCTGCAGGCGTAAAGTTGATATGGATTATTTGTCTATCAGCATTATTGTGTCGATAATTTGTCGGTTTTTCAACAATATCATATCCTACTACGATAAGCAAATCTGCCATATCGATAATCGGATGAATATAATCATTGGCAGTCAATGCTGCTGTTCATAGATACTGCGGCAATGCTTCAGTCACTACTCATTTTCCCATCTGTGATGTGAAAAATGGAATATTCGTCTTTTCAATAAACTTAGTAAGATATTTAGTAATTCTCTTTCTATTTGCTCACGATCAAACCAGAATAATCGGTGTCTTAGCTTGTCCAATTCTGTCTACAAGTATCGCCAACATCTTCTCATCTATTTGTGGTCTTCTAATTTTTTCGCGAGGGAAAATAGTTGTCTGTGTAACCTCCTCTGCTGCAATATCTTCAGCCAACTCTATATGTACAGCACCAGGTTTTTCATCTTCAGCAACTTTAAATGCTTGTCTAATAATAGACGGAATTCTATTACCATTGGGAACACTTGTAGCTCGTTTCGTAATAGGTCTCATCATATCAACCACATCAATAATCTGGAAACGTCCTTGTTTAGATTTCTTGATAGGTTTTTGTCCAGTAATCACAATAAGTGGCATACCACCAAGTTGCGCATGTGCAATCCCAGTAACCATATTGGTAGCTCCAGGTCAAAGTGTCGCTAAAGCAACTCCAGCTTTTCCTGTCAATCTCCCATAGGTAGCAGCCATAAAGACAGCAGTTTGCTCATTTCTTGTAACAATAAGTTTGATAGAACTATGGTTGAGTGATTCAAGAAAATCTAAGTTCTCTTCACCTGGAACTCCATAAATATATTCTACTCCCTCATTTTCCAAACAACGTACCAAGAGATCTGATGCCTTCATACAATCCATAGAAAAATACTAAAAACGTCATTCTGAAGGTAGTGAAACGAAGCGAAGAATCCAGGAAATTATAAAGAAAATACACTACAAAATTACGCCGCCTCTTTATACTCCTCTACCTTATTTCCCTCAGAAAGAATATTCATTACGTTCATCTTTACTCACTTCACCAAAAACGGTACTGGCTTCATATCTGTATCTACAGCCTTTACTCTCACAGCACCTTCTTCGGTCTTGTATAACAACAAATGTGTTAGCTCTTCTTGTCTTTTGATTGATGTTTTATCTTGTTCACTAAAATCATGTGCATGATTATGTTTTTCAAGATGCTGGTGTCATTGTGCTATAGTATCATATCATTTTTGTGCTAATTTTTCATGTGTTCTCTGTTGTACTTCTCCAGTAAGAGAAACTTGTCCTTCTTGTTTGCTTGCTCAGTCATATTCAAGAACATGCTGCAAGAATACACGAGTTTTATCAATCACTTTCCCTCATCAAGCTATCGCTGTTTCTACATCAGGATTTTTATCAGCAATATTCATCATCTGTCTTGTTACATCATACGAATCGATCGATAGAGTCATAGCCATGGATTAGTTGTGAGAAGGTAAAACAGTGATATGGAAGTGTAATACTTTTTTTCCATCTGGGTCCAATTCCCCACACCAGACGATCTTCCCCTGATATCTTAACAAAGTCAGTGCCATTTCCAAGCGATTGTAGTCAGATGATCAGACGAGCTTTTTATTTCATCTTTTATTAACAACAAAACCATTGGTAGGAGCAGCTATATCAAAAGTCCTCCCGCTACTATGAGACCCCAAACGCAATGTTTGTTTTTTATTAATAAAAATCGGAGTATCTCCTCATAATACACGAGGTAACAATCCACATGATATAGAGACATCTTTTCCATAGACAGATCAAATCTCTGTCAAAATATCCTGTACATCAGCATGCAAAAAATTTTCAAAATTATGATTACCACAAACAAATCATGGATGATCAAGTTTTTGCAACAACCCAGCCTGTACTGCAATTTTTACATCAGCATCAGTCTGCAGAAAATCATCTTTGCTCAAAACCAAATTTTCGGTAACAATACCTCTACTATCATAAGATAATTTTCTATATTGTGATTCTAGATGGTCAAAATATGGACGATCTTCTTCAAACAGATGTAGTAACGTCAAAGCATTGCGTATTTTTATCCAATAGCCAAAAGTATCATCATTTTTGGTAGCAAGCCAATCAATCACATTCTGTGGAGGCATAGTAGCATAAAGTTGATCAAAGGAGCATAGTTCTTTTCAAGTAGATTCCTTATACAAAGCACGCAATTTTCTCATGTTCCCTATTCACATATGATAGGTAGCGAAAGCCAATGACCAGTCCTCCATCTCATTATAATTTCTGACAATTTCCTTCATCGCAACCCCCGTCGATCGTTCAAGATCACATCTCTTATCTCCAGACTTTCATCAAGCATAGTATTTATCATATGGTTTTGCTGTTCCAGGCATAATCTGCCAAGGACCAAGAGCTCACGAAATACTTTTGGCGTTCAATATTCCTCTGGATTCAGTTAACATCAAAGCCATCGCAGTATCCAAAGGAACACCTGAAGAAACAACAATATCAGAAATCCTCTCTTTATAAGACAACACACATTCAACAGCTTCACAGATATCTATAATTCATTCTTTATTTTTTGCTATATGATAATAGAGTATAGACTTATCTAAAGCTGACAATCCATCTAACAAGGATGAATGGGGAATCGTATCATATGCAACGACTTCTTCTTGATCAACACATTGTTCATCCTGTGAACAACCAGAAAGAGAGATAGTAGATAACAAAGCCAATAAAACGAGTGAACGAGCTTTCACTAAAAAAACACTATCAACAGCTCTTTCATAACGCAAGACTTCCATATCACATAATAGACAAATAATAAATATACGATATAATATATTTTTCCTGAGCAATTACATCTAATTTTTTAACAAAAAAAAAGAGCGGCACTGAGATGCAGCACGCTCCGGTTTCGGCCGGAGACAGGTGGTCCTTAGAAACTAACGGACCAATACAATACATAAGCAAGCTATATGTTGTATTGGACTATAAGCCCTCCTAAGAAGAATTACCTGTCCCCAAACCTAAGTTTGGTAGGACATTCGGGTGATCTGTCGGTTACCGACTACGATGAAGATACTTCTTCGTAGATGTTGTAAACAGATACGTTTACAGCACCTTTATAGGACTCTATATACATAAAACAAAGCAAAATACACATTTTCCCCTATACATCAGTTATCACACCAATGGTTAGCACATAAAGACTGTTTTGTGATATAATAATAGAAAAAATCGGCTTATATAAGGCAATTAGGACAATATAGCGTCATTCTAAAAAAACGTAGTGACCGAAGAATCTTAGATAAAAAGACCCTAAGATCAAAAAATAAACAAAAATATCCCCCAACCTAAGTCGGAGGATATAAGAAAATATTTTCCAATCATTTACTACCTCGTACTCACAAGTCCAAGAACAGTATTGATAAACTTAGCAAATTCTCATCTTGTGACTCAGAGTGATTTACCACCTAGTGTTGGTGATTCGTCCAATACTCACATATGTTTCAAGTAGTTCATAGTCACTTGTAAAAGCTCTTGTTGTGTTACGGGAGCACTTTGATCTTTATCCATGATCCCAGCCCATAATCCCACAGTCGCACCTGCTGTTTTATAACCATATGACCATCATAGTCATGGTGTATTGAGGTCAAAGTCTAATAATCACATTCTAGTAAAAATTTTATATAATTCTCCTCTCTTGAGTGAATTATTTATACCAAAGTCTTTCCCATCATTACTGTATCATTGCACAAGACAATGTTTTACCATCATATCCACTGCTGATTTGTATGTTGTTCATTGCACATCTTCAAATGCAGCATTGGATGACTGAACATCCGCAGCTTTACAGAACTCTATAGGATCCTTTTTTGCTATCTGATTGATCTTTAGTTTTGGTAACTCTGGTGATGAGTGAGCTTGAGGGTTGGTTCCGTCACATTTTCCATCATAATAACTTCCTGACTTATCTCAGTTTGGACAGTTGTCAGTTGATCATCCTCCTCCACCTCATCCGCCACTACTTGACGGTTCAGTTACAATTACAGTAGCAGTAGGAGTAAGAGGTGGAAATGTAACACAAATAGTTCTTGGATTATCATCATTGTCATGGATCACACAAAGTGTGAAATTGTAGGCAACACCATTGATTAGTCCAGTAGGAACAAAACTGGATATTGCATTGTCTCCAGACATAGTCCCATTATGAGGAAACCAAGAGAGAGTATATCCAACAATTGTCGCAGTATCCACGATATCGTAAGTATTGCCATGCGCATATGGAGGACCCCAAGTTATTGTAGCACTTGCATCACCGGCGATTGCTTCAGCATTATTGACAGCACAAAATATTTGCTGGTCTTCCCATCCTATACCAGCAAATGCATCAAAGAATCCAAGCAAATTAGTATCACTAATACCACATAAACCATTTTCATTAATATCAATAGACGCCAAATCCATATACTCAGATAAATCTGCAACAGCAAAATCATTGATTTGATTCAAACTAAAGTAAGCCTCCTCCAACGATAGATTATTTGATATATCAACAGTAGTCAATTCATTATTACTCAAATCGAGCCATTGCAAATCAGTCAATCCACTTAGATCAACAGTAGTCAATTCATTATTACTCAAATCGAGCCATTGCAAATCAGTCAATCCACTTAGATCAACAGTAGTCAATTCATTGTTATTCAAATAGAGCCATTGCAAAGCAGTCAATCCACTTAGATCAACAGTAGTCAATTCATTGTAACTCAAATCGAGCAATCGCAAAGCAGTCAATCCACTTAGATCAACAGTAGTCAATTCATTATTACTCAAATGGAGCCATTGCAAAGCAGTCAATCCACTTAGATCAACAGTAGTCAATTCATTGTTATTCAAATAGAGCCATTGCAAAGCAGTCAATCCACTTAGATTAACAGTAGTCAATTCATTGTTACTCAAATCGAGCCATTGCAAATCAGTCAATCCACTTAGATCAACAGTAGTCAATTCATTGTTATTCAAATAGAGCCATTGCAAAGCAGTCAATCCACTTAGATTAACAGTAGTCAATTCATTGTTATTCAAATCGAGCAATCGCAAAAATGATAGATTCTGCAATCAGGAAACGATAGATCCACTGAGATTGTTGCCAGCAAGATTAATAGTAACAATATGTCAGTCAAAGATATTCAATGCACCCCATGTATTTAGATCAGTACTACCAAACCAGCCATCATTATAAACCCAATTATCTCCATCAGTTTGTGTATACAGATATGCAAGACCAATACATTCTTGGTATGGTATATTGATAGATCATGAATGAGTATCACATCGATCAAATGGACTCAATGACCATCAAGAAGTATATACCAATCTAATAGTGGCTGTACCAAGAGAAATTCAACGAATGGTTCATTCAAAATATTTACTAGAGTTATCACTATCATTTGTTGGAGTTCCTACAGAAGAGAAAAGATAATAATCCCATTCAGTAGTGATTGGATCAGAAACCCGATGTGACCAATTACCTGCTTCGATAAATCAATCATCTCCTGTGTAAATCCAGGAAGTTGATCCATCACTTGATATAAGAAGCTCTCTGAGAGCATTTGTTGGTATAGCATATCATGTTGGAGCAACATAAGACTGCATCGCTGCAAGATTATAAGAAGTAGGAGATGATGTATCTTTTTGCATCATAACCATATACTGCGGATTGGCTATATCATCAACAACTTTTAAATATCCCGTAGGAGGAACAAAGTCTGCATCATAAGAAAAGACTCCAGGAACTGTTAAATTGGCAAAAGCCATTGAAGAAAAAAGCATACATGCAGCAACACTAAACACTGACAATAAATATTTCATAGAATACAATATAAAATAAAGAACTTAATAACACATATCTATAGTAAAAAAGCACTATTACAAGGAAGAACACAATCCGCCACACACTTCTACTTGTCTATATACCAAAAATATATACCACCAATAGACAAGACAAAAAAAAACTCAAAAATAGTTATAGACAATATATGTCAATATATGTCTACATATAGATATACACAAGGACATGTACTGTAGATTAAATAAGCTATCCTCAAAAAACCAACAAAAAAATCCCCCCAACCTAGGTCGGAGGATATGAGAAAATATTTTCTAATCATTTACTACCTCGTACTCACAAGTCCAAGAACTACATTCACAAACTTAGCAAATTCTCATCTTGTGACTCAGAGTGATTTACCACCTAGTGTTGGTGATTCGTCCAATACTCACATATGTTTCAAGTAGTTCATAGTCACTTGTAAAAGCTCTTGTTGTGTTACGGGAGCACTTTGATCTTTATCCATGATCCCAGCCCATAATCCCACAGTCGCACCTGCTGTTTTATAACCATATGACCATCATAGTCATGGTGTATTGAGGTCAAAGTCTAATAATCACATTTTCGTAAATACTTTATAGAACTCTCCTCTCTTGAGTGAATTATTTATACCAAATTCTTGTCCATCATTATTGTATCATTGGACAAGACAATGTTTTACCATCATATCCACTGCTGTTTCATAAGTCGTTCATACAATATCAGCAAAAGCAATACTTCATCAGTTACTATCATTTTCTTTACAGAATTTTATAGGATCCTTTTTCTCTATCTGATTGATCTTTAGTTTTGGTAACTCTGGTGATGAGTGAACTTGAGGGTTGGTTCCGTCACATTTTCCATCATAATAACTTCCTGAATTATCTCAGTTTGGACAATTATCTAGTTCTCTTCCTCAGCGCCTTGACGGTTCTGGATGAATTTCTTCAGGAGGAACAACTTCAGGAGTAACATATTCAGGATCAGTATGTGTCGAATTAGGAAGCACACCACCAACCATATTGAAGATGAAACGTCCTGGTATAGTAGAATTAAGTGTTCTTGTATTAAGTGGAGTATCTGCTCCATCCCAGAGATCTATTGACTGCATACCGTCTAATACTGTTCCATTATCATCTACTATAGAGTTATAGATAACAAAGTCTCCACTAGATACACTAAGTCCTATAGCAACACGAGCACAGTCTTGCCCTTCCCCTTCAAGACAGTATCCTTCCTGATCTTGGTTTAAGATACTACCATAATTTACGATAATAGTAACATCATTGTTTGCGTTAGAAGTATCCACAAGAATAATTTGGAACGTATTGAGATTTTGGTCACCATGTGTTGACATATTGATCCAGGTACCAACAAATGCAGGACGCCCTTCAAATATTGTACGCCCTCGATATACAAAATCAGGATTACGCACATTTCCATCCAAATTTCGTCCAGAATCAGATTCAATGAGCTCTTCTATCTGTTCATCATTTTCCAAATCAAGACAATATGCACAGATTCCAGCAAGTCATTCAAGAACTTCTGCAAGTGGTTCATCATATTCATCTGCTCATGCTCAGAAAGAAAGTGATCCATTGGAGTTTACAAATACTCTATCATAGACAGTTCCATAGTAGTTGATATCAAATCCGATAAGAAACCCTACATCTCATTCCTCACCGTCATATGCCATCCAACAATCGTCACAGGCAAATCCTAGACGCGCAGTAAATTCATCCCAGTCATCTTCAAATTCACTTACCCAGTCTCACCAGTTAGCTCCTGGGATGATGTCATTATCTCCTGTAGCAGGTTCATTACAACCGATAACAGTACCATCGGATTCTAATACCACCGCACCGATATAGTTTGCACTACCATAATTTACACAACCCACACGAGGATATCTCGTATAGATAGTTCTGATATAACTAAAACTATCTACCATATCTTGAAAATGTGTTCCACCAACAGTACCCATAAGATTATATTCTTCATCTCCTGCGTCTTGAGGATCAGAAAGCCAGTCTGCCCGACCATCTGGATTATTCATAGTATTTCATGATGCTACCCATGTCGTTGTACCATTAGATGAGACAAGGAGATTTTTGAGAGCTGTAGTAGGTATTGCTTCGTTTTCGCTGAGACCAAATCATAACATATCTTCATACGAATATCCTGGTCATCCATTAACATAGGGAGTTTGTCTCATGTAAACCATCCATTGTGGATTGTTTATATTATCGATGATCTGTACAAATCCTGGAGGAGTCTGAATATTGGCACGATATGGCAATACACCAGCAGGTAGAACAATTGTGATAGGACTAACACTATTTGGTTGATCTATAATCTGTCCTCAGATCAATGTCGTAACAGGACCATAGCCAAAAAAGAAAGTTCCTTGCCGTACAGGATTGGTAACGTTGGCTATAGATACAAACACATTTGATCCAGGATTCACTGTTTCTGTCAATCTTATGATAACAGTACAATTGCTATCAAAAACTGTTAATCAATCTGGCGTAACCCCACTACCATTGATAGTGACTGTGAGATCATTGATATTAGTTGTACATCAAAATCATCCTCCAGGGAAACTCGTCATAAAAATAGAAGTTTCTCCTCCAGTAAGTATGTTCTCTGTCGTATACGCAAAACTATATGAGCCAGTTGCGCCTGGAAAATCAGTAGTACCTGAATAGGAAAAGTTTTGCAACGTACCAGCAAACGCTGATCATAAAAACAAAGTAATAAAACATAGGAATAGACCAAACAGTTTCTTCATAGCTACTATAAAAAATAAAAAATTATAACTCTAACATAGAACAAACAAGACAAATTGCAAACAAAAAACACAATCCGCCACACACTTCTACTTGTCTGTATACAAAAAACACATACCATCAATAGACAAGACAAAAAAAAACTCAAAAATAGTTATAGACAATATATGTCAATATATGTCTACATATAGATATACACAAGGACATGTACTATAGATTAAATAAGCTATCCTCAAAAAATAAACAAAAAATCCCCCAACCTAAGCCAAGGGATAATCACAAACTATACTAGTAACTGTTGTCTCTCTTTTCGGATATCTCCGTAAACTTCATGATATTTGCCTGGAAGTATAACTCCACTTCACCCACAGCTCCATTTCTATTTTTTCTAATACAGACATCGGTTGCTCACTTTCTATCAGTATCAGGATCATAATAATCTTCCCTATGAAGCATGAGCACGCTATCAGCATCTTGCTCTATCGCTCCAGACTCTCTCAAGTCAGATAACTGTGGCTTCTTATCGATACGTTGTTCTACAGCACGAGAAAGTTGCGACAACGCCATGATAGGCACTTCTAATTCTCTTGCGAGTTCTTTGAGATTTCTTGATATCTCAGATATTTCTTGGACTCTATTCCCCACAAACGACGTCCCGTGCATCAGTTGTAAGTAATCAATAATAACAAGATCTAGTGCTCATTTTTCTATCTTGAGTCTTCTGAGTTTTGATCTGAGCATAGTAATATTTGCAGATCATTTATCATCGATATAGACTTGCGTATCACCAAGTATCTCTATTGCTTCACCTATCTTAGAAAAATCTTCACTATCCAGATTTCCTTTAGTTATCTTATACATAGGTACTTCAGCAATAGTAGACAATATTCTATCAACTATCTGTTCAGATCCCATTTCTAGTGAAAATATAGCAACTGATTTTTTTTGATTAACAGCGATATTGGTCAATATATTGATCGCAAACGCAGTCTTTCCCATACTTGGACGAGCCGCAAGGATAATCAACTCCCCTGGTTTAAACCCACCAAGCATTTCATCGATACCATGATAGTTACTCATGATCTTCTTAGCCAATGCCTTCTCTGGATTATCAACAACATCCATATACTCCTCTATTCTCTGAGAAAGGATATCTTTGATATGATGGAGTGAATCACCAACCTTCATCTGTGTTAAATCAAATATTCTTTTTTCTATTTTTTCAAGTATTTCTGGAGCGTCTTTCTGTTCATAGACATCACCAATAATATTTTGTGATACTTTCAATATTCATCTCAATACTGACTTTTCTTTCACGATCTGTGCGTATTCAGTACATCCTGATGGCGAAAGTAAGAATGTAGACAACTCATACAGATAATCAGTTCAACCTATTTGATCCAAAACACCATCTTTTCACAATTGATTGGCAAGTGTTACGACATCGATAGTTTTACGACTATGCCAAAGTGTCTGCATGGCAGCATAGATATCCTTATGTTCTTTTTGATAAAAATCTTCTGGATTCAAAGAAACCCCATCATACACATAGATGATTTCATTTTCTATCAACACCCCACACAAAGCTCATTTTTCAGCTTCTATATTATGAGGAGGAAGTTTGATATCTTCAAGACTGACCATAGAAAATGGGGCAACAATATAAACGGACTGTGAGTATAATTATTTAACTACTATAAGCAAAGCATATATTGCAAACATACCATAACGTCATCCTGAGCCTAACTGCCGTCAGGCAGGCGAATGCGAAGGATCCAGGCAATTATTGCCTAGAGTCTTGGGCTACGCCTCAGAATGACAAATCTCTAGAACAACTTCCCATGCTCATATAGATAAGCATTTGCTTTAAGTAAAGCATCAGGATTACCAATATCCCAAAAAGGAGCAACTTCATGCACATACACAGGATGTGTATCTAACATAAGCCCTATCGCTTCAGGCAGATATGCCTCACGACCTTCGTGACGTTGAGAGATAACTGTGTCAATATATGGAAATACTTCTGGAGTCAATAATACTACACCATTCCATATCAATGTCGATGGAGCATTTTCTACCGATGGTTTCTCAACAATACTCGTTATTCTATCACCATCCAATGCCATCACACCATATTTATAGACTTCTTCACGAGCAACATGATTGGCTGCCATAACAAATCCACCAGTTTCCTTATATTTTTGTATCATCCCTTCGTACATCATTGGAGGGAAAACCATATCACCAAATACAACGATAAAAGGCTCTCCATCATTAAGCAAATGCTTAGCTTGCAACAGGGCATGTGCAGTCCCCAGCTGTTGTTCTTGACGCACAAAAGTATAACGAGCCATATTTTTAGGCTTATTGATCAGATCAAGAAGATCAGTCTTACCATGAGAGGCTAGAAGATTTTCAAGATATGGTGCCTCAGAAAAATATTGTTCCAATGCAGTTTTATGAGCAGATGTCACCATAACAATATCATCAATCCCTGCCTGCACAAGATCTTCGACGATATATTGGATAACTGGTTTATTTCAGACAGGAAGAAGTTCTTTTGGTATTGTTTTAGTTATCGGCAACATCCTTGTTCAAAGTCAGGCAACAATAATTACTGCTTTCATCATAAAAAAAAAGATAAATACATACGCAAACTAGCATATATATTTATCTCCAAAAATAAAGCCCAAAACACTATGTTATCTTCTGCAATTTCGTTTTAGCTCTTGCATTAGATGGTTCATGTTCCAATACTCTAAAGTAGTATCTTTGTGCACTTTCTATATCACCCAATTCTAGATGCAAATCAGCCAACGCGTTCAGATACGGAACATTAGCTGGCCTCAACTTCACGACCTTCTCCAATGTTTCTACTGCAACATCTTTTCTTTCTGTATTATAGTAGATTTCAACCATACTTATATAATATTTTGGATTAGATGGCTTGAGATCAATAGCCTTCTCTACCAACAATTCTGCAGTTTCAAACTCACCTTTAGAAAGATATATTTCACCAATTTGCCAGATAGCTTTATGATCCTGAGGTTCCATATCAATAACTTTTTTCAAGAGTGTTAATGATTTGGTGTAATTCCCCAGAGTAAAATACAAATCTGCCAACATTTGGTTAAATTCAAGGTTTTCTGGATCGATAGCAAGTCACTCAACAAGTTTTTTCTCGAATTCTTCTATCTTTCCTTTTTCCTTACACATCAGAGCTTCGTATCTAATCTTCTCAAGAAGCTTTTTTTGTCTCTGAGCAATATCTTTCTGTACATGCTCTTGTTCAGGAGTAATTGTAGGAGTTCCTACAGTCGGCACTTCTGGCTCGATCACTTCTTCTTCAATAGATTCTGGCATAATAACCTCATCAAAAGCATCTTCTTGTGTCGACACCTCACTTTCAAACAAGATAGTCTCTTTCATGCTATCAAGCTCTTTTATTTCCTGGATTTTCTTCGATACTAATGCAGAAGACTTTTTAAAATATTTTATAACATAATAGGTTATTATTCCCACAGGGAACAACAACAACACAACACTCAAAACAATCCACAAAACAGCTCAAACTCTCGTCATAATAGTAATAACAAATAAATTATACTCGATCATCAACCCTGCTAGCATGGTTAGATGCTAGAGCCTGCCTGCCGGTAGACAGGGTGTATACTGCTCCGTCTGAGGAAACACAAATCTTTTAATCATAGACAAAGTTTATGTTTTTCAAAGCGGTTCAGTGTATGTGGCTACTTTGGTAACACGCTGAGGAATCGTAAGATCCTCATAAGGAAGAAAGTATATATCTCCGTCTTTTGTTTTTATTTTTACGTCACCATTCATAATATTATAAGAGAGTACATTTCACTCAACTCACTTACCTATATCTTTAACAAATGAACCCTTTGGTGGATATTTCTTACTTTCTTCTTTATATAACGCTACTTCATATCACAAACTAGGTTTAAATTTTCCATTCCATGATTTCAACCTATCGATATCTCTTCACTCGAGATTTTGAAGAAAGATGTCATCCATACTAACCTCTGGCAAATCTCTCGTACTTCTTTCACAAAGGTCGATACCATTATAACCAATAATATGCTCAAATCATGGAGCAAGTCTAATCATATCCCTAGGAGACACTTGATACAAGAATATATTTTTTCCTATTTTATGTCTCAAATCTCTTGCATACTCAGCAAAATTATATCTCTCTTGCGCATAGAAATAATAATACACCTGATCAACATAGATATGAAACCTTGCCGTAACTGGTATGGAACCAGGAAATGATTTTCTAAACGTCTTTCTAAAGTCTGGATATAAGTCCAATGCATATGCCTGCATCTTATCAAAATACACCAAGTCATCTCCATCCAAAACTTTTTCGAATGGAACCTTTCTATCAGTAGTAACTTCATGTTTCAAACATTCACCAACAGACAAAATATTGCCGTTTTTCTCGGGGACATGGTATACTATCTTTTGTTTGTGTTCTAATTGTGCAAAAATATCCTCAGGAATACCTTCTACAAGATAGTTCCTATTGCTGTACCAATCAAGTACATGTATTGATCACATGATCATAGGCAAAGTAAAAGAAGACGCTAGAAATTCTTTCAGAAGTTCAACGTCGCCTTTATCCCGCTTTAGCGGAATAGGAATTTTCAAAAATTTCTATATGGTAAACACCTAATTTTTAATGATTTTCTTCGCATCTGCAAGCAATTTTTTCTGTGCGGCTTCATGCCTAGTAATTATCACATCTATCTGAGATGGATCTGACATCATTTTCTCAAATTCCTCTCTCGTAATATATTCTTTTAGAAGTAATACTTCTGCCATACGTTCCATAAGTTTCTTGTTATCATTCACAATAGTCAAAGATTTTTCATAACAAGCAGCCATATATGTATGCATCTTCTGATCCATCATCTCTGCAGTTTTTTCGCTATATGGTTTATATGGGATATACCCTTCTGCATCGTCAGTATAAGAAATAGTTCCTATATCCTTATCCATACCATATTTAGTCAGCATATCCGCGATAATTCTTGTTGCTCTCTGGAAATCATTAGATGCTCCTGTTGTAATAGCATCTTTACCAAAAAACACTTCTTCAGCGGCTCTTCCTCACAACAACGATACAACATCATCAAGAAATTTTTCTTTTGAATACAGATATTTATCTTCTGCTGGCATCATCCATGTCACTCACAAAGCCTGCCCACGAGAAACAATAGATATTTTTTCTACAGGATCTGCATGCGGCAATATATGAGCAGTCACAGCATGTCACAATTCGTGGAATGTAACAATTTTTTTCTCTTGATCAGATATCGATTTAATCTTCTTTTCTGGTCACATCAACACCTTCTCTAACGCATATTCAAAATCCAATACAGACAATGCAGATCTTCCATTCTTAGCAACCTTCAAAGCTGCTTCATTGACAATATTTTCTATATCAGCACCGACTAATCCACTTGTTCTTTTTGCCAACGAACCAATAGAAACATCTTTTTCTGTTTTCTTTTTACTCAAGTAGTATTCAAAAATAAGGATCCTTTCTTCATACGTAGGACGTGATACCATGATTTTTCTATCAAATCTTCCTGCTCTCATCAATGCAGGATCCAATGTATCTGGTCTATTGGTCGCAGCAATAACAATAACATTACTCGTGTTATCAAATCCATCCATTTCAGTCAGTATTTGATTCAATGTTTGTTCCTGTTCTTGATGTCATCCAGTATGTCATCCTCATCTCTTTTTTCCTATCGCATCAATTTCATCAATAAAGATAATTGCACTCCCCGATGCTTTTGCCTTAGTGAACAATTCTCTTACTTTTGCAGCTCCCATACCGACGAGCATTTCCATAAATTCTGAACCAGACGCACTAAAAAACGGCACACTAGCTTCTCAAGCAACTGCTCTTGCAAGCAATGTTTTTCCCGATCCTGGCTGTCCATACAATAAGACTCCCTTAGGATGTCTTGCTCATACTTTCTGATATTTTGCAGGATTTTTGAGATAATCTACAATTTCCTCAAGCTCAGCTTTTACCTCATGCATACCAGCAATATCCTTAAATCTCGTCTTACTTTCTGCTTTGGTCGACAGTTTACCAATTTTAATATTAAATGGCATTCCACCACCCTTTGGCATCATAAATCTAAACGCAAAAAACAATACAACCATAAATAATATTACCGGCCCAACAAATTCCAATATACTCATAAGTATAGATTTTTGCGTGGTTTTAGCTTCAACAATCACAGCACCAGTAAATGAGATACCCAAATCAGCGAGAGTATTCACAAACGGTTTTTGTGTTTGGATAACGGTATAAAATTCTTGAGTCAATGTCTCACCAAATGTCAAAGCCGTTTTAACTTCCTTAGATTCTTGTAAGATGAATCATTTGATAATAGTGTCATCCACCAAATGTATCTGTGAAAAATCTCCAGACTTATAACGAGCAATAAAATCATTGATAGAAACATCCTCTGTAACGCTAACTATCATTTGGGTTTTTTCATCTCATCATAAGAATACATTGTTTTGATACCAATTGAGTCCAAACGTAATAACAAGAATAAACGCTAGAACAAATACCAATCATTTTTTCATATATACAATACCATACAAAGTAAAAACCACGAAACCTATATATACGCAATACCAAGCAAAATGCAACATCACAAAAAGCAATCGTCGTATTGTTTTCCTAAAATGTTTCTCTATACTGCAAAAGATATTTTACACAAACACACACATGTCCCTCCAGAAAGAACTTCACACCAATGCTAGATATAGCAACCTTCTCAGTCAGTATGGGATATCTAGTATCAAAGATCTCCTCCTCTATTTTCCTAGAACACACGAAGACAGGTCAAACATAAAAAATCTTAATGAAATTATAACCGATGGACAAACTATCGTTGCTACCAGAGGCTATATCATCGAAAAAAAAATAAGTTTCAGAGGAAACAAAAAAGTGTACGACATCAAGTTTACTGATCTCAAATGAGATGTATGATATATAACAATATTCAATGCTGCATTTCTCGCACAACAGATCCAAAAAGACAAACGATATATCATCGTTGGTAAATCATCATTTTCGTTTGGAAAAATTGTTTTTAGACATCCAGAAATCGTCGAAACACAGTCTCCTGACGAGGAAGAACGCTCACACAATGTATGAAGGCTCTACCCTATCTATGCTGAATTACAATGAATCAAACCGAGTCGATTTGCTAAGAAAATTCGAGAACAAATACCACATATCAACCAATACTTTCAAGAACCATACCCTGAGACATTGAGAAAAAAATACAAGTTGATGGATATCCAAGAAACGATAAAAAATATGCATTACCCCGACAATCAAGCACACAAACAAAAAGCACAATACAGAATATTTTTCGATAGACTCCTCAAAATACAACTCTATTCACAACTCCAAAAGCAAGCCTATCAGAGTCTCCCTTGACAAAGGGAGGTGCCCGAAGGGCGGAGGGATTTGAAACCCGATCGAGAAATAATTAAAGAAATTATAGCTACCCTCCCCTTCATGCTAACCAACGCACAGAAGAAAGTAACTAAAACTATCATAGAAAATCTCCATGAAACCAAACCTATGCTCAGACTCCTCCAAGGAGATGTAGGAAGTGGAAAAACTGTTGTTGCCGCAATAGCAGCATACTATGTCAGCAAAAAACTTGGCGCACAGAGTATTTTTATGGCTCCATTGGAAATCCTTGCCAACCAGCACTACAAAACACTCGCAAAGATATTACTTCCACTAGGTATTCGCGTCTGACTTCTCACCGGATCATTATCCAAAGGACAAAAAGATAAAATAAAAGAACAGATGAAAGCAGGAACACTTGATGTTATCATCGGAACACACGCACTCGTCCAAGAATGAGTATCTGCCAAAAACATCCAACTCGCAGTCATCGACGAACAGCATAAGTTTGGTGTCAAACAAAGATCATTTTTCAAACAATTTAACAACCCGCATATTCTTCAAATGAGTGCAACACCAATACCTAGATCGATGGCACTGGCATTTTTTGGTGAATTTGATGTGAGTATTATCGATGAGATGCCAGCAGGAAGACTCCCTATCCATACAAAAATAATCACCAACGCACAACGAATCAAAAGTAAGCCATGGATCCTGGAAAAAATCAATAAAGGAGAAAAAGTCTTTATCGTTACGCCACTTATCGAAGAATCAGAAAAACTCGAAGACGTCACAGCAGCCACCCAAGCATTTGAAGAAACCCAAGATCTCTTTCCAGAGATTCGTCATAACATAGGACTCATCCACGGAAAAATGAAATCCAAAGACAAAGATACTATCATGCAAGCATTCAAAGAATGAAAAATAAAAATCCTTGTCGCCACCACAGTGATCGAAGTATGAGTAGATATCCCGGAAGCAACCATCATGATTATCAAAAACGCTGAACGTTTTGGGCTTTCACAACTCCATCAGTTACGCTGAAGAATAGGAAGATCGGATCTCCAATCCCACTGTTTCCTCCAAACAGCCAAAAAATCATGAGACACCTACAAAAGACTCAAAGCACTTGAAGATACCAACGATGGATTTAAACTCGCACAGATAGATCTCGAAAATCGTGGTGCTGGTGAAATGCTCGGTATCAGACAATCAGGAGAAAGTGATATCCCTATGGAGATACTTACCAATATCAAACTTATCGAGCTCGTCCAACAAGCAGCCATCGAACTACTCCACACCTATCCAAACCTCGAATGACTCCCCGAACTCCAAAATACACTACTCAATAGTGAATTTTTGGTAGCGTAATACCATATTAGATAAATCTAGCCCATCTGTCACATACAATCATACCACAAAGCGCTGGAAATATTTCTGTGACTAAGCTAGTGTGTCGGACTAACGCGCAGGCTTGGTCTGACTAGCGTTTTTTGTTACTTTTTGTGGCAATGACAAAAAGAACAAAGAAAAATTACATCTGACGACCTATTATAGATAATAATACGTATCAGAATGCAAAAAAATATAATAAATTATCATAGCAACAAAAAAAGTTAAAAAAATCATACAAAACTTCACTGAATAGATGAAAGTACATCTTTTCTATTGACTTAAGAAATCACTTTCCTATAGTATCTAGCTTGACGTTATTTTCAAAAACGTCTTATTGTACGTTTTAGTCAAAAGATCAAACAATCACATTGTATTGACTTTTCACTAAAAATATGTATAATAAAGTAGTCCCAAAAGGACTAAGTGATCATTAAAATAATTAAAAAAACCTAAAACAAAAATAACAATGTGAAAACAAAAACAACTCGACCGCCATAAGTCTAGGACTTGTGCCGGAAGGCCTTTTATATAATCTTTTCGGCACAAAAAAGATATCGAGTGTTTGTACCGTAATACAAACTAGGCATCACGCTCGGAAGCCAAATAAAAGAAGAGCAAACAAAAAACATAACGTCATGGTAACAATAATCATCGCCACATTTGTGGTAGGCTACTTAGCGATAGCCTTTGAACATAAGCTAAAAATAAACAAAACAGCATCTGCCTTGTTTACGGGGGCAGTTTGTTGGGCACTATATGCTCTCGCTGGGCATACAAATTCGCACACCGTAACTCACGCCCTAGCACACCATCTGGTGCCTATTGCTGAGATTCTTTTTTTTCTGCTAGGGGCGATGACCATAGTAGAACTGGTGGATGCGCACCAAGGGTTCAAAATAATTACGAACCGCATCACCACCACAAACGCTGTGAAGCTTTTGTGGATTACATCTATTTTGGCATTCTTTTTGAGTGCTGTATTAGATAACTTAACGGCCACTATTGTCATGGTAACACTTCTTCGGAAGTTAATCCATGACAAAAACCAGCGAATGACCTTCGTTGGTGTCATTGTTATCGCTGCTAACGCTGGTGGAGCATGGAGTCCAATAGGTGATGTAACGACAACAATGTTGTGGATTGGTGGCCAAATATCGGCCGGCAATATTATCCAAACACTCATACTGCCAAGCTTGGTATGTATCAGTGTCCCACTAATATGGCTATCCTTCAAAATGAAGGGTGACATAAAAAGAGAGCCTTATGATCATAAGGCTGCTGAAAAACAGGAGAAGGTAAAAGGAAGCCTCCTAATGCTTCTGGTGGGAGTGGGTGGACTATTGTTTGTTCCTGTGTTTAAAACAGTGACACATTTACCTCCATATGTTGGTATGTTATTGTCTTTATCCGTGATATGGATCGTTTCAGAACTTCTTCATATCGATAAGAATGAAGAAGAAAAGAAACCATACAGCGCCATTCATGCATTACAAAAGATAGACACACCTAGTGTGCTATTTTTTTTAGGCATACTAATGGCAGTAGCATGTCTCGAGACAATTGGAATATTGGATAAATTAGCAATGGCATTGAACAATGCTATTGGTAACCAAGATTTAATTGTCACAGCTATTGGGGCACTATCTGCAATTGTAGATAACGTGCCTCTAGTAGCTGGAGCAATGGGTATGTACTCACTGACCGACTTCCCTATTGACCACAAAATGTGGGAAATGCTTGCTTTCGCAGCTGGGACTGGCGGAAGTATGTTAATAATTGGTTCGGCAGCTGGTGTAGCTGCTATGGGTATGGAAAATATTAGCTTCGGCTGGTATTTGAAAAAAATTACACCACTTGCAGCCTTGGGGTACGTTGCAGGAATTATTACCTACCTCATAGTGTACCCAATTTTTGCGGTACATTAATCCACCCCGTATTCGGAGTGGAGAGAAGTGTTCAGTTTGTCTGGACACTTCTTTTTTTTATGCAAAATTTTTACAAAGATCGATCTATTTCTCTTAGTTCATGAGAACACAAATACTCATTCACCTTAGAAAAATGCTTACACCCTAAAAATCACCTATATGCACTAAACGGCGACGGATGCGCCGCTTCCAGTATCAGATGCTTAGAGCTAGCAATAAGTCATCTCTTACTCTGAGCAAAAGCTCCCCATAAGAGAAATACAACATGTTCTTTTTCACGAGAAATAGTAGTGATAACTGCATCAGTAAACTGTTGCCATCACAGATCTTGATGTGATCACGGCTCTCCTGCTCTCACCGTCAACATAGCATTGAGCAACAACACTCACTGTTCCGCCCACTGACTAAGATTCCCAGAATCTGGAATAGCATAACCAAGATCACTATAGAGTTCTTTAAAAATATTTTGCAGACTTGGTGGTTTTTTGACACCATCTGGTACCGAAAAGCTCAATCCATGCGCTTGTCATACTCCATGATATGGATCCTGTCAGAGTATCACGACTGTTACTTTCTCAAAAGGACATCTATTAAACGCAGCAAAGATATTTTTTTCATCAGGATAGATGATTTTTCACGATTGTTTTTCAAGCAGTAGTTGTCTTTTTATATCTTGAAAATATGGTTGAGAGAATTCTCAATGCAATATATCTTTCCGACTTTGATCAATCTGTATATCCATAATTTTACATAAAGAAAAAAGCAAATACTTACGTATAGCTTTATATGGGTAGTTTGCAAATAATTCAGGGCCAGCAAGACTTGAACTCGCGACGCGAAGCTTTGGAGACTTCCGCTCTACCTCTGAGCTATGGCCCTATAATTTTTCATACTACATACAACAGAACTTAGTAAGCTTTGACCCGCATCAGC
>Ga0209702_10001986_pt1 | contig 37157 bp, 36 predicted proteins | sample FRY01_FD_187210 | JGI IMG/M metagenome (GOLD analysis project Ga0209702, IMG submission 187210) | Freshwater microbial communities from Lake Fryxell liftoff mats and glacier meltwater in Antarctica - FRY-01 (SPAdes) (version 2) | ecosystem: Environmental > Aquatic > Freshwater > Ice > Glacier...
TGTCTGGCGTTTGAAATAACAGCAAATTGCTGTATCGAAAAGTATCGGCTGAGCCGAAAGACGCGCCCATGTTGGCCTGACCGAAGCCCAGCACAAACGGATCGACTGCCAAAAAGTAATTTGATGCCAGGTTGGTTTGTAAACCAAAGTCTACACGGCCTAGCGATCGGTTTTCTAGGCCAAGGGTGGACTGCCGCCCAAAATAAATCCCGTTTTGAGCCAGCTCGCCAGTATTGCTAAAAATCCCCGACTCAAGAATAGCTATCAAAGCAGTATCGCTGTTAAAAGACTCCTTGATACGTAACCCCCAGCGAGACCCGCTCTGAGCGCCACTGCTCATGCCACTTCGGCTTTCAGTTTTAGATTGACCCAGGGTGGGCTCACTCAATTTGGTCTTGGTGTAACCCACGCCGGTGTCGACAACGCCGTACAACGTCAATTCAGTGCTGGCCTGAGCGCGGGTCACTTGCCAAGGCGCCATGACGACGAACCCCAAAAAAGTTAGCACCATGACGCGAATTTGCCAACGCGACTCTTGCAGCAACTTGCGCATCATCTCGAAGCCGGAGAATGATAAAGCATGAGCGCCGAGCATGATAAATTTCCGTGGAGTTAAGTTGGGGCGTATATTTCGTGAACCCTCATTTTAGCGACAATATAGCTTCATTTCCTTTGATAACAAAACACTGAGTTTTTGATTCGTGACCTAAGGGACTGCAACTTATTTGGGTAAACGACCCACTCAAACTTTTGCTAAAAAACAAACCCGAGTGTCAGGGCGGTGGCTTTAAGCGTCAGGTCGATTTCAGTGGCATGGTCAGCGATCCAGTCGGCTTTGTCTTAGCCAGTCACAATCCCGTGCACTGTGACTTACAGGCGCAGATTCTCTTTGGCCAGGTCAATAACTTCGTGACCCCGTCCGTCCATCACCGCTTTGATCATGAATAATCCAAAATGAGTGGCTTGTTCAACGGTTGTGGTTGGTGGCATGATCAACTCTTGCCTAGCGCTGACGACATCAAGCAGGGCGGGCCCAGGATGATTGAGCACCTCTTGAATGGCGCTTTCAAGGTCGTTGGGGTTTTCAACTCGAACACCATGAATGCCGATGGCACGCGCCATGGCTGCAAAGTCGGGGTTGTCTAAACTGACACCCGTGTCGACGAAACCGTTGGCTTTCATTTCCATTTCCACAAAACCCAAAGTGCCATTGTTGAGCACAATCAGTTTGACAGGTAGGCCAAGCTGTTTCAGGCTCAGGCAATCTCCCATCATCATGGCAAACCCCCCATCGCCTGACATCGAAATCACTTGGCGATTGGGGTAACTGACTTGGGCACCAATGGCTTGAAGCATGGCATTGGCCATAGAGCCATGGTTAAACGATCCCAACAACCGACGTTTGCCGTTCATTTTCAGGTAGCGTGCCGCCCAAGCGGTTTGAGTGCCGACGTCGCAGGTAAAAATCGCATCTTCTGCAGCGTGTTCGCTCAACAGTCTTGCCAAAGCCTGTGGATGAATCATGTGATCATCAGGCTTTATGACTGCCAATTCATCTAGCGCATGTCGCGCATGTTGGAAGTGCGTTAAACAAGCGGTTAAGAACCGATCGTCGGTTTTCTGGGTCAGTTTGGGTAACAGTGCGTTAAGGGTTGTCTTGACATCACCGTGAACCCCGAGCGTTAAGCGACATCGGTTGCCGAGATTTTCTGCGCGAGAGTCAATTTGAGCGATTTTGGCGTGCTCTGGATAAAACTGTCGATAAGGAAAGTTAGTACCCACAAGTAGTAATGTGTCGCATTCAAGCATGGCGTGATAACCCGATGAAAGACCGATCAGGCCAGTCATACCAATATCGTTTGGATTGTCGTATTCCATGTACTCTTTACCGCGCAGAGTGTGCACGATCGGTGCTTGGAGTCGTTTGGCTAAAGTGACGATTTCATCGTGGGCCTCAGCGCTTCCGGCCCCGCACATCAGGGTGATGCGACGGCCTTCATCAAGCAACTGAGCCAAAGCGTTAATGTCTGTGTCTATCGGGGTGATGACGCTAGCGCGTGGTGCGACCCAAGACGGCGCAACGACCGCGGTCTGAGCAAGCGCAACATCGCCCGGGATCACGACCACGGCCACGCCGCGTTTGGCAATCGCCACACGCATGGCACGCTCCATGATGCGCGGCAAAAGCGCTGGGTTAGAAACCAGCTCCACATAATCGCTACATTCTTGAAATAATATTTCAGGGTGCGTGGCTTGAAAATAATCGCTGCCGATCTCTGAGCTCGGAATGTGAGCGGCGATCGCCAAAACAGGCGTACGGCTGCGGTGGCAGTCGAATAGGCCATTAATAAGGTGCAGGTTACCTGGGCCGCAGCTGCCGGCGCAGACAGCGAGTTCACCGGTCAATTGTGCTTGTGCGCCAGCGGCAAAGGCGGCCGCCTCTTCGTGTCGCATGTGCACCCACTGCATTTCGGGTCGAGACCGCATGGCATCTGTAAAGCCGTTCAATGAGTCACCGACAACGCCAAAAATGTGTTTGACACCAGCTTGTGCCAGTGTATCGACCATGAGTTTTGCAACGGTTGTGGACACGTTATGTACCTCTTATGCATTAATAAACCGCTAGAGTAGCGCAAACTTATGCAAAATGAATGACTGATTTTTAACTGGGTTTTAAACGATGCCCCTGATCGGTGCGCCGGCCCCAATCTCAGCGCTCAGTGTGCTGCCAGGGCTGCCATGACTTAGCCCAGGTACATGGCCCGTGGCAGGTGAATGCCCCAGAAAATGCTGGCAGCGCGAAATGCATGCCAGCGCCCAAGGCAAGGATTAAGGCGCTCAAAATGCTCCAGCCCCATCCAAACAGACCATCACAGACGGCTGCAGCGAATAGGGCGGCGCTGACATAAAGCTCGGCAGAGGGGATTCGCGATCTTTCATTGGTAATCACGCCACGCAAAAGATAGGCAAGCGACCCCGCAAAATATCGCGTAAGGTCCCCCCACGGAGCCCCACTAGGATTACAAATACCACCAAGCCAAACCGAGCCAAACGAATCAAAGCGCTTTCTGACCGCCGAAATCGTCCCCGTCGCCGCAAACACGATCGTTCTAAGAGTATTCAAGGGATAAATCAAATCCGTGGTGAATCATGAGTTATGCGCCAGAGGTAACAGTTTGAGACGGTTCGACGGTTTTACTTATATTTGGGCGTATTAGAGAATTGCAGGCGCATTGCGTTTGATTGGGTCATCCATTGGACGGTGATGAGCAGAGACCCCACATTGTCTAAGATCAAAGCGCCTGAAAGGCGTTTTGTTACCATGAACCAGATTTGAATGCCAGCCGAATGGTGTTTGCCAATCGGTTTTTTCCAAGGAGTGCATCTGGTGGCATCCGCGTTTGGCGAGTTTTCTTTATTGCTGATCATTTCAGCTTTCGCTGGCGGTTTGGCGTTGCTGTTGCGACAGCCCCTATTGATTGCCTACATCGTGGTTGGCATCGTGGTTGGGCCGGCGGTCTTGGGGATTACTTCGGCGGCTGATCACATCCACCTTTTGGCACAGATTGGCGTCGCGGTGTTGCTCTTTGTCGTGGGTTTGAAGCTGGATATCAAACATGTCCGACACATCGGTCCTGTGGCTTTGGCCACGGGCCTGGGGCAGCTGATGTTTACGATTGTGTTCGGTTTTATTTTGGTGCTAGTGCTTGGTAAAACCACACTTGAAGCCATTTATATTGCTGTGGCATTGACGTTTTCAAGCACCATCATCATTGTTAAGTTGTTGTCCGATAAGCGCGAAATCGATTCTTTACATGGTCGGATTGCGGTCGGGTTTTTGATTGTGCAAGACCTGGCAGTGGTGGTGGCCATGATGGTCATGAGCACTTTACGCACAGGTGACAGCGATGTGCTCACCGTGATGGGTTCAATCGCGATTCGCATCGCCATTGCAGGCGTAATGCTGTATTTCTTAATGCGATATGTCTTACCAAAGTTGGTCGCTTCAATGGCCCGTTCCTTGGAGCTGATGCTGATTTTTGCAATTGCTTGGGGCATGGGGCTGGCCGCACTTGGTGAATGGGCTGGTTTTTCTAAGGAAGCGGGGGCCTTTTTGGCTGGGTTTTCTTTGGCTTCGACTGAATTCAGAGACGCGATCAATTCCAGACTGACAGCCATACGTGATTTTCTGCTGCTATTCTTTTTTATCGACCTTGGTTCCACGCTGGACTTTAGTACCTTGGGCGCTGAAATCACCCCTGCCTTGGTGCTTTCCGTTTTTGTTTTGATTGGTAATCCTTTGATTGTGATGGCCATCATGGGTTACATGGGTTATCGCAAGCGCACTGGATTTTTGGCAGGCCTGACGGTCGCCCAAATCAGTGAATTTTCGATTGTGTTTATGGCCATGGGTATCTCGCTAGGCCACATTGGTGTTGAGGCGTTGGGCTTAACCACACTGGTTGGGCTGGTAACCATTGCGCTGTCGACCTACATGATTTTGTACTCGCACGTCCTATATGAAAAGTTGCACCCATTTCTAGGTGTTTTTGAACGCAAGGTGCCATTTCGAGAAGATCAAAGCAGCCCACAATCTGATTTGCCGTTTGCGTCAGACGTGATGATTTTGGGTCTTGGGCGCTATGGTCACCGTATGGCCCATGGGTTGGTTGATGCCGGTTTGAATGTTCTGGGTGTTGACTTTGATCCAGCCGTCGTTGCGCACTCAAAAAAAGAGGGGTTGTCGATTCGATTTGGTGATGCTATCGATGGTGCATTTTTAGAAACGTTACCGCTTAAAAATGCCCGCTGGGTTGTCAGCACCATGCCTGATTTAGATTCCAACCGCATATTGATTAAAGCGCTTCGTCAATTGAACTTTACCGGTGAGGTGGCAATCATCGCCCGAGAAAACGCAGACGGTATGGCGCTTAAGGCAATGGGCGTGCCAACGGTGCTTTATCCCATTAACAGCGCAGTTGATCACGTGGTGGCCTCTTTGGTTGACATCATGGCGCCAGCAAAAGAGAGTGTTTAAAGTGCTTGTGTTTTGTTTGAGGTGTGTCCTTCATCGTGCATTGACCAGCGTCAGCACCGTTAGCAGCGTCAATTTGATCTGGCGTGTTCAAAGCGTGGCGCTGCTGTTGATGATGTGTCTCGCGGGATGGGCGGAGGTGGCGCAAGCCCAGCGCTCTATTACCCTCTACGGTCTTCTTGATGTTGGTTTTTCGTTGCAGCGTGTCCAAGCGGGAAGCGACTCAGCCAAATTTTTAAACCCGGGCGAAAGACAAAACGAGTTTGGCATGGCCTCGGGACAACAATCGGGATCGCGTTGGGGCATCAAAGGCACCGAGGCTCTTGGTTCAGGCTTGGCGCTTCATTTTGTTTACGAAAGTGCCGTGACTGCTAACACGGGGCAATCGTCAGGATTTACGCGTCAGGCCACCTTGGGTTTGGTCGATGAGGGTTGGGGCGCGATTGATTTGGGGCGACGCATCAGTCCAGGCACCGAAGCATTCGCCAACATTGATCCGTTTGATTTCAGCTTTGGGCAATCGAGTCTGACAAGTTCAATGGGCGCGACGTTTATTCGGTTTTCTAACCTTGTGGCTTACACCTCACCAAACATTGGCGGTTTGAATTTGTATGCGGGATGGTCGTCTGACACGGGATTGAGACATGTCAATGCAGGGGTGTCTGAAACGGCCTTTGGAACATCAAATAAATTCCGAGCATTGTCATTGGGCGCACGATTCGCACGTGAACAGTGGTTGTTCGCCGCAATGTATGACGTTTATTACCCACCGTCGGGTGCTCGCGTGGATGCTGTCAAGCAATGGAACGCAGGCGTTACTTATGATTTAAAAGTGGCGACGTTACACGCCGCCTATGGTCAAAGTATTGACGGGCGCTTAAACGGCGCAGGTGTCTTGAGGGGGTTAGAAACTGATGGGGGTGATACCAACACCAGTGGTGCTGTTGTTTATAGCCCTGGGGCGCGGACCAATCAATGGATGCTAGGCGTCACCGTGCCGACCGGTGCAGCCGCCAAAGTGTTCGCTTCGGTGCAGCAGGCCAGACCGGGTGGCAATTACTCCGCTGACAGAAGAGTGACTCAAACCACGCTGTCGGTGGGATATACCTATGCGCTTTCTTTGCGCACGAATATTTATGCGTATTACTCGTACATGACAGCGCCTGAATTGTTTAAAGATGCGCAGTCCCAAGGCATGGGCGTTGGCCTGCGACACGCTTTTTAATCGGATCATCACACATGGACCGTCGGTTTTTTCAATGCTTGTCGCAACCCTGATGGGATGTTTTTTTGAGCTTAGCGGCCTCAAATACGCAAATACCGGCCGCGGCCAGTGTGGATCGAGCAGAGCGAATAAAGCGAACTGAGCAATGTCAAACGCAATGGATTGCTTCGCCCACGATGCGGTTGTCGTTGCTAACAAATAATCATCAACACACAGACTAACGTTGTAAGACCTCGAGCCATGCCCGCTGATCAGGCGTCAGTGTTGACGGGTCAGACAACAGCGCGTGGGTGAGCGCATTGCGACAGTCTGATTCAGGCACGGGTAACGGTTGCAGCAACAGCGTGTCAAGCAACTGCTTGGCACGGCCGAGCGTTTTGCCGTAGAGCGCAAAGATGGCGCTTGCCATCACGTGCTGGCTTGGATCCTCTAACCAGCAGTCGTAGTCTGTCAGCATGCCGATCGTGGCATAAGCCATTTGCGCTTCACGCGCTAAAAATACCTCTGGCACATTGGTCATGCCAACCAAATGACAGTTGGCAGCACGCATAAAGTGACTTTCAGCTTGGGTGCCCAGGCGAGGGCCTTCAACGCAGGCGTAAGTTAAGCCCGTGTGTAAGGTTTGATTGGCGGCTGCAGCCGCTGCTTGAACGGCCTGAACCAAGGCTTGGCTCACGGGATGCGCGGTGGACACGTGGGCGGCAACGCCACCACCAAAAAACGTCTGTTCACGTCGGCCGCGGGTAAAGTCAATGTATTGACTTGGCATCACCAGCTCGCCTGGTGCAAACCGTATGTCTAGGCTGCCCATGGCGGAGAACCCAAGCACCATGGTGGCACCAGCCCTTTTTAATGCAAAGATGTTGGCACGGTAATTGATTTCATGGGGCAACAAACGATGGCTCTTGCCGTGTCGAGCCAGAAACAACAGTTCATGGCCGTGCAGCGCACCTCGAACCAACTCACCTGAAGGTTCACCAAAAGGCGTACTTTGGTGCTCGCTTGAGACGATTTCGAGTCCAGGTAATCCGTAAAGTCCGGTGCCTCCAATGATTGCCAACATCATGTCAATTCCCTCTTTGATCTGGTTAAGTCAGTGCGTTGGTGGGCTGGGTGAGCCTAAACAACAAATTGTTCCACAATTATTTGATCAATTTTGCCAGAGTGGTGGCAAGTGAATCAAATCGTTTGGTTCATCGATATCATGCATGGGGGCTAGTTCATGCCATGTTTTTTCTGCTGCACGAAGCCGATCACGGCTTGTTTGCATCACGCTTGCGCTACCCCAGTCGATGTCGTGAAACAGCGAAGGGATGGGCGCTCGCAAGCCAATTAGGGTGTAGCCGCCATCAAAGGCTGGCGCAAACACGGCATCTTTAGACCCTAAAGCGGTGAATGCCGCGTCTATCAAACCATGATCCAAGCTTGGCGCGTCAGTGCCAATGAGGATGGCGCAGGAAGCGTGCGCAAGGGCTCTCTCGAGCGCGGTTTGCATGCGACTACCTAAGTCCGCGCCTTGTTGGTGGGTGAGTTGCCATTGTGCAGAGAGGTTTTGTTGTTCTAGCCATGGCTTAAAAAACCGATCGTCTTCGGCTTCGGCAACACAGAGTTCGAGCGTGGTGTTTGCGTGTAGGCTTAGCGGTGAAACCCGATGTATCGTGTGTTCAAACAGCCGTTTCGCCAGCGCAGCCGAACCTTCAGTGCCAAGCATCGGTATCAAGCGGGTTTTGGCGAAGCCGGCTTTGGGTGCCTTGGCAAAGACGATGAGGTGTCGTTGTTGGGGCATTAGCGGTAGTCTTTGGCCAAAGACGCTGCCGACTCGCCGCGCCAGTAGCGCCAGCGCAATGACCACATCAGCACGATGGTAGGCCACACGCCGCGGGTCTCCCAGCGCCGTCCTGAGGTCGTGACTTTTTGGGGCAAGCAAATGGGTCGAGTTAATCGACGCAGGCGTTGACTGATTTCAATGTCTTCCATGAGGGGTTGAAGAGCGAAGCCGCCCACAGCATCAAAGGCGGTGCGCGTCATGAACAGGCCTTGATCGCCAGTGGCGATGCCGGTAATGCGCGAACGCCAGTTCATCATAAAAGCAATCATCGATAACCACCGCGACTGTCCTTCAATTCGAACGTTAAATCGGCCCCAAGCCATCGGGTTGTGCGCTTGAGCGATGCGCGACAAAATGACCAAATCCGCTTCATTTGGTGCGATGGTATCGGCGTGTAAAAACAGCAAGATTTGGCCCTCAGCCTGAGCAGCGCCCGCATTTAATTGCGTTGCGCGCCCTGCTGAAACCATGACCACTCGGTTTGCGTAGGGGCTCGCTATTTTCACGGTGTCGTCTTCACTGCTGCCGTCAACCACGATGACTTCGGTGCCTCGTTTGCGCCAGGCGTCCAAGGGAGCAAGCGTGCGTGCGATGGACGCTGCTTCGTTGCGGCAAATAACGATGACTGATAGCTGGGCAGGCATGGGTTGCTTAGGTTAGGGCGAATGCCTAAAGCTAAGCCGCGGCCGTATGAGGGCTATCGGCCGACTCAAGGGCACCACCACAGCTACTGCCTTGCCCCGCCGTACAGCCATAGCAGTGATTGGCGACACGAATGTCGTGACCTTTCAGCTCAAGGGTGAGTAAGTCCTTAAGGTGGGGCCGCGCTTGGCCTTGCACCGCAAGCGCCATGCCCAGCATTTGATTGAAGTCACAATCGTAGAGGTAACCCTGCCAATCAACACTGACCATGGTTCGGCACATGACGGTGGGCAAATTACTGGCTTGGTAAGCGTCTTTTAGTGTCGCCATGTAATCATGGAACTGGCCCTTACTGACCAATGTGCTGCCAAAGCGTTGGATCGGCATATTAGTAATGGCAAAAAGTTGGTTGAACACAATACCGAAGTGCCGCTTGAGCTCACGCTTGTAGTCTGCTTCAAGTGCAGCTTGTGGGGGGGGCAGCACAGCACCTTGGGGGTTATAGACCAAGTTCAAAACCAGACCTGAGCCGGGTTGCCCGTATCCCAACGCATTGAGCGCTTGAAGACCCTGAATGCTTCTGTCAAACACACCGTCGCCCCGTTGCTTATCGACATTATTGGCACTGTAGCAGGGCATAGAGGCGGTGATTTCAACACGTTGCTCGGCCAAAAAAATAGCCAAATCTCCGTGCCCTGGCTCACTTAAGATGGTTAAGTTACAGCGATCCATCACGCGCACACCAAGCGCCCGCGCTTGTTGGACGAGGTGGCGAAAGAAGGGACTGAGCTCAGGCGCACCACCCGTTAAGTCTAATAACTCGATCGGGTGGTGACCTAGCACGTCGAGCACACGTTCAATGTTCTCGGCATCCATCATTTCCGTGCGATTCGGACCCGCGTTCACGTGACAGTGCAAACAGGTCTGGTTGCATCGGTAGCCCAAATTAACTTGTAGCGTTTGTAGTCGGTCACGTTTGAGGGCTGGAAAGTCAGTTTCTACTAAAAGTGCAAAAGTCGGTCGCATGACAAGTCTCAAATAAAAGAGAAACGGTGATCGGTATTTAAGCAGTTCGTTGGTTGTGGCCAAAACGTTACAAGCCAACGCACAGAGTTGATGGCGTCCTCAAACGTGATCGTGCTGCATTTGGCTAACCAGATTTCTGTGCCAAGGATAATACAAAGGTTGTTGCTAATTTGAGACACAAGTTGTAACAAATGGGTTAGAAGTGGCTGCTTTACTCAGGCTTTGGTCACTTGATCTAATCCATTCAGTACATTGGGCTTATGAATTGGATGATTGAGCGAATCAGCGTTAATGAAGAAGCGGTTTACTTGCGTAAACCGTCGGGCGTCACTCGCAAGATTTCTGTGCCTGGTGCGCTCAAGGCCAGCCTAGAAAATGGACGTTTGTTGATTTGGGCAAACACAGGATACCTTTGGGAAGTGAACCCCGACACGGGGCACCGCAAACGCAAAGTTTGCACGCCAATGGGGCCCGTTGAAATGGTTACTGCCTAAGTAAGCTGCCTAGGGCATGTGCTACATGCCTGTAAAGTGTTTGAGCCAGAGGGGTTTTACGGGCAAGGTGGTCGGCCAAGCGATACTCTTTGAGCCTTAAACTTTTGTCTTGAAGGCAGTACCCACTCATGAAAACCACCTCTGTTGATAAGAAAAACCTCAAATTTCTTTTGCTTGAGGGCATCCACCCGAGTGCCGAAGACCTTTTGCGTGAGGCGGGATACAGCAACATCGAAACGGAGAAGGGCTCACTCGAAGGCCCAGCCCTTTATGAACGACTTCATGATGTGCACTTTTTAGGCATTCGCTCACGTACACAGCTCGATCAAGCCGCCTTTGAGGCGGCCCCTCGTTTGAATGCGGTTGGATGCTTTTGTATTGGTACCAATCAAGTGGATTTGACCGCAGCCTTGGCCAAAGGCGTGCCTGTTTTTAATGCCCCATTTTCCAATACGCGTTCGGTGGCTGAACTGGTGCTGGCGGAGGCGATTTTGTTGATGCGCGGTATCCCGCAAAAAAGTGCTGCGGCGCACGACGGTCAGTGGCTTAAAACTGCGCACAACGCTTTTGAGGTGCGCGGTAAGACCATCGGTATTGTGGGTTACGGCTCAATCGGTTCGCAACTGTCAGTCTTGGCTGAAGCCTTGGGCATGCAAGTTATTTTTTATGATGTGTCGACCAAGTTACCCCTTGGTAACGCGCAACAAGTGCCAACGCTGGCAACCCTGTTGAAGAACGCTGATATCGTGACACTTCATGTGCCAGAGACACCGGCCACGCAAATGATGATTGGCGCTGAGCAGTTGGCCCAAATGCGTCCCAATAGTCTTTTACTGAACGCCTCTCGTGGCACTGTTGTCGACATTGATGCTTTGACGAAATCGCTTAAATCAGGTCACCTGCTCGGTGCTGCCATCGATGTGTTTCCGATTGAGCCGCGCAGCAACAAAGACACATTTGAGTCGCCATTGCGCGGGCTTGATAACGTGATTTTGACGCCTCACGTGGGTGGTTCGACCATGGAAGCGCAAGCCAGTATCGGGACAGAAGTGGTTGAAAAGCTGATCAAATACAGCGACAACGGAACTTCAGTTTCAGCGGTGAATTTTCCAGAAGTTGCTCTCCCAGCCCATCCTGGAAAACATCGGATCTTGCATATTCATCAAAACGTGCCTGGCATTTTGTTTGAAATCAACCGTGTTTTTTCAGAAAATGGCATCAATGTCTCGGCACAGTTTCTGCAGACCCGCGATTCAGTGGGTTACGTGGTGATTGACACCGATGCGGCCCATTCAGCATCAGCACTTGAAAAGCTGAGAACAATCAGCGGCACCATTCGGACCCGCCTCTTATTCTAGTCATGGCCTTAGGTGTTAGCGACTTGCCTTTGCAATTGCGCCCCATCAGTGATGGAGCGCAATTTGTCATCACCGCTCAAGGCGTGGTGATGGGTCAAATCAAGCGTATCAATAGCACTTGGAAATTCAAAGCCCTTTGGCTCGACGAGGTGGGCGACTGGGTGCCGGGTGGTGGGCCATTAACCGACCGTCACAATGCCACTTTAGACAGCACCAACGCGCAACATTGGCAGGCTTTGCTGCTCGAAGAAAAACAACCTGAATGACTGGACCTCTAGTCGCGCGAGCAAAGTAATTATTAATGTCTGCTACGTCGTGAGTAGTCGAGCGGCTAGAGGTCTGTCTGATCTGCGGTAACAGACCATAGCAGTCATGGTGTCAGAGGTGAAAGCTCAGAATTCGAATGACCTATGCTTGGGTGGGATCACTCGAGGTCTCGTTTAACGGTAATTAAACGCCTGTGCTTACTGCTAATAAATCCATTAAACGCTATTCTCTATTATCTGTAAAATATTTTATATAGTGATTATCATCTATTTAAAAGATAATGAGACAACGTCATGACGCTTAAACAGTTGACTTACTTCTTGGCGATTGCAAATGAGGGTTCTTTTTTAAAGGCCTCTCAAAAAGTCTTTGTTGCGCAATCGGCCTTAAGCCATCAAATGGCGCTTCTCGAAGAGGAGCTTGGTGCGAGCCTGTTCGATCGCACCAAGCGCGGTGTGAACTTGACGCCTGCCGGTGAACTGTTACGCGCGCACGCGCGAGCAGTTTTGCGTCAAGTCGATGACGCAAAAACCAGTATTGCTAGCTTGTCTGATACGCCTGAAGGGCGTGTGATTGTGGGTATCCCTCACAGTGTTTCGAATGCCTTGGCGTTGCCTCTGTTTCAATCGATTCGGTTGAACATGCCCAAAATTGAGCTTGAATTGACCGAAGAGTTAACGGGCAACTTGATTCGTCAGTTGCATGGTGGACAGTTACACATGGCGGTGTTGTTTGATGATGGCACACTGGATGATCTTGAAGTGGTGCCTTTGGTTTCAGAGCGTTTGTCCGTTATTCTGTCCAACGCTCATGGCAGTAAATCCCGGGTTGCTGCCAACCGGCGAAGTCTTTCGCTACAAGAAGCGCTGGCACTGCCGCTGATTTTGCCAGCAGTACCCCATGGTGTCAGGCCTATCATTGAACGAGCAGCGACTCAGGCAAGCCTCTCAGCGCCAAACGTGGTGGCAGACATCAGCTCAATCAGTATCCTACGTACCGCCTTGCTCGCCGAGATGGGTTGCACGCTTTTACCCGTGATGCCATTGATGTCGGACATCAACAGTGGTGCCTTGCGGGCATTGGCACTGAAGGCACCGGGATTGTCACGAACGGTTTGCTTGTGTCGATCGGCACATAACCCGCCTTCTGTGGCGGCCAAACTGGTATGGCAGGCCACCATGGCCTTGGTTAAGCAGCTGTCAGCCGATGGTCGTTGGGCAGACACGGTCGTGGTCTAAGTGATGGCTAGCTGCGCTGCAAGGTATTGCAGGGCGAAAGGATTCGAGATGGCAGTCACACCAAGAGTTCCACCGATTTGATTTGGGCCCACACCTTTTGTTCGACAGACAAGCCTAGGGTATGAACGGCTTTTCGAGTCGTCCGAGCATACAGTTGGGTTTTGCCGCAGCCAATGATCACAAGCGCATGTGAGGGGTGGCGGTCGTTTTTAATGGCGATGATACGACCGGCGATCTGGTTCTGGATACTGGTGTGCAAGGGTTCCCGGATACTGACACTCACGTCTCGCGCCGCGATACGAAGACGCACGGTTTGATTGATAGTGAGGTTGTTGTCGGCAGTCCAGATGGTGTTGTCATCAAAGGCCAGTTCGGCAAGCTGCCATGGGAGTTCTTTACTCACGACTCGAGCGGTAAGGATTGCACCAGTGTCTTGATCATCGATGTGGCTGAAAACATCAGCCATGGCGCCTGAGTGCGTGACCTTGCCGTTTTCAAGTAACACCATGTGATCGCCTAATCTGGCGGCTTCTTGGCTGCTGTGCGTGACGTAAAGCATGGGCGTGTGAAGCTCATCGCGCAGTCGTTCCAACCACGGCATGATGTCTTGGCGGCGGGCTTCATCGAGCGCGGCCATTGGTTCATCAAGTAGGACTAACCGAGGGTCAGTGGCCAATGCTCGGGCGATGGCCACGCGTTGACGTTCACCACCCGATAACGAATCAGGCTGGCGTTCAAGCAACGCACCAATGCCCAGTAGCTCGATGCTGTGCTCAAGCGGGTGTTTGGATTGGCTGCGTTTGAGTCCAAAATTTAAGTTTTGTTGCACGGATAAGTGTTCAAACAGGCTGGCCTCTTGAAACACATAGCCAATTGGTCTTTGCCAGACTGGACTGATCTGTTTTTGTTCACTGTCATGCCAGACGTCTTGGCCAATCGCGATGCGACCTTTGAAGGTTGATTCTAGACCCGCCACACATCGTAGCAGCGTGGTTTTTCCGCTGCCAGATGGCCCAAACAAAATGGTAATGCCGCGATCAGGCAAAACCAAATCACAGCAAAGCTTAAAATTGTGTCGATCCAGATCCAAGCGGATTTGTATGCCTTCGCTCATGACAACATCGCACGGGTTTGACGTTTCATCAAGGCCAGCCACAACAGCACCGCAAACGAAAATACCACCATGATCGCGGCCAGCCAGTGGGCCTGGGCGTATTGCATGGATTCAACGTAGGTGTAGATTTCAGTCGAAACGACACTTGTTTGACCGGTGATATTGCCACCGATCATGAGCACCACGCCGAACTCGCCCACGGTGTGCGCAAAGCTCAGGATTGAGGCTGTCAGGATACCTGGTGTGGCCATGGGTAGGGCGACGTTAAAAAATGCGTCAATGGGCCGAGCTCTAAGGGTGGCGGCGACTTCCATGGGACGAGCACCCATTGATTCAAAGGCATGTTGAATTGGTTGCACCGCAAATGGTAAAGAAAAAACGATTGAACCCACCACCAGTCCCGTGAAGGTAAATGACAGCAATCCCATGCCGATGGTCTCAGTGATTTGGCCGATGGGTCCGCTGGGGCCCATCATCACCAAGAGGTAGAACCCAAGCACCGTGGGTGGTAATACCAAAGGCAATGTCACCATGGCGCTGATGGGGGCACGCCAGCGTGACCGCGTTTGCGATAGCCACCAGGCCAAGGGGGTGGCAATGACAAGTAGACACAGTGTGGTGACTGCGGCCAAGCGCAAGGTCAGCATGATGGCATCTATAGCGCTTTGGTTGAGTATCGAATGAAGGTCATTCATTATTGGGCCTCAGTTGATAACCGAATTGTTTGATGAGGTCTTGGGCTTGTGAGCTTTCTAAAAATGCCAGAAAGGCTTGGGCTGAGACGCGGTTTTTGCTGGCGATTAACCGCACCGCATCTTGCCGAATCGGGGGGTGCCAAGCCTGTGGCGGCTGCCAAACCGATCCAGCAATAGGCTGGCCCGTGGTTTGAATTTGCGACAGTGCCACAAACCCTAGTTCAGCGTTACCGGAGGCGACAAATTGATGGGTTTGCGCAATGCTTTGCCCTTGCACGCGTTTTTGGATCCAGGCGTCGGCTAGGCCCAAGTGTGTGAGCACGGCTTGAGCCGCTGCACCGTATGGGGCTACGGCCGGGTTAGCAATCGCTAAGCGTGAAAAATCGCCGTTTTTCAGTTTTTCTATCGCTTGTGCCTGATTGCCAAACAGACCGGGCTTGGGGCTCCAGAGCACCAATTGGCCAATGGCATACGTTAGGCGTGTTTTGGGATCAGCCAAGCCTTCGTCGATTAAGTTTTGAACGGTGAGCGTGTCGGCAGCCAACAACACATCAAAGGGTGCGGCTTGGCGGATCTGAGCATAGAACTTGCCAGTAGAGCCGACACTGAATGCTATTTTGATACCGCTTGATTGCTCGAATTGTTGCGCAAGCCTCACCATTGGACTGGCAAAATTGGCTGCGACCGCTATCCGTAAGGGTGAGAGTTCAGCCGCGAGTATGGGCACATTGACCATGCTCAGTATGACCATGGTTGCACCAGTCTGCAAAGCTTGTCGCCGATTGCGGTTAATAGGGCTGGGCTTAATGACGCTTTGCATATTCGCTGTTCGCTTTTAGAATAGCGCAATGGTAACATTCGTTATTCTTTTTGAGAATAGCGCAGTAACACTGGGATGCCGCACTTTGGATGCTTGGCATCTCAGTCTTGGCATACCGACCAAAATCGAGGGCGTTCTTAATGGCTAAAAAGCCGTCTGAAGTTGACAGTCTAGGCAGCGCCGCTGGTGTGGTACCGAACGCCACGCCGGCGATGCCAAACATCTTGCAAGCATTGTCCGATGGCGCGACTGATAAGCGACTGGCCGTTTTGCGTGGTGTGGCCAAAACGGGTTCAATTTCAGAGGCCGCGCGCCAATTGGGTGTGAGTTACAAGTCAGCTTGGCAAGCCATAGAGACACTCAGTCACTTAGCCGGCATTGCATTGGTTGAGAAGGTTGTGGGCGGGGCGGGTGGTGGTGGCGCTCGGCTGACGACAGCCGGCGAAGAATTCTTGCAAGCCAGCGCGCAGTGGCAGACGCTGCAGCAAGCGTGGTTTAAGCAACTCGGTCATCAGCCTTTAAGACTGTCAGGCGCATCGCTTGCCGGGTCGAAGGGGTTAAGCCTAGGCATGCAAACAAGCATGCGCAATCAGTGGTCGGTGACCGTTGAGCGCTGTGAGCGTGATGCCTCACGCGCACGCATTGATTGTCGATTGCCTGATGGTCAAAAAATATGGGCACAAATCACACCTGAAAGTCAGCAGTTATTGGGACTGGTGCCGGGCTTGTCTGTCGTGGCGATGTGCAAAGCCAGCGCGGTCAGTATTCGCATCAAAAACGGGGTAGATCAGCAGCCTGGTGATCATTGCCTACGAGGTCAAGTGAGGGGCTTTGATGGTACTGACAATGCCACTCACGCTGGCACCAGCGCCGTGAGTGTGGCGATCTCACCAGACGTTTGCCTGTTAGGCTATTGGTTTGGCGAGGCTAGGGTCAAAATTGGTGACTGGGTCGCTGTTGATGTTGACCCAATGGCCTTGGTGATAGGGCGCGAGATGAGCGCCATTTGAAGCAAAGAAAAACGTATGCAATGGCGCGCGCAAACCGCCAGTAATCGAATAAGGATGGCGACATGAACATAACAATTGATTGGACGAACTTTACGCCTTGGCTGTCTCTTTTTGGTGGGGTGCTGATTGGTCTGGCAGCTGTCATGCTGATGGCCTTCAAGGGCCGTATTGCGGGTATAAGCGGCGTGTTGGGCGGCTTATTACAGTTCTCAAACGTGCCGAAAGGTCATTTCAGTTGGCGACTGGCATTTGTCTTGGGGTTACTACTTTCGAGTGCCATTTACGGTTTGGTTTGGCAGATGCCGAGCGCCTTGATTGAGTCAGGTTATCCGTTATTGATTGTGGCAGGTTTGTTGGTGGGTTTTGGGACTCGCATGGGTTCTGGTTGCACCAGTGGACATGCGGTTTGCGGCATTGGACGCTTGTCGATGCGGTCAATGGCGGCCACCTTGAGTTTCATGGTGAGTGGTTTTGTTACGGCTTATCTGTTGTTTCATGTCTGGTGAGGATCACAATGCAAACATTTTTGGTCTTTATTTCGGGCTTGGTTTTTGGGATCGGTTTGATCGTGTCTGGCATGAGCAATCCCGCCAAAGTGATTCACTTTTTAGACGTTGCGGGGTCATGGGATCCGAGCTTGGGTTTTGTGATGCTGGGTGCGATACCGGTGGCTTTTGTGGGCTTGCGCTTGATAGAAAAGCAAGGTCAAACGGTTTTTCAAGAACCCTTGCACCTACCGGGTAAAACCCACCTTGATCGTTCACTGATTGTGGGTGGTTTTATATTTGGAGCCGGTTGGGCGATGGCTGGGTTTTGCCCTGGCCCAGCGCTCGTGGCGCTGGGCGCGGGTTATGGCAAAGCTTTGGTGTTTGTGATGGCGATGATTGCCGGCATCCTGATCCATGACCATCCCTATAAACGCCTCATGCATCGCGCTGGATAACACGAAGCAATCGCTTACCAAGTAATCGTTTGGCCCCGGTAATCTAAAAACTGAGCCCCTGGTTTTGCCACAGTCGCGTCTAGCGTCTGTAGCAAACCTTCGGCCGAGACCTCGGGCGTGATGACATCATGCCCACCTGCAAACGGGCCCGAAAGGCTAGAGGCCACGGTGCCAGGTTGTAAGGCCACCACAGCGGCTTGTGGTCTCTTGCGCTGAATCTCGATGGCAGCCGTTTGCAAGAGCATGTTCAATGCCGCTTTCGAAGCCCGATAACCGTACCAACCGCCTTTGTGATTGTCTGAGATGCTACCGACTCGGGCTGAAAGCTTGGCGTAAAGGCTGCGCTCTTTGGCCAACAATGGCGCAAAGTGTTTGATCAAAAGGGCTGGACCAATGGCGTTGATTTCAAAGGATCGCTGCAACTTAGCGGCATTGAGTGCGCCAAGGGTTTTTTCTGGGCCATGACCGTCAATGGTTAACGCACCAGTGGCATCAATGATGAGGTCAAAGGGCGCATCGGCTTTCAATGATTCGGCGGCTTGCGCCATGCTGGCTTCATCTGTTAAGTCAAAACCAGCATGGGTGGCACGCGAAAGGCCGGTGGCCAGTGCGCAGTTGGGATCAGCAGTTATTGCTTCCAGAAGCGCACGACCGATGGCGCCATGTGACCCAATAACCAAGGCGTGATAGTGATGACCAAGTGTTTGCATACTGACTCTCCGAGCTTAGAGGTGCCGATAAGCGAGCCGTTGTGCCGCTATGTGGTTTGGCGGGTTTTGGCGTAATTGATGCCAATGATGGCACTCACAATTATCAGACCACCCACGATGGTACGCAAGGACGGCGTTTCATGAAACAAAAGCCACGCCGCAGCAATGGCATAGACCGGTTCAAGCGCAATGACCAGGCCCGCGACATTGACTCGCATGCGTGCCAAACTAAACACAAACAAAGAGTGCGATAGGCCCGTGCAGAAAACACCCAGTAACGCCAACCAGAACCAAGACAAGGGGGTTAGGGCATTTAACGCCGGTACAGCCCAAACGGCCATGACCAGCATCACGATCACGTTTTGATTGCGGGCCACACGGATGGGATTGACGCCTGCGAGCAAGTGGCTGTTAAAGACAGCCATCGCAGCAAATGAAAAACCAGATACCAAGCCCATCGTGAAACCAAAGGTACTGGCATCGGCCCAGTCTAGGCTTGGTGTCATGAGCGTCAGACCGGCCGTCACGATAAGGGTTCGGATCCAATCAGCCCGGGCCACCCGCTTGGGCGTGAGCACGGCTTCGATGAGGGTAATGAAAGCCGCAAAGCTACTAAAACCGAGTGTGGCCAATGCCACGCCAGCGGTCTTAACCGATATAAAAAAAGTCACCCAGTGGATCGCTAATATGAGTCCTGATCCCAAACAGCGCGTCCATATTTGGGCATCTGTTAAAGGACTCGCCGTTTGGTTGCTGGGGCTATTGGGCTGGTTGCGCCAGAGCCACAAAATGGGTGAGAGTACGACCACTGCAAAAATAGCGCGCCCGAACGTGATCACATCGCTGTCGGCGTCAATCAGGGTGCTTAGAATCCCAGTCATGCCAAACAGGAAAGCAGCGAGATGGATGGAAATGATGTTGCGCTTCAATGGACTGCTCTAAATAAAACTGAGAGCGCAAGTCTATCTGAAATGGTCGAGTGGCGTCAGTGCGCCTAGCTGCAAAACCATTGGCTTAATGGATCGGGTTGAATAAGCCTAGCGCCAAAAATTATCCAATGCGCTGTGAGCATTGAATCGATGTGCCACTTGCGCTTGCAGTAACTCAGCAGTGGCTAAGGCATCGGTGACCGCGTGGTGAGGGTTGTAAAAGGGTAGGCCGTAGCGCGCCCGACTGTCAGCCAATCGAATAGAGACGGGTTTGACGGTTTTGTTATGAAACCAACGGTCCCACCAACTGGGCATGGGTTGATTCCGATAGAGGCGTGCCTCGAGTTCCATGGTGTCAATCATGGGCATCTCGATGGGCTCGTTGATCATGCGGGTTAAGGCATTGTTTAAAAAAGACCGCTCAATGGCTCGACAATGAACCACCAGCACGTGGCCGGCAATGGCCTGAAGCAAGGGCTCTAAAATATCGATCAATTTTGGGGCATCGGCGACTTGAGAGTGCGTGATTCCGTGCAGGACGATGGACGCGTCGGCCATAGGCACATGGGGTTGGACAATCCAGTGCTTGGCGCGACTGGCCTCGATACGATTGAGCGTCATGGGCAATATGCCAATGCTGACGATGCCGTCGCGGGCGGGATTTAATCCAGTCGTCTCGACATCCATGGCCATCAGCGGCACTTCACCCAATGGCGTCTGTCCACTGACCATGCCTGCGGCATAGTAGGCCCGCAGGCGAGGGTCAGTGGTCTGTGCGGCCAACGACTGAAAACGACCGGCCCAGTCCAGCGACTGACGTGTGCTGGCTTTTGCTTGGCTGGGTAAGTAAAGAAGGCTGCCGTGCAACAAACCATCGACTCCTTTAGAGGCCGGTGAAGGGCATTAAGCCGATCGTCCGGGTTGATATCGGAATTTAAGGTATTTCTGTGCGTTGGCTAGGATTAAGAAAGCATCGCGAAGGTTTTTCCGTTCAAACTCAGAAAGGTTCTCGGGCTCCATGCTGTTGTCGGGTTCTTGGCCGGCAACAATGTCTTGGGCTTGATTGCGCGCACGAACCAATGAAATAAACTCAAGCGCATCTCTCAGGTCAGGGCCACGGCCCGGTGGCAAGATATTGGCCTTGATGATGTCTTGCAACCGATCGAAAGAGTTTCGGCTACGCGAACCGATGGCCAAGGCGTGAATCCGGATGAGGTCAGTCAGTGGTGCTGTGCCTCGTCGTTTGAGGTTGATGGCGCGCGTGTGGCGGCCATCGGGCTCGACCACAAAATCCTTAAAGAAACCGATGGGTGGCGTGCGCCGTAGGGCGTTACGGCCCATACTGGCTAAAAAGCGGCTGTTGCCTTTGGCCTTTTTGGCAATCAAAACGCGCAGGGTTTCGGCAAATGCTGTGCGGCCGTAAACACCGTCTAGATCAAAAAAGATGTTACTTGTCAGTAGCGACTCGGGTGTCGGTGAGTCGATCCAATTCGTGAAGTACTGTTGCCACACGCGTAATGGCTGGCGCCATTTTGGGTTGGTGGCCATCACATCGCCTGTGCAGTAACTGTAGCCGCAAGCAGCCAAGCCATCGCTGACAAATTTGGCAACAGCGCTAAAGTAGGCGTCGTGCTTTTCAGGGTCGAATCGATTGTCTAAGATCATGGCGTTGTCTTGATCTGTCACAATCAATTGTTCTTGGCGGGCCATGCTGCCAAGGGCTAAAAAGCAGTAAGGCACAGGGGGTGGGCCGAATTGTGCTTCGGCCAACTCCAGTAGGCGCTGCTTGTAGCTGCGTCCAATGGCTCCCATGGCGCTGCCCACCATGTGTGAGTTGGCGTCTTCACGAATCATGCGCACAAAACTAGCCCTGACCTCGTCTTTTAAGCTCGCGAGCTCTTGCACGCTTTGTTGGTGGAAGATTCGGCTCACCACAAAGAGGCTATTACGCGATTCGTATCTCAGTATGTCAGATAGCGCTAGAACGCCGATTGGCCTCTCGTTTCTTAATACGGGTAAGTGGTGGAGGTTGTGTCTGAGCATCAGCAACATCGCCTCAAATGCCAGCTGGTCATGACGCACGCAGACAAGATCGGAGGTGGTGATTTTGGAAATGGGGTCGCCAAGTGGTAAACCTTTGGCAACCGCTCTTGTGCGAATGTCACGGTCGGTGATGATGCCCAGAAAATCATTTTCTAGAACCAACAATGAAGAGACGCTGGCATGCGTCATGATTGCGGCGGCTTGTGCAATCGAGGTCTCTGCGGTTGCGGTGATGGGTTCACGCGTCAAGAGACTTTCAACACTCGCGTTCATAAGCTCGTTGGATTGCTCGTTCTTTGAAATCACCGTGCGCAGTCGTGTGTGGTCTTCGACCTCGACCAAATCAGCAAAAGCCTCTTGAGTTTCGAAGACTTCAAGAAAGATCGCCGGTGGTATCAAATAAAGTAACGTGTCTTCAAGGGCTGTGGCGGGAAACCGGATTTTTTGGCGCTGTTGCAGCAAACCGGCCTCACCAAAGTGACCACCTTCGTTTAGACGGTTGTAGAGCGTGCCATCACGCCTGAAGATTTCAACAGCGCCACTTCTCACCACGTACCAATGCAGCGCGGCCTCCCCAAATTGGGTAATGGGGGTGTCGGCTTTGAAGTACTGAACATCCACTGATTTGGCGAATTTATGCAAGACATCAGTGGGCAAACCCGAAAATGGTGGGTGCTTTTCTAAAAACCCCAGAATTTCGAGCTGCTCACTTTCCATGGCCAGGGTTTGCTCAGTCATTGTGGCTCACTTTGATCTTTCTCATACCCAAATTTTAGGCTTGCTTTGGTTGATTTCTTTTCTGTTTCTTGGGTCTTGGCTCGCTCATCAAACCCTTGACCAACGACACCGTTGACACCAGCAAGACAATGGCGAAGGGAAAGCCTGCTGAGACTGCCATGGCTTGCAAGGCAACCAGCCCACCGCCCAAAATCAATGCAACCGCAACCAAACCTTCAAAGGTGCACCAAAAAATTCGTTGTGGTGCGGGTGACACGACCTTGCCGCCTGAGGCAATCACATCGATCACCAAGGACCCTGAGTCCGAAGATGTCACAAAAAACACGACCACCAAGATGATCGCGACAAAGGAAGTGATTTGCGCCAAAGGCAGCGCGTCGAGCATTAAAAAGATCTGCAGTGGCAACTCGCCCTGTGTGACGGCCAAGTAGCCTTGGTTAACCACCTGTGAAATAGCCGTATTGCCGAAAACCGTCATCCATAGCACGCATGCCAGTGATGGCACGATCAAAACCGACACCAAGAACTCACGCACGCTTCTTCCCCTCGAGACGCGAGCGATAAACATACCGACAAAGGGTGACCAAGAAATCCACCAAGCCCAGTAGAACGCCGTCCACCCCTGCGAAAAGTTGGTGTCTTCTCGACCGATCGGGTTCCCGAGCACCGGTAAATACTCCAAATAAGCCCCTAGGTTTGAGAAAAACCCGGTGACGATGGCCAGCGTGGGCCCGACCACAATCACAAAGACCAGCAGCACGATCGCCAACACCATGTTGATTTCAGACAAGCGCTTTACGCCCGCGTCTAGCCCTGCCAAGACGGAGATCATAGCGATACCGGTGATGGCGATGACCAACAAAATCTGTGTCATGTCGCCTAGCGGTATGCCAAACAAAAAATGCAAACCAGCGGCCGCTTGTGAGGATCCCAAGCCAAGTGAAGTGGCTAGTCCAAACATGGTGGCCAAGACCGCCAGCGTATCGACCAAATGCCCCGGCCAACCCCAGATGCGCTCGCCTAAGATGGGATAAAAGACCGAACGAATGGTCAGCGGCAAGCCTTTGTTAAATGAGAAGATCGCCAAACCCAGAGCCAACACGGCGTAAATCGCCCAGGGATGCAGGCCCCAGTGATAAATGGTTGCTGCCATCGCCAGACGCTGTGCTTGTTCGCTATCACCGGCAGCCGCACCAAGTGGTGCCCAGTCGGTTCGCACACCCGCTTCAGTGGCTGTGCCTGCAAGCGCGCTGTTAAAGTGCGACAGTGGCTCTGAGACGCCATAGAACATCAGCCCAATACCCATGCCAGCAGCAAAAAGCATTGAAAACCAGCCGAGATAGGAGTAGTCCGGTTTGGCCTCTGTCCCGCCAATGCGCACCCGCCCAAGTGGTGATATTGCGATCCCTAAACAAACCACAACAAAAATATTGCCAGCGGTGATAAAGAACCAATCAAGGCTTGATGTTAGCCAAGCCCGAATGCTGCCAAACATGGGCTCGGCTTGCGTTTGAAAGGCCATCGTCAAGGCCACAAAGACAATGATCATAAACGCTGAAAGGGCAAATACTTTATTGTGAATATCAAGGCCGAATGGCCCGACGTTCATAACGATATTGTCTTGCCCGATGGTGTAGTCCGTGTCGATTGGGCTGACATCGCCGTCGGGTGACATGGGGTCATGGTGGGGGTTATCTGTGGTTCGGGGCACGCTGATCCTCCTGTCGTGTGCACGAGCAACTCGCACATTAAGTGGGACTTTGTTTAAGCGCACTCTCGAGCGCCTAGCAGCCTATCACCTTAACACGGGGTCAAACACGGGGTTAGTTTCAGAGTCGAAAGCAGCACCAGCATGGCGCGAGAGCGTTATTGAGAAACTGATGAAGGACCCACTGGAGAAGGACCCACTGGAGAAGGACCCACTGGAGAAGGACCCACTGGAGAAGGACCAACAGGAGAAGGGCCAACAGGAGAAGGGCCAACAGGAGAAGGACCAACAGGAGAAGGACCAACAGGAGAAGGGCTGAGGGTGGGAGCCACGCTTGGTGTCGGTGCGAGTGTTGGTGCAGGTGTTGGGGCCGTTGTTGGTGTCGGGATAGCGAGTTCGGGTTTGGTGGGAAAGACCAAATCACGCAACCCCAAACTGATTGTGGGCACATAAGAAATAAGCATCAAGCAACTGATGATCACCAGCACAAAGGGTATGAGGTGCTTGATGACTTTGTCTAACGATACGCGGGCGACCGTGCAGGCGGCAAACAAGTTCACACCAAATGGTGGGGTGATCATGCCAAGGGCCAAGTTGACCACCATGATGATGCCAAAGTGAACGGGGTCAATGCCAAAGTACATCGCCACGGGTGTCAAGATTGGTGCGAGGACAATAATGGCAGCAGAGGTTTCGATGAACATACCGATAAAAAATAGTGCACCGTTGACGCCAATTAAGAATAAAGCCGGTGAGCTGAGCACCACGGTCAACCATTGACCGATTTGATCTGGGATGCCAGCGCGCGTGATGATGAAGGCAAATAGACCCGCATTGGCAATGATGAACATAATGACAGCGCTAGAAATCACGGACTTTTTCAGTGCGGTGACGACATCGCGCCAACCCAGTTCACGGTGAAACGCGGCACCAACCAAAAGGGCATAAAACACCGCCACGACCGACGCTTCGGTGGGCGTGAAGATGCCGCCGTAGATGCCACCCAAAATGATGACTGGCATCAGCAGCGCCCAGCCGGCTTTACCGGTGGCTGAAAGAACCGATAAACGGCCCACACCATCGTGCTTACCCCAGCCCTTAATGCGGCAGTAGATGTGCACGAACACCATCAGAGCTAGGCCAATCAAGAGTCCCGGAACCACACCAGCAATAAAGAGTTCGCCGATGGAAACCTCAGCGGCGACACCAAACAAAATCAGTGGAATGGAAGGGGGAATAACCACGCCTAGTTCAGCCGATGTGGCTTGAAGCGCTGCGGTGTAGGGTCTCGGGTAGCCATGGCGAACCAAGGCGGGAATGAGAATGGCACCGATGGCGAAAGTGGTGGCCACTGACGAGCCAGACACGGCGGCAAAAATCATGCACGTCAGCACCGTGGTCATGGGAAGGCCGCCCTGCACACCACCGACCAAGCTTTTGGCGAACTCGACCAAGCGCCCAGAAATGCCGCCTTTTTCCATTAAATTGCCGGCTAGGATAAAGAAAGGAATAGCAGCAAGCGGAAACTTATCGATGGCGCTAAACATTTCTTTGGGCGCCATGATCAATCGGCTGTTGTCAAAAACGGCCAAACCCAGAACCGCCGCACCACCAATGGATACGGCAATCGACACGCTCAGTGCGAAGCCTAGCAACATGGTGATTACAAGGGTAATGGGCATCAGAAAATCCGTTACTTCAGTCGGTGAAGGTGTTGTCTGCGTTCATAAGTACCGGCGGTGGTGGGTCAAGGTAATGCGCAACCACAGCGAGCATGCCTAGTGCGGCGCCAAAGGGTACTGCCGCATAAGCCCAAGCAATTGAAATCTCAATACTGGCGAAGCTTTGAAACCGAACGCGCCAAGCCAGCGAGATACCGAACCATAAGATAGTTGCTAGGAACGAGAAAGTCGCCAATGCAATAAATAATCGCAGTGCGTCGTGCCATCGACCTTTTGCGATGCGAAGCATCAAGTCCACAGAGACAAGTGCACCCTGACGAATCGCCACCACCATGCCAAGCATCACACACCAAATCAGCAAGCGGCGCATCACCTCCTCAGTCCAGACTGAGGGTTGCGACAAAACGAATCGGGTGGTTACCTGCCAGAGCCCCAAACAACTGATGACTGCCAACAAAGTGGTGGCAGTCGCAAACGACAATCCGGTTAACCATCGGTCCAGTGTAAGAATGAGTGAGCGCATCCGGCGTATATTAGACATTATGTATTGACCTGCCACACCTCAAGCGACGTGGATTACGCTGGAGGTTGGACAACCAAAGGCGCAGAGCCATAATTGAGGGGGCAGGTCATGAAAGAGTTTACCAAGTATGTAGGTCTGGACGTTCATAAATCAACGATTGCTGTGGCGATTGCACAAGCGGGTTCGAGCGAGGTTCGTTACTTTGGCGAGATTCCGAATACGCCAGAGGACATTAACAAAGTCATGAGAAAGCTCAGCAGTTCTGAAGCGACCCTATCGGTTTGCTACGAAGCTGGCCCTTGTGGCTACGAGGTCTATCGTCATCTGAGCGGCCGGGGCATCGATTGCATGGTGGTGGCACCTTCCATGATTCCACGCAAGCCAGGCGATCGTGTCAAGACCGACCGTCGCGACAGTCAGATGCTAGCCAGACTGCACCGAGCCGGCGAGCTGACATCGGTCTGGGTACCCAGTGCTGAGCAAGAGGCCTTGCGGGATCTCGTGCGTGCTCGGGCCGACTTTGTGCTCTTGCAAACCCAGTCTCGTCAGCGACTTAATGCGTTCTTGTTGCGTCACGGGCAACGGTTTGGTGGCAAGAGCAAGTGGACGCAAGCTTACTTTCGCTGGCTTGAAACGATCAAATATGACTTCCCCTCTCAACAGATCGTATTGCAGGAATACATCGACACGGTGCTGCACATGCAAAAACGAATCAAAGCACTGGATACGCAAATCGAGTTGGCGGGCAATGAATCGGCGCTCTGGCCATTAATCCAGAACTATATGGCGTTACGGGGTATTAGCCGCTTGATCGCCACGGCGCTCGCTGCCGAGCTCGGTGATGTGACACGGTTTACCACTGCACCACAGTTGATGGCCTATCTTGGCCTGGTGCCCAGTGAGTACTCCTCGGGTCCAAGCAAAGTCAGAGGCGGCATTACCAAGACGGGCAATGGCTACATCCGGCGATTGCTGACCGAAGCGGCATGGACGTATCGACACATGGCCAGAAAGAGCGCATGCGTACAACGACGGGCCGAACAAACGCCTGAGCCGATTCAAGAGATTGCCTGGAAAGCACAGCAACGGCTATGTGCTCGATACCGCGGCTACATCCAACGCGGCAAACTCTCAGTACAAGCCTGCACGGCCGTTGCACGCGAACTGACGGGCTTTATCTGGGCAATTGGCCAAGCCACTGGCCCATTACACGAGAGCTTGGCCAATGCATGACTACAAACACATTGACGAGTTATCCACCGCGCTGCTCGCCTTGCGCCTTAGAAGGGCGCTGCGCCAGCACCGTGGATAACTCAAACACAGGCAGATCAACATGAAGATCACAAAGCGCACAGGTAGCGAAATGAGCAACGGTGGGAGAACCCTCGGAACGACTATGAGGCGTCCAGCAATGGGATGACCCTCGAATTTAGAGAGAGGCAGCTCCGCGACGAATCGCTTGTCATGCGGTACCCAACCCGCGAATATCAGATTGATCAACCGTCGGAAATGCCGCTCGTTTCGCTACCTGTGCGCTGTGCACCAACGCTTTTTAACCACGAGACAGAAAATGATTAAAAACAATCACTTGACGGGTCAATACATATCAGTCGTTAACGTAATCAGAAAAGCCATATCCAATCGCACTTAATAAACAACCTGCGATCGCCACTGAACCAATGATGCGTATCCCTGAGGACAGCCCAAAAGAAAAGAGTTCCATGTCAAAAACGCCTAACACGCCAAGAATCAAACCAATGCAACCCAGTGCTGCTAGGGCGTTACCGGTCAGTGCCATGAATCGGTAAACTGATTTTGAAATTAAGCGTGCCTTAGGCATGTTATGTCCTGAGTCGTTGATGGCACAGAACCACCCCACGTAATTAAAGATAGCGCTCCAAGGTAAGTTTGGAGCCACGGTGCTTTTAGAACCTGCGCTTGGATATTACACGGAGCTCGGCGTGTTTGAGTGATAGACACACGCCGATGCGGTCTTTAGGAAATGGCTTTTTCGCTTTTCCCCGCTATGTTGCCTAGCCATAAGATGATTTGCCGTTGCTCGCTATGGGGGGGCGGTGCTTAAAGTGGCAGGTTTTGTGGGTCTGTTGGCGTGTTTTGCAGGTTGGGCACCTAGAATAGGGCACGAGGCCCTAAATGATCTTTATTTTGAATGTGACACTAAAGCCATGACCCAATCGACCAAGCTCCTAATCGATGCTCAAAACTTGGTCTTGCAATATGCCGTGGGTGACAAGCCCATCACGGTTTTGCAAGGGGCAAGCCTGCGCATTGAATCCGGCACCACGGTGGCCATCACGGGCCCCTCGGGCTCGGGTAAAACGTCGCTGTTGCTCTTGCTCGCGGGTCTTGAACAGGCTGACGCTGGCAGCATCGCGTTTGAGGGCGCTGACCTGTCGGCGTTAACGCGAGACGCGCGGGCTGATCTCAGGCGTGACGCAATCGGTATTGTGTTTCAGAGCTTTCATTTGTTGCCCAGTCTGACCGCCCTAGACAATGTCGCCTTGCCGTTGCAAATGGCAGGCAAGGGTCAGGCGCGCGAATTGGCACTCGATATGCTGCAAAAGGTCGGGTTGTCGGCGCGAGCGACCCACCGGCCAAGCCAGCTGTCCGGGGGCGAGCAACAGCGTGTGGCCATTGCTCGGGCACTGGTGCACCGACCAAGTCTGCTGCTGGCCGATGAGCCAACCGGTAATTTGGACGATCAAACCGCCGAGTCTGTTCGTGATCTGTTGTTTCGTCTAAACCATGAACTCAACACCACGCTTGTGCTGGTGACTCACGACATGGCGTTTGCCGCACGGTGTGACCGTGTGTTGCGGCTACACAATGGTCAATTGCTTGAAACATCGCCTGCCATCGGTTTGGAGGATAGCGATGCGGTTCTTGCTTGACCTCGCTTGGCGCGACCTGCGAGCCAGTGGACGAACCCTGTGGGTTTTTGCGGCCAGTCTGGTTTTGGGGGTGTCTTTGGTAGCCGCCGGCGGCGGGCTGCACCAACAAGTGTCAGATGCACTCAGTGCCGATGTGCGCTTGTTGTTTGGTGGTGATGTTGAACTTGAAACGCAGCAGCCACTGGCGCGCGATGCGTATCAGTGGCTGCAAGCGCGCGGCACGGTGTCTGAGGTCGTTGAACTGCGAACCATGCTGCTCACTGAAGTGGGCCGCTCCCAACTCGTTGAGCTAATGAGTGTTGATGCGGCCTACCCGCTCTATGGGCAACTGGACTTGTCGCCGCAAGAAGATTTGCAGGCTTTGTTGGCGTTGCGAGAAGGGCAGTGGGGTGCGGCGATTGACGGCTCTTTGTCGCAGCGCCTGGGACTGACCGTGGGTGATCAGATTTCGATCGGTGATCTTTTGTTGGTCGTACGCGCGGTGGTTGTGCGTCAACCTGACCGAAGTTTGCGGGCCGATTGGGGGGCTGCACCGGTACTGATTGCAAAAGAGGGTTTGGCGGCCACTGGTTTGATACAGCCCTTTAGCCGGGTTGAGTACCGTTATCGATTGCAGCTGCCTGAAGCGGATGCGCGCGCGGCCGGTCAATTTCGTGACGCGTTTGTTAGGACTTTTCCTTTGCTGGCAGCTGAGGTGCGAAGTTTTGATGAGCGAAGTGACCGAATGACAGCGGTGCTCAGTCAAGTCGGTTCGGGACTTTTACTGGTCGGGTTTTCTGCTTTGTTTATTGGTGGGCTGGGTGTTTTTAATAGCGTCAAGGCTTACCTGGACGGCAAACTGACAAGCCTAGCGACCTTGCGCGCCATTGGGTTAAGGGACGCACGCTTGGCTGTTTACGTTCTTTTGCAGGTACTTTTGTTGGCGGCTTTTTCCAGTGCCGTGGGTGTGGTGTTTGGCGTTTTATTGGCTGTTGGTGGTGCAAGCCTTGTGGCTGATCGTCTGCCCATTGAGTTGATACTGATCGGTCTTTGGCAGCCAGCAGCGGTGGCGTGGTTGTTTGGGGTGCTGACGGCCTGCACGTTTGCGTTACCGGCTGTGGGTCGCGCGCTGTCTGTGTCGCCCGCTGCTTTGTTTCGTGGAATTGAAGGACAAGATTTGCGATTATCACGTCGGGTCAAGCAAATAACCGCTGTGGTTGCCGTGTTGACCATTGCGTTGTTGGTTGTGGCGCTGCCTGATCCGCGGTTTGGTTTGACGTTTGTGGCGGCAGTCACCGTGTTGCTGCTGCTGCTTGATCTGACCACCCGTCTCTTGAAACGATTGGCTCAGCGTTTGCAGGGGTGCCGTGCGATTTCTTTGCCGTTACAACTGGCGTTGGCGGGTTTGCAACAACCGCATTCACCGATGAGGGTGGCGTTGATTTCCCTAGGGTCGGCCTTGACGCTACTCGTGGCTTGTGCGTTGGTTGTGATGACATTGCTGCGCACGGTTAACGACACCGTGCCGGCGCAAGCGCCTGCGATGGTGTTCTACGATATTCAACCCGATCAGATTGCGGTGCTAAACGATGTGCTGAAGCAGTCGACTGATTTGGTTGAGGTCAAGACCGCGCCCTTCGTTCTGGGCCGCTTGATCGGTGTCAATGGCGAGGAGCTGTTAAGTAGCGATGACATTGAGCGCTTGCGTGAATCGCGTGATGAGCACAAGTTAAGTGACACACGCGGTAATTTTGATGACGTGGTGGTTGAACGCGGTCAGTGGTGGCCGCTTGGCTACCAAGGACCGCCGTTGGTGGCCATGGAGGATCGCGAGGCCGACCAGCTTGGCCTCGCTGTCGGTGATCGACTGACCTTTGAAATCTTAGGGCAAACGCTTGAAGCCGAATTGGTGGCGATTTACGCGCAACGCCGTGTTCAGGCCAGACTTTGGCTCGAAGCGATTTTTAGTGATGGCGCGCTCGATCCGTTTATTACCCGTTATGTTGGTGCGGCTTGGTTGCCTGCTGAAGAGGCGCTCGGTTTGCAAGATCAATTGGCCCTTGTGGCCCCCAATATTGCGACCGCAAGAACCGAATCTGTTTTGATTGAAACGCGATCGCTACTGGCTCGAGCCAGTGGTGGCTTGGTGGTGATCGCCGTGATTTGTTTGGCGGCTAGTTTGTTGGTGCTCGCCAGCGTGGTGGCTGCTAGTCGTACGCGCCAGATCTATGAGGCAACGGTGATGCACGTCTTGGGTGCGCGACACGCGCTCTTGGTACGAGTGCTGTTGTGGGAGTACGCGTTGATCATGTTGGTCACCGCAGCGTTTGCTGTCTTGTTCGGCAGCGCACTTGCCACCCTATTGTTGCAGTGGCGCCTAGACATGAGCGCCGCTGGCCTTTATTGGACGGGATTTGTCACCGCATTTGGTGTGAGTGGCATTTGCTTAGGGCTGGGCGCGCGTTATCTGCTTGGGCAAATGCGACTGAACCCGGCCATGTTGTTAAGGACGGGGTGAGCGTTTGTGTTCTGGTACTGGCAAAGATCGGGCTCTAGTGATTTAATGCTGACATTGTTTTTTTTCTAACGCTTGTATTTGGCTAACCATGAAAATCGTTGATATTGTTGAATCCACCCGCCCGATCAAATCGGACATTCGCAACGCCTACATTGATTTTTCTAAGATGACGCTAAGCGTGGTGGCGTTGGTCACTGATGTGGTGCGTAACGGCCGCCCAGTGATTGGGTATGGCTTTAATTCCAATGGCCGCTATGGGCAGGGCGCTTTAATCAGAGAACGTTTTGTGCCGCGTGTGCTTGAGGCTGATCCGGCGAGTTTGCTTGACGAAGTGGGCAAGAATCTTGATCCCCACAAAGTGTGGTCGACCATGATGATCAATGAAAAGCCAGGCGGCCACGGTGAGCGATCGGTTGCGGTGGGTACCATCGACATGGCGGTTTGGGATGCGGTGGCCAAAATCGAAGACAGGCCTTTGTTTGACCTGCTTGCGCAACGCTATGGTGATGGCAAGTACAACCCGAAGGTGTTTGTCTACGCCGCTGGTGGTTATTACTATCCGGGCAAGGACACCACCGGGTTGATCAATGAAATGCACAGCTACCTTGATCGCGGTTATTCCGTCGTGAAAATGAAAATTGGTGGCGCGAGCTTGGCGCAAGACTGTGAGCGTATTGAGTCGGTTTTAAAGATCTTGGGACCTGGGCAGCAGTTGGCGGTTGATGCCAATGGCCGATTTGACCTTAAAACCGCTGTGGCGTACGCGCAGGCTTTGTCAAAATATCCCTTGTTCTGGTATGAGGAAGCGGGCGATCCCTTGGACTTTGAGATTCAAGCCGAGCTTGGCAAGGTCTATGCCGGACCCATGGCCACCGGTGAGAACCTATTTTCTATGCAGGATGCTCGTAACCTGATTCGCTACGGCGGTATGCGCCCAGACCGTGACTGGCTGCAGTTTGACTGCGCACTGAGTTACGGTTTGGTTGAATACCTCCGTACCCTTGATATGCTTAAAGAGCACGGTTGGTCACCCACGCGCTGTATTCCACATGGTGGCCATCAAATGTCGCTAGCGATCGCTGCGGGTCTCGGATTGGGTGGTAATGAAAGCTACCCCGATTTGTTCCAGCCCTATGGTGGTTTCCCCGATGGGGTCAAAGTCAATGACGGCTACGTGACATTGCCTGAGCTACCAGGGATTGGTTTTGAAGGTAAAACCGATCTCATCACGGCCATGCGCGAGGTTGCGGCTTAAAGCACGGTTGCGGCTTAAAGCACTATTCTTAGTCTTCTTTTTTGGTTGACCAACAAGAGACCCTTTCTGGGCTTTAACGCTCCCAGTGGGTTGTGCTTTGTTCAGGTAAAAAATGTCGCCCGCCTGATAGCGCTGCGTGGCGTCACCCATACCAATCTATATCTCGCCAGACACGATCAGGGCTCGAGCTTCAAACGGTTATTTTGCATGGGTGGGTCTGCGTTTGTTGCGCTAACTTTTCCTTATGAACTTGTGATTGATGCGATACTGGACATCCTTTCAATCGATTCTTACGGTGTGTGGTTACTTTGCAAGGTTTTTAAATGGACATTGAATACGTCGGTTATCTGGCGGCCATATTGACTTCTGTCTCGTTTTTTGTACAGGCAATGAAGTCCTTTAAAACCCGTGACTTATCGGGTATTTCATTGGGTATGTATGCCCTATTTACATTGGGCATTGCGTTTTGGTTAACGTATGGTGTTTTGATAGAAAATTTGACGCTGATCGTGACCAATATATTTACACTTACTTTTGCATCCAGCGTCTTGATACTCAAGATTCGGCAGTTATTACAAACCAAGGCCTCTACGCGGTTTGTGGAGCCAGTGGCCGCTGAGCCTGGGCATGACGCTCGGTAAGGGATTGGGTCTGAAAGAGTCCGCGGCTATTGTTGATTTTTGGTTTGAGCAGACCACGCCCAAACAATGGTTTGCGAAAGACCAAGCGTTTGACAGGGCAATCGAGCAACGGTTTGGTGTGTGGGTTCGGCGCGCACTTGGGTACGAGCTGACAAACTGGACGCAAGCGTCCGACACCCAATTGGCATTGATTTTGTTGCTCGATCAATTCACCCGACACATTTATCGCGAGCAGGCCCAAGCGTTTGCGGGTGATGCGCAAGCGCTTGAGCTTGCTCAGCGAGCGCTCGAGTCCGGCTGGGTCAAGGCGGATAAAAGTCTGGACCATCGGCGGTTCTATTTGATGCCGCTGATGCACAGCGAAGACATTGCCGTGCAACGCGAATCAGTGGCCTTGTTTGCCACCCACACGGATCAAAACACTTTGTATTTCGCCCAGCGGCATCTGTATATCATTGAGCGATTTGGTCGCTTTCCGCATCGCAACCAGGCGTTAGGTCGCGCAAGTACGGTTGATGAGTTGGCCTTTTTGGCGCAACCTGCTTCTTCCTTTTAAAGAAAAAATTGAGACCCTTAATTGAAGGCTTTTAAGGCGGATCGATGACGTTATCCACAACGCAGCGCCGAGCGCAGACTGAGGAGCAACTGGTTTTTAAATGAGGCGCTAACGGGGAAGAGTGATTAGGACTGACCTGCCGCCTCAAGCACGGCCTGCTCAGCGACGCCAGTGGACTGGCACGAACTGTAAGGTAGCATCCCTTGCGTCGGGTTAGGCATCGTCACCGCAGTTGATCCAGTTGAATCAAATTGATATTGCGTGCCCTTTGTGATGGCACCGGTGTTGGGGTTAGCAACCCCACCGACCTGAAGGTCGTAATTGGCGTTAACGCTCAACTTTGTGTGGGTGGGGCTTGTCGCCTTTAACTGTACGTCAATGGTCACGGTCAAAATGGTATCGGCTTGGGTTGTCACATATTCCAAGAACTGGCGATAAGTGGTGAAAGAGCCGCCCTGAACTTCGACGGCGCCGCAATCCATGTAGCGTTGTGGATTGTTCGTGCCTAAGGTGAGCACCAACTGGCCTTGTTTTTTGTTTTGCTGTTTGACGGTGATGCCTTCTTTTTCGGCATAGGCCAGCAGGTTGTCCCAAGTTTGCGCCACAGACTGGCCTAGATCGCGCTCTAGCGTGATGGGTGGTGGCTCAGAGCCTTGCGCTAGATCATTGGCCGGTGGTAGATAGGTTTGGGTGACGCAGCCGCTCAGGGCGACTGCACTGACCAAAACCCAGACCAAGACCAATAATCGACTGTTCACGATGGGGCTAGGCCTCTAATTTGCCAGCCCGCCTTTGGCGAACAATGAGAAACCCTAAGGCCACGACACCCGCGGCCATCACCAAAAAGGACACGTGAATGGCGCCCTGGCTTTGCGCATACATGATGCTAGAGTAAGTTAAATAGGCGCATGTGAGGCAAAAAATGATGGGTAAAACGGGGTAGAGTGGCACTTTGAATGGGCGAGGTGTGTTTGGGTCGATTTGTCTTAAGCGCATGAGTGCCAACCCGACCAAGCAAAGAAAGCCCCAGAAAACAGGGGCGGTAAATTCGACCATCGCCTCAAATCCGTCTGCATACAGCGAACCCAAGCCGAATAGTGCCATCGCAATGACTGATTGAATCATGTAAGCCGATACGGGCGTACTGCGATTGGGTTCCCATTGCCCCAAGGTTTTTAAGCCTTGCCAGTCTTGGCCCAAGGCATAGTTGGACCGGGCACCAACAATCATGGTGGCGTTAATGCTCGTTAATGCCGCGAGTGCGACGAGCGTGGCAACGATAAGATCAGCCCATGGCCCGAGTCCGCGTTGCGCCAAGTCCGCCGCCGCTGTTTGACTGCTTGCTAGTGCTGGTAAACCCAACCCTTTCAGAAGAGCCATGTTGATCAGTAAGTAAAGCACGGTGATTAAGGCTAGGCTAATGACGATAACCCCGACCATGGCGCGCGAGCCGCCTTTGAGCTCAGCTGAAATGTAGGCCGACTCGTTCCAGCCACCAAAAGTCAGCAACACAAACACCATGGCCAAACCCAGTAAGCCCAAGGGCGGGGTCGATGAGAAAGCTGGTGGGGTGATTGATGCTGGTGTGTCAATCCAGAACACACTCATGGCAACCAATAACAAACCAAAAAAAACAAAGAAGGTAAAAAAGGTTTGTAATTTGCTAGCAAACGTTAACCCCAAAATGTTGACCGCTGTCAAAGCCAAGACAATCATCAGGGCCCACCAGGCTGCTGAGTGGGTTCCCAGTGACCAAAGTGTTGAAAGATAGTCACCAAAAACAAAGGCCAAGAGTGCGATTGAGCCGGTGTTAATCACCATGGCTTTGGCCCAGGCGTACAAAAACGAAATGTTGCGTCCGTAAGCCCGCGATAAAAAGTGATAGTCACCGCCCGCATGTGGGTAAGTGGTGGCGAGCTCAGCGTAGCAAAGCGCTCCAATCAGCGAAATCACACCACCGAGCACCCAAACGGTCATGACCCAACCCATATCGCCGGTGACACTGGCAACCAGCGATGGCGTACGAAAAATGCCCGCGCCTACAACAATGCCAATAATGATGGTGATCGCTCCAATTGAAGCAAGTGACCGTTGGGGTAGTGCCTGAGCAGCTGTTTCGCTCATGGTGCAGCGGGCTTAATGCGTTCGCCCACAACATCACCAATTGGATCGGTTTCCGAAACTTGACCGACCATTCGGTCACCTGCTACTTTTAATTGGGCCGTGCGGTGATGGCCGACTTCATTCAAAAAGCGAATGGACAAATTGTCACCAGAGAGTTTTGCAGACAAGATCGGTTGGGTCTTCCCCCTGACAGTCAACGTGCCACCAACGTTTTGAAATTTTTGCTCAAGAGTCATCTGGGCATCGCGTAATTCCTCACCGTTTAGTTGCCAAGTGCCGCCGACATTGGCGGGAACCACCCAGTAATAACCGATGGTGTAGTCGCTGCCGAGTCGTTGATCGGGCTCCCAATCGCCCATGTTGAAGCTGTTTGAAACCACGCGGGTGCCCGGTTTCATCGCCAGTAGTGTTGGGCGTAACTTAAGATTTAGGTTCGGCAGTAAGTAAAGCGTCACGACAGTGGCTTCAGAAAAGTCTTCAATAAAAATGTCACCGTTGATGATTTTGACTTTTTCAGCAACGCCGCTGCGATCGGCATTGCGTTGCGCGAGCGCTGCCATGTCTGGGTTGTATTCAATACCAACGGCTCGAGCGCCATAATCGCGCGCAGCGGCAATGGCGATCTTGCCGTCGCCTGCGCCCAAGTCGTAAACCACATCTGAGGGTTTAACGTTTGCAATGTCGAGCAGCATTTTGACAAGCCCATCGTTGGTAGGGACCCAAATCACGTCTTTACCACTCTGGCCGACGTCGGGTTGGTAAAGACTATCGCCTGTTTGGCTGAACGCAGGTAGACTAAAACTCACAAAAGCCACAAGTGCTATCGACACTAACGCAGCCTGTTTGAGAATAGAAGTCATCTGGTAGCTCCTTTATCGTAGATGATCGGTTAATCAACAAAACTAAATATTTAGCACATTCAGACAGTGATGATGGGTGATTTTTTAATATTCACGATCAACGCTATTACCGGTCAATCTTTACACCAGTTTGCTAATTCAGCAACTTAGCTCAAAACAACATCAAAAGTCGATATTTACGAACACTTTTTGAGTGGACAAAGCATGAAAGTTATTATTGTTGGTGCTGACATGGGTGGGCTGGCAACGGCCAACTTGCCGGCTCAAGCGGGGCATCATGAGTC
>Ga0209702_10001987_pt1 | contig 37135 bp, 33 predicted proteins | sample FRY01_FD_187210 | JGI IMG/M metagenome (GOLD analysis project Ga0209702, IMG submission 187210) | Freshwater microbial communities from Lake Fryxell liftoff mats and glacier meltwater in Antarctica - FRY-01 (SPAdes) (version 2) | ecosystem: Environmental > Aquatic > Freshwater > Ice > Glacier...
ACCCTAGAGCTGTCCCACGCCCTTGCCCAAGACCCCGGGGTGGCGGCGGCGGCCATCGTCGTCAACCGCATGCCGATGACGATCTCACCAACGATCCTCGCCGCAGCGCGTCTTCAGGCCGCCTCATCCCCCGCCGCCGCGCGCCTCCATGCCCTCCTCGAAGCCCGCCTTCAGACTTCCGACGAGGCCCTCGCTGCGCTCGCGTCCTTGGCGGGTCACAGCGTGCCCGTCTGGCGCCTTGCGCTCCGTCCGACAGACCCGACCGCCACGGACATCGCCGCGGCCCTTGGCGCTCTCGCAGAGGCCGCATGAGCGCGCCCCCGCGCGTCATTGTCTGCGTCGGGGGCGGCGGCGTCGGCAAGACCTCGACCTCAGCCGCCCTCGCCATCGCCCTTGCCCGTCGTGGCGCCCGCGCCCTCATCGTCACGATTGACCCCGCTCGCCGTCTCGCCGGCGCGATGGGGGTCGCCCTGTCAGACACGGCGACCCCCATCGCGCTTGAAGGCGCCCGCGGGACCCTCACCGCCCTCATGCCCGACCCGCGCCGCTCGGCGGCCACTTTCGTCGAGATCCTCTTTGCCGACGAGCCCGAGGCCCGCGCGCGCATCTTGGATAACCGACTCTACCAGGGCCTCGCGGACGCCGCCGCTGGCGTGCACGAGATCGTCGCGATGAGCCTCATCGCCCACGCTAGCGAGTCCGGGCTCTATGACGTCATCGTCATCGACACCGCCCCGTCTCGCAACGCCATGGATTTCGTGACCTATCCGTCTCGCCTCACCGCCCTTCTTGGCGGCAAGGTGATGACATTTTTTGCGAACTTCGCAGCCAACGCGACCGCCAACGCCACTGCCTCCGTCCCGCGTCGACGGGGTTTTCTTGCCCGTATCGGCGACCGCTTCGGCGGACGGGTCGAGTCCATTGTCGCGGGTGTCGTCGGGCCGAACCTCTTGCACGACACGGCATCGCTCTTTGGCGAGCTCGCCCTCGTCCGCCCGCGCTTCGTGGCACTCACGGCGCGCGCGTCCGCGCTGCTGCTTGGGCCGGCGGCGACCTATCTGCTGGTCAGCGCCCCGACCGCGGCCGCGCGTGACGACGCCGTCTACCTTCACGAACGCATCAAGCGCATCGGCCAGCGCCCATCTGCCATTTTAATGAATCTCGCAGCGGCGCAGGGCGAGGGCGACGACTGGCTGGACGCGCTTGAACCCGCGCCGGACTCGGACGCGCCGCTCGACGCCGTCATATTGGCCCTGAAGGCCGAGCTCACGGCGAGGCGCGCGGCGACCGCAGCGGCGCGCGTTGATCTCGCGCGCCGCCTTCCGAGACTGCCGATCGTGTCACTCCCGGTCGTGGAGAGCCCGGCCCCCGAAGAGGTGGTCGCGGTGTTGTCCGAGGTGCTTGACGGGCAACTGGCGGCTTTGGGACTCGATAGCTTGATCGCCTAGCGAGAGGGCAGTGATGCTCGTGCAGGCTCGATCGGCCGAGCATGACACGGCTGTCGCGAACGACGAGACCCCAACCCTAAGGCCCGACAAGCGTGCGCACGAGGGACGGTTGTCGGGCCATTTCAGGCGGGCCTGGCCGAAGAACGAGGCCGGCGCCGCCCCCGACCGTGACTACTCCCCCGCGGGTACCTTGTACGGCATCGCCCCCAGGTAATCCTTCTTGCCCACGTCGACGCCGTTGTGGCGCAAGATGGCGTAGGCGGTGGCAACGTGGAAGTAGAGGTTGGGCATCATGTGCTGCAGCGCGAACTCCTGCCCGCTGAGGGTCTTGCCCGCCCACCGCGGCTGCGACACCAGCCGCTCGGAGGCGTCCGCGAAGTCGGCGGCGGTGTAGGTCTCGAGGTTGGCAATCGTCTTTGCGATCCGGGCCTTGGCCTCGTCCAGCGTCTTCTCCGTGTCCTCGAAGCTGGGCGCCTCTTTCCCGGTGAGCCGCGAGGCCCCGATCTTCGCGGTGTCGCAGGCGATCTGTATTTGGACCATCAGCGGCAGCTGGTCAGGGGCCAGCCGTGACGTCAGCAGGACCGCGCTGTCGAACTTCTTCGTCTCGGCGAACGCGGCTGCCTTGTCGAGGCAGGCGCTGAGGTTGTTCAGCATCTTGGAGAACTGGATGATCGTGATTTCATGCAGCATGGGCGTTTCCTAATCGGGGATTGTGGTTGGTTTGTTGAGCTAGATGCTCGAACAGAGATGGCGCGACGTGTCGAGTTGTTGCCGTTGGAGCCCGTGGCTGTTGGCCGGGCGACCCTAACACACGGACGCACCGGGTAGGAGCCGTCGCGTCCGCAAAAGCAGCCACACAGCGCTGCGCATCAGACAAAGGGGGTACCGCAATCGTCCCCGTTTCTTTGTGAGGCGAGCAAGAACTGCGCGATGGTGGGTCCGTGTTGGCCGCTGCCGTCGCCGTTGTACGGGCCGTGCCTTGTGCCGCCAGTGCTGAGCCACCGCGACGGCTCTGGCTCAAGCTGCCGTCGCCGTTGTACGGGCCGTGCCTTGTGCCGCCAGTGCTGAGCCACCGCGACGGCTCTGGCTCAAGCTGCCGTCGCCGTTGTACGGGCCGTGCCTTGTGCCGCCAGTGCTGAGCCACCGCGACGGCTCTAGCTCAAGCTGCCGTCGCCGTTGTACGGGCCGTGCCTTGTGCCGGCCCTGGGCCTGCGCCTGTAATCCACGGAATAAGGATGAAAACCGGCCCAAAAACAAACCCCGCCCCGACGAGGCCTCCTCCAACGAGTGGCGCGCATGCACCCGGCTCAGAATGTGCGGGCGACGTCGCAACCGTGTGAATGCTTTGTCGCTGGGCCCGGGAGCGCTTGCCCTGACCCACGCGCACCTCTAAGGTCGCAACCTCGGAGCCGATTTCGGCACCACCCTATTCACACCACCCCGGAGCACGACACGATGTCTATGTTTTCTTGGAAGACCCTTGTAGCCACCGCCGCCGCCCTCAGTTTCACGGTCACCGTGACCGCCCACGCGGATGACGACTGGACCCCGCTTTACGTCGGCCAAAAGAGCCACATCGGATTTGGCGCCGGATTTGGTTTCAACTTCAACGATAATGGGACCGCCGTCGGCGTGCAACCCTATGTCGCAGGCCGCGTCCGCCTAGACGACACCTGGGGCATCTTGGTAGATGTGCCGGCGATGTACGCCTCCTTCGATGGCGGCGCCTTCGGCAACATCTCGCGTTTTGAAATGGGCAACATCACGCTGGCCGCCGAGTATCGCCTCGACGAGCTGATCAGCTCTTACTCCCGCATCCGTTTTGGCGTCGCGCTGCCGCTGGTCTCGCCCGCCGGCAACGGGTCCCTCGGCCAGCTTAAAGATGTCTTCGGGCAGGTCGTCAATATCGGTCTCGCGGCGGGCGCTCGGGGCCTCTTCGACCTCTGGCGCGTGATGCCCGACACCTTCAGCCTCTTCGGCGAGTTCCAGGGCGAGGCCCACTTCGACGAGGTCTACATGGACATCAACGCGGGCCTCGGCTTGCTCATGCCGACCTCCGACTTCAGTGAATTCGAGATGGTGATGCAGCTGCGCGCGCGCCTCGGGTATGGCGTCAACGCGATCGTCTTCGGCGGCATCGGCATGGTCGTCATCCCGACAGAGACCGGCGTGAAGGTCGGCGGAAACGGCGGCGACGGCGACGCATTCCAGCTTGGCCTCCAAGCGGGCGGTATCTTTAAGATCGGTCCGGCTCGCCTCGACGCGTGGGTCCAGCTAAACATCGATAATCCTGCTGGATTCTCGTTCTCCGAGGAGGGCGTCTTCGGCTTTCACCTAGCCGCGCTCGTGCCCCTTTGAGCTGCAACGATCGCTAGAGGTGGCCGAATAGAAAGGGCGGCGGGCATTGTCTCGCCGCCCCTTTTCGTCCCAGTGGGCGTCGGGGTCGTCGCCGCAGATCGGCATGTCATCCCGGATCTTGCACGTAGCGGTGCCCCCGATCTCGCACCCGAGGTTGCGGCAGCGCTTCCGGTCGGCGGGCGTGTCCTTGCCCGACGGGCTGCGGCAAAAGACCGCCTCGACACACTCCTTGGTGCTGGTCTTCTTGCAGATGAAGCAGGTCCCGCCGTCGCCGTCGGCGCGGGCTGCCGTGCTGAGGGCGACGGCGGCGAGCAGCGCGAGGAACGTTGAGAGTCTCTTCATGGTCATCCTTGGGTCTAGCGTCCGCCAGGGCGGTGCGCGATTGTGGGCGCGCGCTGGAGCTTTTGGCAAGGATCCAAACACCCCCGGCCTCGGGGCTATGCCGGTCGGCATGATTCGGTCGATTCTTGGACTGGAACTTGATTTGCGGACCGCCGCTCTGGTACATGGCGCCAGAATCCGAAACCCGGTGACGCCAAAATACGCGTCCAGCCCCAAGACTCAGGTGACACCATGCGCTCCGCCCTTATTCGCTCATCCTCGCTTTTTGCGATCGCCCTCGCGGTCTCTCTCCCCGGCTGCGCCACGGGGGACAATGAGACCCCTGAAGGCCCCACCTACTCGCGCTCCGCCGTGAAGGGCGACGCCGCATTCGAGGCTGAAGTCGAAGCGACCGCCCCGCGCTGGACCTACTACCTCGTCGAGTCGGTCGACTACCGCCGCTGCGTGTCGCCCGTCTGCGCCGGCGTCTTCATCCAGCGCGTCGACCAGCCGAAGACCAAGTGCGCCGACGGCACGTGGCAAAAGACCTGCTACGTCTACAACTTCGATTGGGAGGCCCTCGCCCTCAGCGACGACGCTGGCTACACCCTGACCGCCAACGCCCGCGATGGAAAGGTCCTCATCCGCGGCACCATCGAGACCGGCCGCTTTGAGGGCTTCCCCGACATCGGTGTGCTCGTCGCTGAGGAAGCGTGGCAGGCCGCATCCGACGCGGCCCCGAAGGGCTCCTTTTTCGCCGCCCACGACAACGATATCCGCTGCATCACCTTCCCCTGCGGTAACGTCGATGGCCTTCGCCTCAACCGCAACAAGGAGCCCTTCGCGGTTTACGGCGGCGTCGATCTCTCGCGCGTCACCGCTGACGAAGAGGTCCTCGCGACCCTTCGCGCTGACCTCTTCGAAGGCGAGCTCGTCGTCGCGGCTACCATCGCCACGATCACGGGCCCTGCCGGCAAGATGAACGAGCTCCGCGCCTACCAGGCCTACCGCCGCGTGCAACCCGAAGCGGTCAACCAGGCCTGCGGCAGCCGTGGCCTCCAGCCCTGCCCCGCCGGGTACTTCTGCGAGTGGGGCACCGCGATGTGCGGTCGTGAGGATCGGCCCGGCCTCTGCGAGCTCCAGCCTGAGGTCTGCACCAAAGAGTACTTCGCGGTCTGTGGCTGCGACGGCCAGACCTATGACAACGACTGCTTCCGCCGCATGGCGGGCGTTGGTTACAGCACCCCCGGCGCTTGCGAGAAGGTCGACGAGCCGGTCCTCGACGAGGCCTGCAAGCTCGATGGCTGCTCCAGCGAGCTCTGCCTCGACGCCGACGCCGAGGGCCGCGTCAGCATCTGCATCTATCGCCCCGAGTACGCCTGCTACGCCAGCAACGGCCGCTGCGAAGTGCAGGACAACGGCCACTGCGGTTGGTCGCAGACGGATGCTCTGCAGCAGTGCATCAGCGAAGCCGGCTCTTTCTAAGAGGCGCCCTCCGCATTGAAATCACGAGCGTCGACCGCAAGGACGGCGCTCTCTTCAATTGGCGATGCGGATGTCGCCATCGTCCGCTCTAGCCATCGCGCGCCAAGCTCGACAGCCAGAGCAGCCCGAGGGGACCAAAAGACGTCAAAGGCGTGCTGCGCCCCGTGTACGAAGACGATCTCAGCACCGCCAAGGGCCGCGGCGAAGTCCTCGGCGCTCTCTGGTGGGACGAGGGTGTCGCACGTCCCGTGGATCAGCAAGAAGGGAGGCGGGTTGGGGTTCGTGCCGCTCAATGCGTGCTCAAGCGGCGAGGCCATGCGGAAAGTCTCGGGCGCGTTCGCGATCGACTTTTTGACCACCAACAATTCCCAGAGCCGCTTGAGACCTTTGTGGGACCAGCGGTTGTGACGGTCCAGGATATCGTAGACCCCATACCAGCTGAGGCAGGCGCTGACCGACGTGTCTGCATCCTCAAATCCCGGCTGAAAGACCGCGAGCCCGGGCGTTAGCGCGGCGAGGCTCGCGAGGTGTCCCCCAGCCGAGTTGCCGGCGATGGCGATGCGCTCAGCGTCCCCCCCGGTGAGCTCGGGATTGGCTCGGGCCCAGGCGATCGCGCGCTTGACGTCGACAATGTGAGAGGGCCATGTCGCGATTGGAGATAGATGGTACTCAATAGAGATGACCGACCACCCCGCGGCCACGAGGCGCCGAAAGAGGATGCGGCCCTGCCACCGGCGAAAGCCGAGCACCCATCCGCCTCCGTGGACGTAGACAAGCACCGGGCCGGGCTTCGTCGCACTAGCGGACTGGTACACATCGGCCACGTTGGCCCGCGCGGGCCCGTAACGGTGGCGGGTGCGCCGGATCTGCGGCGTGCGATAAGTAAAGAACACAAACCGATTCCACCGTGGAATGGGCGGCAAGTCGGCGAGCTCAGGTTCCAACCGCCCTAGGACCGCGGAGTTCTGCAAGTGCATGTAGATCGGGAGGTAGGCAAGGGGCACCAGCAGGAGGCCGACCACGCCAACCAGAGAAGCCAACGCCCCGAATCCAATCGCGATCCCGGTCGCAACCACATAGACCACAAACGAATGCCACGCGAGCTCGCCCGCGAGCCAAGACCACACGAAGCCAAAGAGAGCCACCGGTCCCGGCCAGCGCGGTGGGCTGCGCACTATCAGCGCCGAGGTCAAGGCGCAGACACCGAGGGTGAAGAGTACCCATGATGCCGTAGGCGCAGGGCCGCGCCACAGCTGCTCGGCCGTAACCGCGGCGATGCCGATCGCCACGAGTATCCAAGCGGGTTTGAACATAGAGAAGGTCATCTAGGGCAGCATCAAGCCCGACGCGGGACGAACGCAAGGGGCTTCGCCCAAAAAGGTGACCGAGTGAAGACCTTCTGAGGCGCAGGGCGATCGCAAAGTCGGGGCGGGGTCCGCGGATGGGCGCCGGAGCGGTCCACCCGACTGGTGTCGTATCGTTACAACCCAGTCGGAGACCCGGTCTGGACTGCTAAGCGAGGGTTCGTGTTCGTCGGCCACAATGTTGGCGGTCCTCGCTGATCATGATCTTTGCTTGGGACCGAGGCGCTGCGACTTCGGCCGGCGCGTGCTGCTCGCTGCCGTCACCCCATGAACGCCGATCATCAGCGCAGGGATGTGTCCGTCGTTCGTCTCTGGAGTCGTCTCAGCTGCAAACCCCATGTCCAGAACCGCCGAGGCCACCCATCCCGAGGGCGTGTCGGCACCTCAACAGCCTCGAAGCCGAGTCCCACAAGTACGCTCCGGTCGGCGGCTGACTTCGCGATTGCCCTGTTCTGAGGCGCGCCATGGGTTCGACAGGACGGCGATTTGCGGATATCGTCTCGTCTCTTTGATCCACTGCGTCTCGTCGGCCGTACCTTTTCCAGACAGCAGCACCGGGAGTCACGCATGCAGCGCACACGACGCGTTAGCTACATCTTAGTCGGCCTAACAATCCTCGCCACCACAGCCTCGTGTGGTTGTGATGACAACAATTTATCACAATCAACCGAGCACGAACCGAGCTGCCTGACGGTCGCGCCGACCCCAGACTTCGCCGTCGTTCCTACCGCCCTCACCACGACCTCACCCAGAATCGCCGTCGGCAACATGAGCGCCCAGCTCGCTGGCTTCGAGTCGCTACGTAAGGTCCAGCCAACGGACGTGGCCCGCTCGCGCGCAGTCATCGACCTGAGGCTCACACGCGCCCAGTTCCTCGGCTTCACGAGCGACTTCACGGAATCGTTGGCTGTCGCCGAGGCCGTTGTCCAAGCCAACCCCAAGGACAGCCAAGCCCACCTCCTCCACGCACGCGTCCTCTCCGCCCTGCACCGCTGGAATGATTCCCGGGCCGCGCTCGACCTCGCCGCTGCGACCGGGGCCGACGCCGAGTCGGTCCTACGCTCACGGGACGGGATCGACGTCGCTGTCGGGTCTGGCGACCTCGCAGCAATCCTCACGCGTGCCGAAGCCTGGGCAGGGTCCTATCCCAGCGTCGCAAGCCACGGGGCACGCGCCAATGCACTGTGGAAACTTGGCCGCTATGCCGAGGCCGACCTCGCCTTTCAAGAGGCCATGACCCATTACCGCGACGTGGCGCCGTGGGTCGTCGCTTGGTCCGACTTCCAGCGCGGGGTGATGTGGTCCGAGTCGGCCAACCGGCCCGACCTCGCGGCCTCGCTCTATGCCGCGGCCGTGGCGCGTCTCCCGCTCTACCATGTCGCCGTGGTCCACCACTCGGAGCTGCTCGTCACGGCCGACAAGCGCGACGAGGCCATCGCGCTCTTGTCAGCCGTCGTCGATTCGGCCGAGGACCCCGAGGCCAAGGGGCTGCTCGCGACCCTGCTCGCGCACAGCGGCAAAATCGACCAGGCCGACGTCCTTCGCGCGGAAGCTAAGAGCGAGTACGAGGCTCTTCTCTCGGTGCATCGCGCTGCCTACGCCGAGCACGGCGCCGAGTTTTTCCTCAACGTCGCCGGCGAGCCCGAGGTCGCCCTCGCGTTTGCCCTTGAGAATCTAGCAGACCGCCCTAACAGCGGCGCGTTCGAGCTCGCGGTGGCGGCCGCGGTGGCCGCTTCGAAGCCCGACGCCGCCTGTGCTCTCATCGAGCGCGCCCGCCGCGAGGCGACCCCGACCCCCGTATTCTGTGAGGTCATGCATGAGGCGAGCGCCTCCTGCCACTGACCCAACCATCGTGTCTCAGGACACATTTAGTTGCGAACCAGTGAACCCAGTGAACCCAAGGACCCGACCTATGAAGAAGCTTCTACCCCTCGCCTTCGCCCTCGCCACCGGCGGCTCAGCTTTCGCCGCTGACCATCTCGACTCCCCGTCCACCCAGGCCGATCCCGCCGCCGACATTAACGACCTCTTCGCTTGGACCAGCGCTGACGGAACCAAGCTCAACTTGGTCATGACGGTCTTCCCCGTCGCCACCGCGGGCGCCTCCTTCTCCGATTCAGTGCAGTACGTCTTTCACACCACCAGCAACGCGACCTTTGGCGGCTCGGCCTCGCCGGTTGACATCATCTGTCAGTTCGACAGCAACGAGCAGATCGCCTGCTGGGTCGGCAACGCCGACTACGCGACGGGCGATGCCTCGGCCACGGCCGGGGTCGAGAGCGTCAACGGCGACTTCCGCGTCTTCGCCGGCCTGCGTGACGACCCGTTCTACTTCAACCTCGAAGGATTCCAATCGGTCGTCTCGACCGTGACCACGGTCGCCGCGTCGCTCTCCTTCGACCCCGCCGGCTGCCCCGCCCTCGATGCGGCCACCGCGACCGGGCTCGCGACCCGGCTCGCAATGGGTCCTGATGACAGCTCGGCCCAGGACTTCTTCGCACCGCTCAACACCCTCTCGATCGTGCTTGAGGTCGACCTCGACCTGCTCACGGCCGGTGGCCCACTTGTCTCGGTCTGGGGCTCGACTCGCTCACGCTAGTCTTCCGCCACACCCAGAACCCCGACCCAGGAGCCAGAAAATGATTAGACGATTAAAGACATACGGCGCTGTGGTGAGCGCGACCCTGTTGCTCACCGCCTGCCCCGACGACAATGAAAAGCCCGGCATTTCGGACACCGGTGACACCACCGCCGACATCACGCCCGACACAACGGCTGATGTCGGGTCCGACGTCGAGCCCGACACCACCCCGGACGCCGACACCACCCCGAACTTCCCGATGCCGCCGGCCCTGGGAGCCCAGATCGACCGCTTGGGACGGCCCGCTGTGGCCACGGCGCTCATCGCACCGTTCCAGTCCAACGCGGCGACCAAGGGCGAGCAGAAAGACGCCTACAACACCGCAGCCCCCGCCACTTGGGGCACCTTCGCTGCGGAGATCAGCGCCAACCTCGCTATCTACGACGCGCTTGACGCGGTTTGCGGCAACCAGCTCGCAGCTGGCGCAACCGCCGAGGCAGGCCGCTATGGGACGCTCGGCAGCGTGCTCGCGGATGACCGCCTCTGGGTCAACACCGCGTCAACGACCTGCACGACCTACCTCGCGGTCGAGGCCAACGCGACGGGCATCCTAGTCAATACCGACTGCGGTGGTCGACGCCTCGCTTACGACGTCATCGATGCGACCTACTCGGCCGTGGCCGTAGGAGCTCTTGCCGGTGTCGGCGACGGCATCGAGGCGGACGACGGCATGCCGTCGAGTACCTTCCCGTTTCTGGCCGCGCCGGGCCCCGAAGGCTTCCCGTCAGCCCCCCCGCTGAGCCCAACGCAGATCGACCGAATCGGTCGCCCTGCGGTATCGACGGCCCTCATCGGGACCTTCAACGCGGACGCGACCGCGAGGGGTGAACTGAAGGACAACTATAACGCAGCGCTGCCCGCGACCTGGGGCACCTACGCCGCGGAAATAGCGAGCAATCTTGGGATTTACGATGCCTTGGACGGCGTGTGCGGCAACCAACTCGCGGCTGGCGCCACCAGCACCGCCGGGCGTTACGGGGTCCTGGCCGCGTTGCTCGCCAGCGACCTCATCTGGGTCAACACGGCGTCCACGACCTGCACGACCTACCTCGCGGTCGAGGCAAACGCGACGGGGATCCTGGCGAACGCCGACTGCGGTGGACGCCGCTTGGGATACGACGTGATCGACACGACCTACTCGGTTCTCGCAGTCGGCGCTTTCGCCGGCGTCACCGACGGGATCGCGGCTGACGACGGGTCGCCGAGCATGACCTTCCCGTTTCTCGACGTACCTCAGTGACGAACGCGACGGCTTAAACTAGACCGTCCGCATGCGCGGGCTAGGTCGGCCGGGAATCCTCCCGTGTCGGCCTAGCCCGTCCTTGTTTCGGGCCACAGCGGCGCAGCGGTCGAGGGAGCTTGGCGGCGGTCAGTCGAGTTGAGCTCCGCTTTGCAATGGGTCTGGCTTCACGCCGGCGGATGACTCTGCGATTGGCCTGAGCTGAGGCACGGTCGGCCTTGCGTGGACACGGCCCGCCCCGTATCATGCGCCCTATGGCATACTTTCAGCTTCTCGGCACCGGCCCCATCGACGCATCCGCTACTGGCATCGGCCGCAACCGGCGGCGCCCGGCGTCAGCGGCGCTGCACCACATCTCGACCTATCTGCTCTTCGACTCCTCCTCCGAGGTCCTCGAGCAGGTCGAGCAGGCCCTGTCCGTCACCCACGTCGCGCTCACGGGGCTCTCAAAGTCTCGCACGGGCAGCCTCGCGGCGCTTGACGCGTGGCTTGAACACAGCACCCCCCTCTACGTGGTGGGCGCCCCTACGGCCGAGCTCGCCCGCCGCGCCGCGGGCTTCTCTCACCTGGTGCTGACGCAGATCGAGCCCTTGGTACCGCAAATAGTCAGCGACATCACGCTGACGGCCTTTCCTCTCATCGGTCCGAACGGCGCCACGCCCAAGGACGGCCTCTTCGGCTATCACGTCGACACCGGCAAAAAACGCATCACCCACGCGCCCGCGTTCGTCTCGGTACCCCCTGAATCGCTAGCCTTCTTTTCGAGCCTTGACCTCCTCGTCGTCGACGGCGGCGGTTGGGATAAAGACACGAAGGACCACGCCGGGGCCCTACCCCACCTGACCACGTGGCTCGCCAATGAGAACGCCGCCGTCATCTTCACCGGGCTCAGCGAAGACGCGCCTCCACACACGCTGGCCGTGTCGCAGGTCCGCCGGGCCTCTCACCGCGCCGACGTCGCGTTTGATTTCATGAAGTTTCCGCTTGGGCGCTAGCCACTCAAAAACATAGGCGTCTCGGCTGCCTCTTTGTGTCATGGTCCGCGGATGCAAGCCCCGCTGCGCCTCACCATCCTGAGCCACTCCGACACCTACTACTCGACGCGACGCCTGCAAGAGGCCGCGACGGCGCAAGGACTCCTCGTGTCCCGCGTGGATCCAGTGCGGGTGGTCCTTCGCGCCCACCCCACCCCTGCGATCTTTGAAGATGCGTTGGAGATCCCGCCGCCGGACATCTTGCTGCCGCGCATCGGCGCGTCCCTCGTGCATTGGTCGACGCAGCTCGTAGACGCGTGGCGGGCGCGGGGCGTCTTGAGCCCGCTCACCGGCCGCGCCATCGCCACCGCCGCCGATAAGCTCGCGACGGCCGTCGCGCTGAGCGGCGCCGGGCTGCGGACGGTCCCGACGGTGGCGCTGCGCGAACCCTTTCATGCATCCCAAGACCTCTTGAGCCTCTTCGGCACGGACCACTCGGGATCGTGGGTCCTCAAACGAACCCACGGGACAGGTGGCCAGGCCGTCGCGCTGGCACCCGACGACGCCAGCGCGGTCTCCTTCGCAGGCACCCTCGTCGCCGAGCGGACCATCGCGCTTGTGCAGCCCTTTGTAAAGACCGTGCCAACGCGAGATATCCGCATCATCATGGCTGGTTATGAGCCACTGGCGGCATGCTTTCGCGTCGCCGCCGAGGGTGAGTTCCGTGCCAACGTCCATCGCGGGGCGCGCCCGGTCGCCGCCACCGAGGCCGACCTCCCCGAGGGGACCTTCAACCTCGCCGTGGCCGCCGCGCGGGCGCTGGAGCTTCCCTTTGGCGGTATCGACATCATCGAGACCCCCGACGGCCCCGCCATCCTCGAGGTCAACGCCAGTCCTGGCTTTCAAGGCATCGAGGAGGCCCACGGCTGGGACGTCGCGGGCGCCTTTATCAGCCGCCTCGTCGCATCGGCCGCGCGCTAGCCATTTTGCGCGCGGATCTCTTTGAGGCAGGCAATAGCGGCCGTCGTATCGCTGCGCCCGGCGGTGATCATCGCAGCGACGACGCGCGGGACCTCCTCGGACGTGGCCCCAGCCTGCACCGCGAAGTTGCGCGCGTGCAGGCGCATATGCCCGTGCTGGATCCCCTCGGACGCTAGGGCCCGCGTCGCCGCGAGGTTCTGCGCCAGGCCCACAGCGGCGACGACCTCCGCGAAGCGGCTGGCGTCGGTGATCCCGAGGACGCGGAAGTTGGCTTTCACCGCGGGGTGGACGGCCGTGACGCCTCCGACTGTGCCCAGCGCCAGCGGGATGTCCATCCGGCCGACGAGGTGGTCGTCCTGGATGCGCCAGCGCGCCATGGCGCCGTAGCGGCCCTCGTAGGCCGCGAACGCGTGGGCGGCGGCCTCGATGGCGCGAAAATCCTGCCCGGTCGCCAGCAACACGGCGTCGATGCCGTTCATGATGCCCTTATTGGCGGTGACGGCGCGGTAGGGATCGGCCTCGGCGAAACGGCTGGCCTCGACGATGCGTGAGGCCTCGTCAGGATCCAGGGCGTGGACGCCGCCGCCCTCCTTGAGCGCGACCCGCCCCTCGACGACCACGCGACGGTGAATCGGCAAGTTCGATAAAATTCGAAGACCGATGCGAGACCCGGTCCAGGCCTCGAACATCGGGGCCGCAGCCTCGGCCATCGAGTTAACTGCGTTCGCCCCCATCGCGTCGCGCACGTCAATGTGAAGATGTATCACGGCGATCGGCTCGCCGTCCGGGCCCTTCAGCCGGCGTACGCGCGCATCGCGGAAGCCGCCGCCCGCCGCGACGAGGCGGGGATGGAGGCTGTTGAGAAAGGTCCGCAGCTCGTCGGTGTGGTTGGCGACGGCGTCCTCAAGGACGGGGACTGGCGGCGGCTCGGGGAAATGCAGCTGGCCGATCATCACCGGGTGATTCGCCTCAGCGATGAGCCCATCGCCCGCACGCAAGAGCCTGGCCGCGAAGGACGCGGCGGCCACGACGGAGGGCTCCTCGATGACCATCGGGATGATGTAGTCCGCGCCGTTGACGCGAAAATTCGTCGCAAATCCCAGCGGTAACGAGAAGCGTCCGACGTTGTTCTCGCTCATGTGGGCGGCTATGGCCTGAGGCAGCCCGTTGTCAGGACTCTCGAGGGCCAGCAGATCCTCGCGAGTGAGGCCGGCGAAGGCGGCGATAGCGTCGAGCCGGGCTTCCACGCTTAGCTTGGAAAAACCAGGGAGGCGGCTATTGCGCGTCGTTTTTGTCGTCATGACCCGTGCAGCTCCTGTCCGATAAGGCGTGGCCCAGGGGCGCCTATCGGCCCGTGAAACGTCGCGCATCATGCGACTTCCCGGCGACCGGGTAAAGGCGGAACCGCCAATTTGGTGTTGGTCAGAAGCGGCGGCGCACGAAGTTGGACGGCAGGGCATCGGGGTGGACGCGCCGCGGCACCGAGCGGAGATCCGCGACGGTCCTCGCGCCCACCAAGAACATCGCCCGCACGACGGCGTCCCGATAGAACATCATCGCGTCATAGGCCGCGTCGACGCCCTTATCGGCGGCGACCAGCAGCGGCAGGGCCATCGCCGTCACCGAGGCGCCGATGCAGAGGGCCTTGACGCAATCAATCCCAGTGCGGATGCCCCCTGATGCCACGACCGCGGCGTCGCCGGCATGCTCGACGCACGACAGGATGCTCGTGACTGACGGGATCCCCCACCCGGCGAAGAGGTCGCCGAGCCCCTCAGTGTCCGTCCCTGGCCGCCGGCGCCCCTCAATCAACGTCCACGAGGTCCCGCCAGCCCCGGCGCTCTCGACGAAGGCCCAGCGCCCCGCGCGGACGCGCTGGAGACTTCGGCCGGACAGGCCGTTGCCGACCTCCTTGAGGCCGACAGGGAAGGACACCGCGTGCGAGATGTCGACGAGCTTCTGGGCGAGCCCCCGGAAGTCCGTGTCCCCCTCGGGTTGGACGGCCTCTTGGGCTGGGTTTAGGTGAAAGACCAGCGCATCAGCGTTTACGGAGGCGACGAGCCTCTCGATCTGGGGTAGACCCACGCCATAGTTAAGTTGAACAGCACCAATATTTCCGACCAACAGCCGGAGGTCGGGCGCGACGTCTCGGACCGCGAAGGTCCCCCGCGTGTCGGGTTTTTCGAGGATGACGCGCTGAGAACCTAAGAACATGCCGATGCCCGCACGCGCAGCCGCCTTCGCCAGCACCTGGTTGAGCTGGCCGGCCTTGGCGGTGCCCCCTGTCATGCTGCCGACCATCAACGGGAAGGCGAGCTCTTTGCCCAAGAACGTGACGCGCGGGTCCACGTCGCTGAGGGCCATCTCAGGTAGCGCCTCGTGCCACAGCCGCACAGCGTCGAACCCAATGGGCGCCGCGACCTCGACGGGGGTCTCGAGCGCGATGCGGAGGTGGTCATCTTTGCGCGTGCTGGTCGCGATGTCAGGCTGGTCGTTCGGGGGCATGGCGGCTCTCTAAGTGCGAGGAGCGCGCCTAGGCACGCCGTACTTCGGGGGGCTCTATCCGATCTCGCCCCCGTCCCGCAAGGCTCGGGTGGCATGCGGCCGCGACATTGGGCCAAAAAGCCTTGCCCGACCCCCGTCGTGGGCCGACCCTGTATGAGCTATGCGGAAACAAATCTCTCTCGACGACGTCCTCAGCCTGAACCTCAATCATCTGCGCTACTTCTACGAGGTCGTGCGCGCAGGCAACATGCGAAAGGCCGCGATACGAATCGGCATTTCCCAGCCGGCCCTCTCGAAACAGATCCAAGCGCTTGAGGACACCATCGGCCTGCAGCTCTTCTATCGGACGCCGCGCGGGCTCCGGCCGACCGGCGACGGGGACGTGGTCTTCGTCCACTGCGAGCCGATCTTCGCGCATATCCGCGATCTCGAGATCGCCCTCGACGCGCGACGGCGCGGTGCGGCAGGTCGCCTCGTGGTGGGCGCAATCCACACGGTCGCCCACCATATCCTGCCCGACTACGTGCGCCGCTATCGGGACGCCTTCCCCCGCGTCCGGATTAAGATCACGACCACCCGCTCGCGCGCGGTCCTTCGCGCCCTTGAGGAGCACAAGGTGGACGTCGGGATCGTCGCCGAGTTGCCACCGCCCGACAGGTTCGTGGGCCAGCCCTTTCGCTTGACCCCCCTCGTCGTCGTGGCCGCCCCGGCCAGCGACCTCGCGCGCGCCGCAGCCACGGGCCCCATCGCAGTGGACGCGCTTCATCGCGCCGACATGGTGGCGTTTGACCCCGCGGCCCCGACGCGGCGCGTGTCGGACAAGTACCTCCGGAGCGTCAACGTCGAGCCACGGATTATGGCCGAGTGCCCCGACTTTGGGACCATCAAAGAGCTCGTGGCGCGCGGGCTTGGCTTCGCGATCCTCCCTGACCACACGGTGACCACCGAGGTCCGCGCGGGACACCTCGCGATCGTGGACGTCGCCGACTGGAGTCTCGCGCGCACCCTCTACCTCGCCCACGTCATCGGGACGCCTCTCTCCCCAACGGTGCGTCACTTCGTCGAGCTCTTCCCGCGCCTTGATTGATTCACGGTCAGGAATATCTTCGGGCCCCGGCGCATTTATGTTGCGTCGAGGCCCAAAGGGCCCGAGGATATCGAGGCGAGCTCTATCATGTGGTCGCGCGGGCCCAGAGACGAGGCGACTCGTCGGGTCCGAATTGCAATCTTGCCGGAGAAAAATGGCTATGTCCGAAGACGGCTCTAGACCGTCCCGAATTCAGCCGTAGGTCCCGGGGTTCGACCTCTCGTCGCGCCTGGGAACTGCGGCTAAACCGCGAACCCAGTACGTTTGAGGGAGGTGACCATGTCCACTCTGCTTTCTCGTCCACAGCCCGCGCGCACGGTCCTCTTAGGTTACCTACTCGCGCAGGGCTCCTACGACCGAGTCCTCCAGATTTTGGCGCGCATCGACCCGACGCGCATGCTTCATCTAGCCCAGCAGCTGTCCGTTCACGAGCGGACCCTCTTGGCGGCGTTGCTCGTCCGACAGCCAGCGCTTGAGGTCATGGCGCGCACGCCGTCCGACGTCATGACGCTGGTCTTCGGCGGCCTCGACCGCCCCGACTGCCGCCAGGTGATGGCGGCGGCCGGGATACGCGCGATGGCGCTTGTCTGGCCCTTTTTGACGGTCGCCAACCAGCGCACTCTCGTCGGGAGCAACCCCGCCGCGACGGCACGGGCACGGCAGATCCCAGCGCGGGGCGGGCTTGGGGATACGTTTCGCTTGAGGCGGCTCTTCCGCTCGTAAGGGCATCGTAGGCTTGGGGCGGGCCCTCTAGGCTATTCCGGGGTGAGGGGATCCCACCCAAAGCCCCGCAAGAGGCGCAGCGTCTTCATCAGCGGTAGACCCACGACCGCCGTGTCATCGGCGGTCTCCGGGTCTGCCTCGATCCGTTCGAAGAGCGCGATCCCGAGGGCCTCGATCCGGTACGAACCCGCGCAGTCGAGAGGGCTGTCGATGCGAACGTACTGCTCTAGCTCGGGTAGGGACAGGGTCCTCATCCACAGGGTGTGGATGTCGACGGCGGTCTCCATGCGCTCGCCGTTCGAGACCGCGACCGCCGTGATGAGCCGGTGGCTGCGCCCAGAAAGCCTGGACAGCTGCGCCACAGCGCGCGTCGGCTCGTGGGGCTTTTCGAAGATATCGGTGCCAGTCGTGACGACCTGATCGCTGCCGATGACGAGGGCGCCTGGGTGCAAGCGCGATACCGCAGCGGCCTTCTCTTTCGCCAGAGTCAGGGCCATGTCGGCGGGCTCAAGGTGGCGATAGAGCGCCTCGTCCACCGAGGAAGCTATGACCTCAAAGGGGACGCCGAGCCTCTCCAAGAGGGCGCGGCGATATGGACTCGTGCTGGCCAAAATGATCCGTTGTCCCATTTCCATCTCCTCACGCTAAGCAAGTCTGGGCGGTCCGCACGTGCCGCGCGCTCCGCCGCCGCATACTATCTGTATTAATGCGCGCAGCCAACCAGGTCCGGCACCGGCTTTTTTAGCTGTGGAATCGCTGAGAGACCAAGCCCTGCTAGCGTTCCGGGCGGTGCGGCCCATCCGGCGCGGCCTTTGCTACGTCGCACAAAGCGCGCTATAGTATCGCGTCGAACGCGTCGCAACTTTGCCCGCGATCTACTTTTAGAACCACAGGTATTTCAAGCTAGCCCGTCGAAAGCCCACCCGTCTCGCCTACCTCCGTCGCCGCTTTCCACGCGGTCCGGGCAGCGGCCAGAACGGGGTTCGGGCGCTTCAGACGCTCTCTCTCACCAAAGGTGCCCGCTATGTCCGGTGAATCCCACCCTGAGCCCGAAACCGTGACCACGCCCGAGACGACGACACCCGCCGTCCCCGTCGAGCCCCGCGCGCTCCCTGACGACGCCGGCAAGCGGTTAGACCTCCTCGTGCTCAGCCAGAACTCGGCCTTCAACATGGTTGACCACGGCCTACGCGCGCTCATGAACTTCATGCACACGGGCCACATCGGCCGCGCCACGAACGAGGCGCTCGCCAAAGATTGGCAGGAGATCTACCTCGTCCCAGGCGCGACCGCGCATGAGGCCTTCGTCCGGCACGCTTGGGACATGTCCATCAACCCCTTCGTTGAGATCGTGGTGCACAACTCGCTCAAGATGCAGCCCATCCCATTTGGGGGCGAGCCCGGGCAGGCCGCGCGCTTCTGGATTGAGTTTCGCGGATGCCTCTTTGAGGAATTCGACGGGCGCTTTAAAAATCGCCTCCATAACTCCCTCAACACGCGGACCGAGATCATCACCCGCCCCTTCACCAGCTTGCCTCACCATCTCGAGGTCCCGCACGGGGAAGAGCTGGAGGTCGCCAAGCGTCACGGGAAGGACCGCACGTCGCCTCGCGTCGGTACCGCCGTCGAAGAATTCTGAGCGCCTCTGGTTTGAGGTTGCCCCATATAAGCACATGTAAGGTTGACCGACGTTGGAACGTGTCTGTCCGGATTGCCTCGCTCGTATTGAGCCAAGAGACTTGGCGTCGTGCCCGCAATGCGGCTACCCGCGGGCGTCCGGTCCCGGGGGCGATTGGCTCGCCGACCCGCTGCGGGGCCTCATCCTCAATGACCGCTACCGCCTCGAGGAGCGCCTCGGGGCGGGCGGCATGGCGACGGTCTTTCGTGCGGCGCGTTTTGGAGGCCTCGGCGGACATGTCGCCATCAAGGTCCTCGCACCTCGCTACGCGCGGACCGTCATCGCCAAACGCTTCGAGAGAGAAGCCCAGGTCATCAGCCAGCTGACGAGCCCACACTCGGTGCGCATCTACGACTTCGAGACCGTCAAGCTCGACGGGATCGCCCAAGAGGTCATCTACATCGCGATGGAGCTCGTGAACGGGCGCACCCTCGACGAGATCTTGAGCATCGAGGGGCGCGTCAACTTCTTTTGGGGTATCGACGTCTTACGGCAGATCGCGAGGGCCCTCGAGGAGGCACATCGGCTAGGCGTCGTCCACCGCGATCTCAAACCGACAAACATCATGGTGGTGCAACAGCATGGCTCGACGCACGTCAAGGTCCTCGACTTCGGCATCGCTGGCCTCAAGACGCCTGATGGCCCCCCAGTCGAGCAGCTGACCCACCTCGGCGTCGTGTCTGGGACGCCCGAATATATGTCGCCCGAGCAGGCCGCCGGCGAAGGGAACGTCACGCCGGCGTCCGACGTCTATGCGCTGGGGCTCGTGGCTTTTGAGATGTTCGCCGGGCGTCGCCCTTTTCAGGGTGAGACCTCGATTGAGACCCTGGTCATTCGGCTAAGCGAGCCGCCGCCCAAGATGGAGGACGCGATCGATGATCCGTCTTTCCCCCCGGGCCTCTGTACGGTCGTGAACAAGATGCTGCGCAAGCGCACCAGCGAACGCTACGAGGACGCGCACGCGGTGCTTGAGGCCCTGGCGTCCTTTCCGACGCTGCAGACCTCACCTGGTTTTGTGCCCCCGGCCGAGCTGCTCAAACGCTACGCGTCGACGACGGCGATGACCGCGCACGGCGAGTCTCCGCTGGGCCCTGTTACGAGGCGCAAGCTCCGCGTGGGACTCTGGGTCGCCATCGGACTGCTGCTCTCCGGAGGCACCGCTGCGGCGGTCTATTTGGCGCTGCCGTCGAATGGCGCCGTGCCGGTCGTGGCGACGCCGGAAGTCCCCATCGCGACCAAGCCCCAGGCCGCTGTCGCATGGGTGCGGCCCGACATGGCGCCTGTCGGCGCGTTCCAAGGCCAGCCCGACTCTGTGGTGTGTCGCGTGGATGCGCCCACGGCCCCGGTCGGCCTCTTCGTGCCCCTCGCGCTGGACTTGCGGTGCGCCGCGGCGGACGTGCCCTTTGTGCCGACAGAGATCACAGGGTCGCTGTGGCTGGTCCGAGACGGACAAGAGATCCCGGGTATCGCCTTCGATCCGGCGCCACCGGCGGAGGTCTTGGGGTTGAAGCTGCCACCGCGGCCCCTCTCGGACATCTACGCGCTAAGGCTCCGCGGCAAAGACGGTGCGGGCGCGGCGTTTAGTTTAGACCTCGCGCTCGACGCCCGGACTGGCAACCTCACGCCCCTGCCCTAGCCCGGCGTGGCTGCCTCGCTGGGGGTTTTGATGCCAGGCACTATGGTCGCAGTACAAACGAAAAGAGCCAGGCCCAAAGGCCTGGCTCTTTTGCTGTGAATCCACGCCCTTAGGGGACGAAGCGCAGCGCGACGTTGTCGACGCGGAAGGTGCCGCCTGTCCTGCTAGCGTTGTAGGCATAGATGCGGATCTCAGAGGTCCCCGCCGGCAATGAGAACGGGCCGACCGAGAGCATCGGGCCGGCTGCGAAGGCGGTCGCGACCGCGAGGTCCTGAGCGACGAAGCCAGCGCTGGATGTCCAGATAGCGACAAAAGCCGGGCCAGTGTCCGAGCGATTCACATCGAACTCGAGGGTCACGTTCCCAGCGCTGTTGGTGAAGCCCATCTTGAAGTAGCGGGTAGCCGACGCCGAGGCGGTGCTGGCGCTGGGCCAGCCGCTGCCGGAGATGGCGGAGCTGGTCGTACGAGCGCCGCACTCGCTGGGTGCGCGCTCGATGGTGTTGCCCGCCGGATAGGACGCGGACCCAGAGCCCTCGAGGGAGAAGGTCGGGGTCGTGAACGTGCCGAGGCTGGTCACCGCGGTGTTGGACTCGTCGAAGCACCAGATCGCGCCAAGGGACGGCTCGACCGCGACGGTGAAGTCGAGGTCGACGAACTCGGTGCCTGTGGTGCCGGTCACGGTGAATGCCGTCGCCTCGTCCGGGGCCGTCACGTTGAAGGTCGCGCTGCGCGTGCCAACGGTGACGGTGACCGAGGCGGGGATGGTGACGCCGTTGTGATCGCTCGTGATGGTCACGAGCGTGCCGCCCGCCGGAGCTGGGATATCGAGATCGACCGTGACCTCGGCCGTAGCGCCAGGCGCGAGGCTGGTGCTGGCCGCACGCATGTCGAGGATGAGCGAAGGCGTCGCAGCAGCAACCACAGACACGGTGCCCGTGACGCTGTCGGCGCCGAGGGTGGCGGTCAACGTTGAGACGCCGACCGCGAGGCCGCTGACGCGAACCGCCACGCGGGACTCGCCTGCCGGGACCACAAAGGTTGCAGCAGCAACGGTAACTGCGCCGGTGTTCGTTGACACGAGTTGGACCGTCGTGTCGACCGCGACCGCGCGGGTCATCAGGAAGTCAAAGACCTCGACGTTATTGTCCCCGACGCGGACTACACCGTTCGTCGGCGAGAAGCCCGCCGGGATGGGCGCGCCGCGGACGACGTCGCCGGCGCTGCGCGGCAAGAGCTTGTTGCGGCCCCGCGAGAGCCGGAGGACGCCGCGGATCGCGCCAAAGGACTCGCCGACAGTCGGGAACGGGGCCAGCAAGTGGACCCCATCGTCGACGGTCAGGTTGCCGGTGATGAGGAACTCATTGACCACGGTCTCGCCGTCCTGACCGGTGGGCGACGTGTTCGTCACAGTGACGTTTTTGACCTCGACGAGCAGGGCCTCATAGGCGGTGGCCTTCGAGCCACCGGGCGCCGCGTCTGCCGGGTTGATGACGAGAGGCTCGGGGACGGGCGTCGTGCCGTTCTTCGTGAAGGAGCCGTTGCTGAGCTGGATCTGCTCGAAGTAGGCGCCGGTCGTGCCCTGCACGTTGACCTTGTCGCCGACGGCGGGCTTTGTCCCAGCGGAGCCTGTGTAGATGTAGAGGCCACCGAATTCGACGGCCGGCCCTGCCACTTGAATGGTGTAGAAGTCCCCGCCGACCGCGGTCACGACGGCGTCCTTGACCAAGACAGCCTGACCCGAGGTCACGACGCCCGTCTTGATGTCGAAGATGGTCGCCGAGCAAGGGGCGCCCCCAATATTGCTCTCTTCAGGGCAGGCATCGCAGAGATCGCCGATGCCATCCTCATCGAAGTCAGCTTGGTCTTCGTTCGCGATCGAGGGGCAGTTGTCGGACGCGTTCAGGACCCCGTCGTTGTCGATATCGTCGGGGTCGAAGCTGGACGTACAGGCCGTGGTGTTGGCGTCGAGGGGGCATGGGTCGCAGGAGTCGCCGACCAGGTCGCCGTCGGCGTCTGGCTGAACGCCGTTATCCATCGGGCGGATACCGTTGAAGATGGTCGGGCAGTTGTCGGCGCTGTCGGCGATACCATCGCCGTCACCGTCGGTGCTGCCGGGCAGGCCATCGAATTCATTCGGGCGCGACGGGATGCAGGTCGGCTCGCCCGGCGGCACACCGCAGAAGAAGAGGCCGTAGCTTTGGCCGCCGAGGGTCGTCATGAACTCGCCGAGGGACATCGTCGTGTACTTGGTGCCGTCGCGCGGGATCTGCTCGAGCTCTTGGGCGGCGCAGAGGAGCTTGTTTGAGCCGCAAATATCGAGGGGCTCGCATGCGGGGGGCAGGGCCTTTTTGCCAGGACCCCAGATGTTGCTGTCGTAGTTCTGAAGGTCAAGCGCGCGCTCGGCCAAGGCGGTGACGAGGTTCACATCACCATAGAGAGGACGCCCGCGGCGATACCAGGTCTTGCCATTGAGGTTGAGCGGAGCGCCGCCGCGCAAGACGAGGGACACGTCGCCGACGCCGGCGTCGAGGATCGCGCGATACCCGCCATTGGTGCGGCCGTCCCAGATGGCGATGTCGGCGACCTTGCCCTGCGCCAAGGCGCCCAAGACGTCACCAAAGCCAAGGGCCGAGGCGGCCCAGCTGGTGGCCATCATGACGAGCTCGCGGTCGGTGAAGTGGTTGCCCCAGCGGCCGTTCCACTCTTCGGCGCACTTGAGCTCGCGTAGCATGTTCACGGAGCCAGACGCCGTCCAGTCCGTACCGAGGGCGACGCGACCGCCAAAGCGGTGGTACATCTGAGCCTCAGCGGTGAAGCCATAGAGGTCGACGTTCGTACGGGGCGACCAGATGAGGGTCGCGCCCTCGCCTGTAAAGAGCGCGATGTCGGCGGCGGTGACGCCAATACCGTGAATAAACGCGGTGTTGTCCGCGATGACGTCGACGCTGCCGGCCTCGACGCCGGAAAGGCACGCGAACTCGTTGCGCGCGCCGGCGAGGACGCCCTCGGCGACGTGAGGGGCGTAGGCCGCGGCGTTGAGGACGCTCGTTGCGGGAAGATCGTAGCTACCGCAACCATCGGCGACGATCATGCCCGACGAGCCGCTATGTACCGGGAAGGTCGCATAGGTAGCGGATGGGTGGGAGATCCCCTCGAGGAGATTGCCCTTATCGAGGTTGCGCAAGAAGCCGGCCTCGCCGCCCGAGCCAAAGAGGCTGGTCGTGCCTGCGAGGACCTGGCGGAACTCGCCCCAGGCGTCGCCGAGGGCGTGCGGGTTTTGCGTGCGGTCGATGGTCGGCTTGCCGTTGGCGCCGGTGCGCCACTCGTTGCGGTGGTCCCAGCGGATCGCCCCGTGAGCCTGCGGGGCCATCTGGGAGAAGGTGATGTGATCGTGGGCGTTGATGAGACCGGGCGAGACCACGCCATCGGGGCAGGTGACGACGGTCGCGCCGGCCGCGGCCGGGTCATCGGCGCAATCGCAGCCGGTGCAGCGGATGTAGCCGTCGACGACCAGCACCGAGCCGCCCTCAAGGATGCCCTCAGGCAAGATGACGTTGCCGCGGATGAGCAGCGAGTTGCCAGACCCGGTGACGTCGCAGAGATCCGAGCCCGAGACCGCGGGCAACGCCACAGGGCAGGCCTCAAGCGGCGGTTCGACCACGTCTGGGCCGACGGTGTCTGGGTTGGTCGCGTCCGGGGTGACACCGTCGGGCAGGACCGTGTCCGGCAGCACGCCATCGGAGAGGGTCGTGTCGCCAGAGGCGTCGTCGAGGATGGACGTGTCACCGACGGTGTCGGCGCCAGGGGTCGGCTTGTCGTCGCCGCAGGCTGACGCCGTGGCAAAGACAATACCGAGTAAGAACAGGGGGATGCGCGTCATGACCGGGGTCCTTGCAGGATGTGTAGGGGGCGCCTTCGGAGCGGGCGGACGGTACCACAAGACGAGGCTCGATGCTTGCACCGTCTTGCAAATTCGCGGTGACAAACGCGCTAATTTTTTGACATTGCGCCAGCCCACACAGCCGGTTACTTGGATCGCAGCCGAGGTGCGGGCTACAGAAAGAGTCCGGCGACCGTGCCCGTCATCATAGCCGCGACGGTCCCTCCGAGCATCGCGCGGAACCCGAGGCGGGCGAGATCGGACCGCCTCTCGGGCGCCATCGCCGCGATGCCGCCGATCTGGATGCCGATGCTGGCGAAGTTGGCGAACCCGCAGAGGGCGTAGCTAGTGATAAAGGCGCTGCGCTCGCTGAGCGCCCCCGCCCCTTCTTGCAGGGTCCCGAAATCGATGAAGGCCACGAGCTCGGTGAGCACGATCTTTTCACCAAGGAGCATCCCGACCGTCGGCGCCTCTTCCCAAGGGATGCCCATGAGCCACGCGAAAGGAGCGAAGGCCCAGCCGAGGATACCTTGCATGGAAAGTTGGATATCAAAGAGATCGCCGATCGCGGCCAAGATCGAGTTTACGAGGGCGACCATCGCCACGAAGACCAGCAGCATCGCGAGAATATTGAGGAAGAGCTGAAGCCCTTCGAGGGTGCCGCGGGTCAGAGCGTCGATGCCGTTCGCGTCGGTGCTGACGGCTATGCTCATGTCGACGCCCCCCTCGAGGCGATGCTCGGTCTCGGGGTAGAGCAGCTTGGCGATGGCGAGCGCGGCGGGGGCTGACATTAGAGACGCGGTGACGAGGTGCCCGGCGATGCCCTCTAGGGGGACGACCGCCACATAGATGGCCATCACGCCGCCCGCGACGGTCGCGAACCCGGCGACCATGACGGCGTGGAGCTCGGACTTCGTCATCGACGCCACAAAGGGGCGGACGACGAGGGGGGCCTCGGTCTGGCCCACGAAGATGTTGGCCGCCGCCGCGAGGCTCTCGGGGCCGCTGGTGCCGAGGGTGCGCTGCATCGCGAAGGCGACGACCCGGACGAGGCGCTGCATGACCCCGTAATGATAGAGGAGCGCCATCAGGGCCGAGAAGAACATGACGGTCGGCAGGACCCAGAACGCGATGGTCTTCAGGGGCGGCGAGATTGTCCCGACGATGGTCGTGTTGACGGCCTCGCCCGCGGCGTTGAACGTCGAGATTGTGTGTCTTTCAACTGATTGGAATACAAAGCTTAAGCCGGCCTCTGAGAACGAGACGAGGTTGCGCACCCCCTTGTCAATCGCCGAGAAGGCCGCGTCGCCGCAGTCCGGGACGATCACCGCGAAGGCGATGACGACCTGCAGACCGATGCCCCAGACGACCGGGCGCCAGCGCACGTCCTTGCGGTGGGCCGAGAAGGCCCAACAGATCGCGACGAAGACGACGAGCCCGAAGAGCGCCTGAAACTTGTCCATAGCGGCAGCTAAACACGATTTCAGGGTGCCGCAAAGGCCTCGCCGCGCAGTTGTCTTCCTGCTATGCCGCTGCAGACACGCAAATGGATGCCCAAATTGATGGGCCACGGCATGAAAGGTGCGCGATGAATCGGTCGACAACGTTTGAATTCTGCGGCGATACGGTCACCATTGAGGCCGGCGAGCTCGCCCAGGAGGCGCATGGCGCTGTCCTGCTTCGCCAAGGTGACACCGCGATTTTGGCGACGGTCGTCTTCGGCGCGCCCAGCGTCGGCGGACGGGCCGAGTTCCTTGGGCTCTCGGTCGAGTACCGCGAGCGCGCGTCCGCCGCGGGCCGCATCCCGGGCGGCTGGGGACGGCGCGAGGGGCGCCAAGGGGACCACGAGATCCTGACCGGGCGGGCCATCGACCGTAGCCTCCGGCCTTTGCTGCAAGGGCGCCCACAGCAAGAGATTGTCGTCACGGTGACTGTCTTCGGTGCTTCACTGCAGGCAGATCTGGAGACCCTCGCGATCCTGGCCGCGTCCGCCGCTGTCCACGAGTCGGGCGTCGCCTGGACGGGCCCCGTGGGCGCGGTCCGCGTGGCGCTTCTGGACGAGACCTTCGTCGCGATGCCCGATGACGCCTTGAAGCTCGGCGCTGAGCTCGAGGTCCTCGTCGCGCTGACCCAGGCCGGCGTCGTGATGCTTGAGGGAAGCGCGCGTCAGGCCCCGCGGTCGCGGCTCTTGGAGGCGATCGCAGTGGCCCAGACCGCTCTCACGCCATTCTGGTTCGCCGTCGATTCCGTCCGCGAGGGCCGCGAGTCCCCGCTTCACGCCTTCGTGGTCGCCGAGGGCTCGCTGCAGGCCGACGAAGACCTCCCCGCAGGTGTGGCCAGCGCATTTGAGGCCATCTTCGACGGCCCGAAAGCCGCACGCCCAGCCCTCTTGGCAGACCTCGAGGGCGCCGTGGACGAGCTGGCCGCGTCCGTCTCGCACGCGTGGCGGGCCCTCGTGCGCACGCGAGCCCTCGCCGGCTCTCGCCTCGATGGCCGCGCGCTTGGCGCCGTCCGCCCCCTGTCGATGCGGGTCGGCACCCTGCCCGGCAACCACGGCTCCGCGCTCTTCTCGCGCGGAACCACGCAGGCCCTCGTCTCGGTCACCGTCGGGGGCCCGGATGAGGGGCTCGTCTCAGACACCCTCTTTGGGCGGCAGACAGATAGGTTTATGTTGCACTACAACTTTCCATCCTTCGCGGTCGGCGAGGTCCACCGCGCGCGTGGGCCCGGGCGGCGCGAGATCGGCCATGGCACCCTCGCGCGGCGCGCCCTCGCCCCGGTGCTTCCCAATGACAGGGACTTTCCGCTGACCGTGCGCGTCGTCTCCGACATCCTCGGGTCGGACGGCTCCTCGTCGATGGCGACCGTCTGCGGGGCCTCCTTGGCCCTCATGGACGCGGGCATTCAGGTCAGCGACGCCGTCGCGGGCGTGGCGATGGGCGTCGTCTTGGACGGCGGGAAGTGGGCCATCCTGACCGACCTGACGGCCGAAGAGGACCACCTCGGCGATATGGACTTTAAGCTCGCCGGGACGGCCCAAGGGATCACCGCCTTTCAGCTGGACAATAAGGCCGGCACCCTGCCCCTTGAGCTCCTTCAGGAGGGCCTCGACGCGGCCTGTGAGGCGATCCAGTCGATCCTCACGGAGATGGCGGCCGTCATCGACGCCCCGCGTGCCCAGCTCGCGGGCCATGCCCCGCACTTCGCGCTCGTGCGAGTGCCGGTGGCGCGCATCGGGACCCTCATCGGCGCGGGCGGCAAGACTGTGCAGGACATTCAGTCCAAGACCCACAGCCGCATCGAGATCAAAGAGGACGGCCAGGTCCGCATCATCGCGAAGAGCCCCGAGCACCTCGCCGCGGCCGTCGAGCGGGTCGAGGCCATCGGCCAGGTCTTGGTCGTCGGCCGCACCTATGAAGGCGAGGTCATCTCCATCAAGGATTTCGGGGCGGTTGTGCGCATCGGCGACCACGACGGCCTCATCCACATCAGCGAGCTCGGCGTCTCGCGCGTCGCCAAGACCGAGGAGGCCGTCAGCGTCGGCCAACGCGTGGAGGTCCAAGTACTTGGGGCCGACGAGCGTGGGCGCCTGCGCTTCTCGCGTCGTGCGGCCCTGATGGCCGTCTAACGGAACATTGTGCGGCAGACCGCAACGCGGGGGCTTGTCCCCCCGGCCTGAACCGTAGGGCGGGGGCTTGTCCCCCGCCGGCTAAATTGATCGCCTCTCCAGGCGTTAAATCGGCCAGAGGCTCAGCCGCGCGCCGGGTTCCAGAGGCGGATCCAGGTGCTGTCTAGCTCGGCCAGGCGGCCAGCCGTTTCAGCAGCAACTGCCCAAGACTGGCCGGCCGGATCTTCGACGATGGCGGCCCGTCCGTCGGCGACGAGATCGCCGACCGAGTTGTGCAGCTCAATCCACGGCAGCTCGCCCGTGCGCGAGTGAAAGTACCAACGGATGCCCCCCTTGCCATCGGGCTTGAGCCGGCCCTTACGCGCCACGTCCCTCGCATCTTTCGCGAGCTGAAGGCGATCTTCGGGGCTGCGACCGACGCGCAGAGCCTCACGTTCAAGCGCCGCCGTCTCGCGGGGGTCGATGCGCGGGCTGTCGTCGCGCCGCTGGGGTGCCTGCCGGCGGTCGCCGCGACCCTGCTGTCGTGGTCCCTCGGCGGGTTTGCGCTGAGCCGTCGAGGCCGTCGAGGCCGCAGACGCGGCCGATGCGGCCTGCTCGGTAGTCACGAGCCCGGCCTTGAGGAGCTTTTCGCGAAAGTCGGTCATGGCTGCGTTCTTCCTAGGACTCGATGAGGTCAGCGCTTGCGCGCGTGGACGAGGTGGGTATCGGGAAACACCGCGCCATGGCGTAGCCCAACCCGAGCCGCCACGTCTGAGGGTCCGCACATGTCTGCCACGTCCCAGCCCTCGGCGCCAAGCATTCCGGGCGCGTCGCATTGCGCTAATGAATATTTCAGCGGCTCGCCGAAGAGCCCAATGGACAGGCTCGCTTGGCGCCTAAACCAGCGCGCCGCGTTGCCCGCGGGCGCGTGCCACGCGTCGAAGATGACCTCCGAGCGCGGCCCGCCGACCGCCGCCATCGTCCGGAGCGCGCCGCGCACGGCCCCCTCCGTCAAGTACATGGTGACCCCCTCCCAGATGAAGAGGACCCGCGCGCCACCGTCGACCCCGTCCGCGACGAGGGCCTCGCCAACGTCTTGGCGCTCGAAATCCACGGCTAAAAAGCGCGGCGGCTTCACAGCGACGTCGGCGATGCGTCCCCGGTGCAGGAGATCCTTTTTCCGGTCCTGGGTCGCGGGGAAGTCGACCTCCCAGACCGTCGCGCGCGTCAGGTTCGCCCCGAAACGCCAGGCCCGCGTGTCGTATCCGGCGCCGAGGATGACGACCTGGGTCCCGCCGCCCGCGATGAAGGCCAGCATGGCCTCGTCCATGATGCGATGGCGTGCCGCGACGAAGCGCTGGAGCCCACCGAGACCGGCCGCGCCGGTGCTGATGAGGGCGCGCCGGACGCCGGGCGAGGCGGCGAGGCCAGACAGACGCCGTGACAGCATCCGGGCCGCAAAGGGGTCGTCCACGATGCGATTCGCGGGCGCGCGGGTCTGCTCAAGGGCGCGAAAGAAACAGACCGCTTCGGCGGTGAGCGAGGCTCCACGGGGCATAGGCTCTGTCCTTTTGCATGCTGGTCTTGTGGTGTTCAAATTAACGGTCGACGAGATTGAGGCCCGCCGCGTAGCCATAGCTGACGTCTTTATCGTAACCGTAGGCGATGACGCCGACGTTCTGGTTCGCGACGACGCGATGCACGCCGTCGGCGACCTCGAGGCGGGCGACCTTCCAGTCAGCGTTGATCGCGACCCAAGCGGCGGCCGGGACGGCGTTCCCGTCGAGGGTCGCGGCCGCGGCCGTCGGGGCCACGATATTGATGTAATCTTTCGCGTATTTGTTGGGCGCGAGGAAGACATACTCGTTCCGGAACTGCTCGACGGGCGGGACTAGGATGAGGCTGGGGTCACCGATGGGCGCACAACCGCAGTTGCCGCTTTGGTAGCAGTGGCACACGTGGCCTGCCGGGCAGCCCGCCTCGGTTCCAGCGACCGCGCACCGCGGCGGATAGCAGCTACGGGTCACAAAGTTCGAGTCGAGCTCGCAGCTATAGTTGGGCGCACACAGACGCGTGGAGGTGCAATCAGAGTAGGCCGGCGGGTTCACGATCTCGGCCGAGCTGGCGAGGAGCTGCCCGACCATCACTGGCTTGGTCGCGGTAATCACGAAGTCCATCTTTGATGGGAACTCAAACGATTCACCGCGATTCAGGTTGCGCGTGGTCTGCACGGACGGCGGATTGAACGCGATGGAGGTGTCGTCCTCGGAGGCCACGATGCGCCAATAGTCGGACTCGGCCGAGCGTGGTTGGGACCGTGACGCGATGTAGACGTGGCCCCAGGTCGAGACGGGAAACATTTGATGCTCAAGGTGATCGGCACAGCACGCGCTGCCCGAGACGGCGGCCTCGTGCCCGCCGAAGACGCCGACTGGCTTGGTGGCGGAGATGATGGTCCCGGTGAGGTCGCCCTTGTCTTGGTCGGACTTGATGTTGAGGACCTGAAATGGGTCAATCGTGAAGGTGTAGGACTGGCCGGGCAGCATCACGGGCATGTTGGTTCCCGCTTGGGTGCGCGCGGTCGGGGTGACGGTCACGACTGTCCCGGGCGAGGAAGCGACGACGCTGATTGAGCCCCGGTAAGGGACCGGCTGGCCTTGAATCGGCCCGCCACCGAGCAGCTCGAAGCGGGACATCACGATATATTCAGTACCAAAGGTGTTACTGGGTAAGAGCAGCGTCGCGTCGTTCGAGAAGACCGCGACGTTGTCGAGGGGATTGAACTGGTAGGCGACGATGGGTGCGGTCGAGTCGACCTTATAGCCCGCCCAGAAGATGCCCGCGCCGTTCATGTTTCGGTTCGGGAGCTCGAAGGTCGCGAGGGCGCCGGGCGCCACGTCCTTGTGCATGACAGCCAGTGGGGTAGCCGCGCTGCCATCGCGCTTCGTGACCGAGACGCGCGCCGTGATCTCACCGAGGTTACTGACGATGAGCGCGAAGGGGCCGTCGCGGGCGCCCCAGTGGTTGTCGAGGTCGACGGCCCAGTAGTCACAGCCCGCGTTCGACTTCGACTTGGGGTCACGCGAACAGGCCGACACGCAGCTGCCGGCTTGGCAGACGAGCCCCTGCCCGCCGCAGTCCGCGGAGACATTGTATGCGCCGGCCGCGTCGCAGGTCTCGACCGTGCCGGCGGCCGTGCAGCGGCGAGTATCGGGCAGACACGCGAGGCAGGCCCCGTCGCGACACACACGCTCGCCGGCGCAGGTCGTGACGACCTGGCTACCGGATCCATCGGGCTGACACTGATGGACGTCCTGGCCTTCGCAGTGCCGCGCCCCGGGATCGCAGCCGACGCATACGCCGCCCTGGCAGGTGCCGGCCGGGCAGTCGGTGCTGACCCAAGCCGAGCCGTCGCTGTTGCAGGTCTCGAGGGCCTCGCCAGCGCAGCGGGTGTCCGCGGGGGTGCACAGGCCGCTCGTGCAGGCCCCGTCGACGCACGAGAGGCCGGGAGCGCAGTGGGTGGTGTCGATACAGGTGACGCACTCGCCGCGGGCGGCGCAGAAGGGCGTCGGCGCCTGGCACGGGGAGGCCGCAGGGTCGAGGCAGCTCAGGATGGCGTCGGAGGTGCCCACGACGGCGTCCAGGCCACCAACAGGCGGGCCGCTGGAAGGATCCGCATCGCTTCCACACGCCAGGAGCAAGATGGCGAGGAGTGCGATCCCGGACGCGCGCAGCGCACCAGATTGATTGGTATTCCTACGGCTTTTCACGATGAAGACCTAGCTCTGAGGGGAGCGAACCCCTACCCCACCTTTCGGCTCGGCTCAAGCTTCGGACCCTTCATGCGGCTCTGGGGGATCGCGTTGCGCCAGGAGCCCGTCCTCTCGCGTGCCGTTCAGCCCTCCCCGGGTCCTTGGACGCCCACGCCCACAGGGCCCCCGGAGGTCTCGACCTCGGGGCTAAACGGCGCCGCCAACCTCCCACGTCCGCAGCGGACGTGGGAGTCCGCGCACGCGGAGGTCGCGGAGCTGGTGGATGCGATGGTACACAGACCCTCTGAATTCATTCAGTATACCGGGTCCGCGGGCGTCCCCGCCCGCTTCCCGCTTAGGAATTTAGCAGCCCTCAACGCTTGGGGTGCGCGTGCCGATCACGGCCACTCGAGGGTGCATGCGGAGGAGATCCCGGTCGCCGTCGAGCCATAGCGCGTCGGGCGCATACTTACGCTCGACCGGGTTCAGCGGCCCCAAGGCGTCATCAATGGAAACCGGTATCGTGTGTCGGAGGGGGTCTGCGACTATTTCCGACAGCCGCTTGACCCAGATGCACACCTTCATGTACATCTAAACCATGACACGCCGCTTCTCCATCGCTCAAGCCCGGGCAACCCTTCCTGCCATCGTCAACCAAGTCGATAGCCACGGCCCCGTGGAGATCACCAGGAGGGGCAAGGCTGTCGCTGTCGTGCTATCCCTTTCGGACTACGAACGCCTCACGACAAAGAGACCGACCTTCTCCCAGGCCTTCGCCGAGTTTCGCAGAACCCACGACATCGCCGATTGCGCAGTCGAAGCAGAGTTCGCAACTCGCGACCAGAGCTCGGGCAGAACGGTCCAGCTGTGAAGCTCAAGTACCTAATCGACACCCACATCGTGTCGGCCCCGATATCCAAGATCCCCAACCCTGAGGTCCTGCGAAGGCTTGAACGCCACGGAGGTGAGTGCGCGATCGCAAGCGTAGTCTGGCACGAGCTGCTCTACGGCGCCTTGCGCCTTGCGCAGTCCAAGCGTCAAGACACGATTTTGGCTTTTCTCGACCAAGTCGTACGCACATCTTTCCCGATCCTCGACTACGACAGGCGCGCCGCCCAATGGCACGCCGAGCAACGCATTCGGCTCGAAGCGATTGGCCTCGTCCCCCCTTTCGTCGACGGTCAGATCGCCGCTATAGCCTCGACGAATAGGCTCGTACTGGTCTCGGCCAATGTCAAAGACTTCAAGAATTTCAGTGACCTCACTCTTGAGGACTGGGCCAAAAAGTCAAGACCCACGAGATGACCGCGTAGGTCTGAACTTCTTGGCCCCCGCGCGTCGACGCGTAGTAGGCTCGCATCAGTTCGGCTTCAATGGGGCCGAGCCCGGGGGCTCGGAGGGGCTGGCCCGACCACGTCGCCCGGCGGCGCCTCGGCCTGCTTCAATGGGGCCGAGCCCGGGGGCTCGGAGGGGCTAGATGTGGTGCTAAAACCTATGAAGGTGGAATGCCCCGCTTCAATGGGGCCGAGCCCGGGGGCTCGGAGGGGCGTGCGGGACAACCCCCTGGTGAGGGGGTTGTCCCAGGCCGCTTCAATGGGGCCGAGCCCGGGGGCTCGGAGGGGCCACGGCCGTCATCCGCGACAATCCGTTTTTGCGCCCTGCTTCAATGGGGCCGAGCTTGGGGGTTCGGAGGGGCCTCAGATCCTCGCGCTCGACTGGTCAGACGTCGATCTGCTTCAATGGGGCCGAGCCCGGGGGCTCGGAGGGGCGTGGTCGTAGGCGGGGCCGGCGGCGTCGATCGCTTGCTTCAATGGGGCCGAGCCCGGGGGCTCGGAGGGGCCCCCCTGCTCTTGCCGCTTACGGCGCCCATCGCCTGCTTCAATGGGGCCGAGCCCGGGGGCTCGGAGGGGCGCAACGAAAGTTGGCCGTACCTCTCCAATGATTCGGGCGCTTCAATGGGGCCGAGCCCGGGGGCTCGGAGGGGCCCATGGGCCGTGCGACCCAGACCGTCAGTACGTCACGCTTCAATGGGGCCGAGCCCGGGGGCTCGGAGGGGTTATGCGTCTGCGATGGCGGCGAGGTCCTCCCCGCCCCGCTTCAATGGGGCCGAGCCCGGGGGCTCGGAGGGGCGTTGTAGAGGCGGAGCAACTCACTGGGGGCGTACGAGCTTCAATGGGGCCGAGCCCGGGGGCTCGGAGGGGCGCGCGTGTTGACCTTGTGCTCGCTTCACTATCGGCCGCTTCAATGGGGCCGAGCCCGGGGGCTCGGAGGGGCCATCGCGGTCACAAACACGCTCACTCAGGCGGAGTGGCTTCAATGGGGCCGAGCCCGGGGGCTCGGAGGGGCCGGCTTCATCGATCACAATCGACGACATAGCCCCCTGCTTCAATGGGGCCGAGCCCGGGGGCTCGGAGGGGCTGAAGCTCTGGCCGACGTCCGGGGCCTAGGACTTCGCGGCTTCAATGGGGCCGAGCCCGGGGGCTCGGAGGGGCGATCTGTCGAGAGGTCCACCGGCGATGGATGGCAAGGGCTTCAATGGGGCCGAGCCCGGGGGCTCGGAGGGGCTCGGTGGCTTTGTCGGCGAGGTGCTTCTTGACCCACTGCTTCAATGGGGCCGAGCCCGGGGGCTCGGAGGGGCGCTTACACGCGTAAGCACGATGCCGTACCGCGCGGCGCTTCAATGGGGCCGAGCCCGGGGGCTCGGAGGGGCTACTCTTTGATCCGCACATAGCTAAGACGCGATCAAGGCTTCAATGGGGCCGAGCCCGGGGGCTCGGAGGGGCATCGCCCGGTGTCCGCCTACACGGTCGCGCGCTGGGCTTCAATGGGGCCGAGCCCGGGGGCTCGGAGGGGCTTTCACGCGCCTGCACTATGCCTGCTGCGAGCGCATGCTTCAATGGGGCCGAGCCCGGGGGCTCGGAGGGGCCAGGGGGTATGATTGCGCGAGACCCCTCTATGGCAGCTTCAATGGGGCCGAGCCCGGGGGCTCGGAGGGGCCTCCCCGTTGGATTTCGGCTTTGACGCGGTGCGGCCGCTTCAATGGGGCCGAGCCCGGGGGCTCGGAGGGGCATGAAAGCACGTCGCTTGGCGACGAGCGTCGCTGCGCTTCAATGGGGCCGAGCCCGGGGGCTCGGAGGGGCCGGTATGGGATTGTGCTTACGCGAACGAGCGTGGCCAAGCTTCAATGGGGCCGAGCCCGGGGGCTCGGAGGGGCACGCGTCCTTATTCCGCGCTTAGGGTGCACCTAATGCTTCAATGGGGCCGAGCCCGGGGGCTCGGAGGGGCGTAGACGGTGTTGTTTGCGCCCGGATTCCAAGCGTGGCTTCAATGGGGCCGAGCCCGGGGGCTCGGAGGGGCGATAGCCGATTTCCCGCCCGGCTCGACATCTCCGAGGCTTCAATGGGGCCGAGCCCGGGGGCTCGGAGGGGCTGCAGGCCGAACCTTCGAATCGTCGTCTGCGGGTACGCTTCAATGGGGCCGAGCCCGGGGGCTCGGAGGGGCCGCGTTTCACCGTGTATCCCATGCAATCGAGCAAGGCCGCTTCAATGGGGCCGAGCCCGGGGGCTCGGAGGGGCGACGCAGGCCGTCACGATGCCATGACGACGGCCACGGCTTCAATGGGGCCGAGCCCGGGGGCTCGGAGGGGCCATCGCGACTGACACCGAACTGCTCGGCTGCGACGTGCTTCAATGGGGCCGAGCCCGGGGGCTCGGAGGGGCTCACTTGCGCCGGCGGGACCGCTTGATGGTCCTGCGCTTCAATGGGGCCGAGCCCGGGGGCTCGGAGGGGCGATTTCAATGTCGCGGCCTATCCGGCCGATGAGCGGCTTCAATGGGGCCGAGCCCGGGGGCTCGGAGGGGCGCAGGACCGACAAGCTCGCCAGCGGGCATGAGGCTAGCTTCAATGGGGCCGAGCCCGGGGGCTCGGAGGGGCAGTTCGGACGTCTGAAATACCTCAGCGAATCCGTGCTTCAATGGGGCCGAGCCCGGGGGCTCGGAGGGGCCGAGTAGGTCGGAGGGAATCCGGACGTGTTTGCTTTGCTTCAATGGGGCCGAGCCCGGGGGCTCGGAGGGGCTTGGCGATCCGTCGGGGCGGTGATTCCTTTGAGTGGCAAAGCTTCAATGGGGCCGAGCCCGGGGGCTCGGAGGGGCCCAGCCGTGCATATATCGGTGCAGTACCACTGGATTCGCTTCAATGGGGCCGAGCCCGGGGGCTCGGAGGGGCGACTTGCTCACTAGAGCTGTAAGTATGATGAACACAGGCTTCAATGGGGCCGAGCCCGGGGGCTCGGAGGGGCTTTGCCATTCGATAAGTGCTGATGTTAATTGAGCTGGCTTCAATGGGGCCGAGCCCGGGGGCTCGGAGGGGCTTGTTGATCCATACATTCAATTTCTAAACCTGTCGCTTCAATGGGGCCGAGCCCGGGGGCTCGGAGGGGCAGGCAATGCCCGCCCGCGATAAGCCACCGCTCAAGTTGCTTCAATGGGGCCGAGCCCGGGGGCTCGGAGGGGCCCACATGTTTGCGCGAAGCACCGGAATCGCGAACGTGGCTTCAATGGGGCCGAGCCCGGGGGCTCGGAGGGGCTCAGGCACCAGCTCAGAGCCACACGGAGCCCACGAGGGGCTTCAATGGGGCCGAGCCCGGGGGCTCGGAGGGGCGGACCGCTCGATTTGTAGAACATTGGCGGGGATTTGCAACCCCGTTTTCGAGAGGGACCCGGCCTGGGACAGCTTTATATGCATCACCATGCAACGGCGTGATTTAGTCAGGACCGCAAGCCTCTCAATTTCCTCAGAAAATACCAGTTTCGAGCGGATCCCGGGTTTTGGCGCATGATTTCGCCGCTCGAAATCGTGTGTATTCGGTTGTCAGAGAACCAAGGACTGTTGAGCTTCACGCGTTTCACCGCTGCGCACAAGGGCCAAACCTCTAAAACCAGGCGATATCCTGCCGAACGGCGAAATTGCAGCGGCGCCCCATCGTCACGCCTTTGGCGACCCTAGAAGATCATGTCGTCCTCACGTCCGAAGGGCTTCTCTTGGCGCCCCAAGGTCTTCACGCGTTTGGCCAGGTCCTTGCCGTCCGGCCCCAGCCGCACGATCAGGACCCGGTCTTCGCGTGCGTTGATGGCGTCGCTTAACATCGTTACCAGCTCGGCGTAGGCCATGTCGGTCAGCCGCGCAGTGAATACGCTGTATTGCATGTGGTCGCCAAAGGCTTTGCAGGTCTCGAAGACCTCGCGCCAGCGCCGCGTGTCCGAGATGTCGTAGCAGATGAGGATTGCGGTTCGGGCCATTTCGGTTCTCCTGGGTCTCTTCGCGTACCGGGGGCCGGGCGGACGTGGGCGTCCGCGTACCGGGGGGCGGGCGGACGTGGGCGTCCGCGTACCGGGGGGCGGGCGGACGTGGGCGTCCGCGTACCGGGGGGGGCGGACGTGGGCGTCCGCGTACCGGG
>Ga0209702_10001989_pt1 | contig 37118 bp, 28 predicted proteins | sample FRY01_FD_187210 | JGI IMG/M metagenome (GOLD analysis project Ga0209702, IMG submission 187210) | Freshwater microbial communities from Lake Fryxell liftoff mats and glacier meltwater in Antarctica - FRY-01 (SPAdes) (version 2) | ecosystem: Environmental > Aquatic > Freshwater > Ice > Glacier...
CATTAATTGGTTGAACTCTAGTGTGTTGCGGCACTCTTTTGCAAGTTTTTGAAGCCGTTTTTCCGAGAAATTTCATGCGCCGCTTGCGCCTTTTTGCGGCCAATCAACGACTTTCCGAATAGGGTCTGGCTAGATCCACCTGCGCCTGCAGCTCCAGCAACTTGGGTGAACGAAACCGGTAAAGAACCGTTCCCGCCTCCACTTTGTCAAACTGAGCAACTTCAAACTCCACATGACCGGGAAAAATCACCCGGTATTCATGTTGAGCGAGGGGCTCCAACTCAAAGGAACCCGGGACCCGGATCGTGTTTGCCACGTCCCGTCTCTCAACCTTTGCAAAGGTGATCCCGAGGTTGCTGCGGACCGTGGCGGGGATCTCCACACGGTTGGTTGGCGGCTCGTTCTCCTCGTTGTGACCAGCCTCTTTCTCCGAATCACTGCTATCGCAGGCGGAGAGGATCAGGAGGAGCCCGAAAAGGGGGAATGCTCTAACGTTCATATCAGTCATGGCTTTGCTTCTACCTTGAAATTGTGTTGCGGTTGGTCGGCCCAAGAAGAAAACGCAGATCATTCTTCCCCTGGGAGTATTGGAGTTGGATGTCGATCAGCTTCAGCTTCGCCTCGTGAGACCGAACGAGGCTCTCCAACAAAATCAGGCTGCTGCCTTCACCCATCTCAACCAGCCGGCCGGCATCGGCCACCTGTCGATCAACGAGAGGCACAAGGGTTCTATCAATGGTCCGGCGCTGGGCTTGCATAGCGTTCATCCGAGCTCGAAGCGTGGCGAGACGTCCCATGATGCGTTCATACTCGGTCTCGAATGCAGCCCGCGCCACCTCACGTTCCGCACGGGCTTCGGCGATGCCGCCTTTGTTGGAATTGAGAATCGGCAACGGAAATGCACCGACGAAACCGATGCGCGTCTGACCCTGATCTTCCTCCGCCTGCGGGCCAATGGTGAGATCCGGGTATTGCTTGCGAACCTCCCTGAGCAGGACGCCCTCTGCGACCTCATACTCGCTTCGCAAGCGAGCCAGTGTCGGGTTGGTCTTGTCCGGTTGTTCTCCATCCGGCGCAGAGTCCACGGCAACCAAAGTGGAGACCAGACGTAGCGGAGCACCGGGCGAGAGGCCCATGAGTGACCTGATCTCCTGCTCCTGCGCGGCCACTTCTCCGGTCAGCCTGTCGATCTCGGCGCGTCGGCTCGTCTGCTCAATGGTGAACAGGGCAGATTCGGTTCTAAGCAATTCCCCTTGCTCGACCAGCTGGGAAGTCGATTTGGCAATGGATTCCAGCGCCTTCACCACCTCCCTCGTTTCCTCCAGACGCAAACGCTGCGCGGACCATGAAACCCAGGTGTTGCGCAAGTCCTTCAACACCTTCCACTCTTCCTCCGCCACACGATCGAGCTCCGCATGCGCGGCCGCTTCCGCACGAGCCTTCTCCGCACCGAGTCGACCTGACAGCGGAAGAGTCACGGAAATGGTCGAGCCTAGAATCCAGGGCTCAGGGACACTCTGCGAGATCTTCAGGACATCAATGCTGACCTCCGGATCGTCCCACCGTCCGGCATGCTCGGCAGTCGCTTTCGCCACTCCAGCCCGCAATCGGGCAACACGGAGTTCCGGATTGAAGACCAATGCCACGATCTCGCCTTCACTGAGCGATAGCCCATTGACGGGATTAAACGGCGGTGCATCGGGAGAGGTATCCGCAAGCCGCTTTGCGAATGTGCTGACCTTTTCACTTGATGGATTCTGAGCCCGCCACACGTCGGCGTGCGCAGGAAGATCTAACGGCTCGGATTGGAATGTTTGGCAGCCTCCAAACAAGAGTAGCGCTTGGAACGTCGCTGTAGTTGGCAGAAATAGACGGGTAGATTTTTTCATGGGACGGGATAACCATTCTTCGGGATTTTGGGACGGATGCCTCAAGGGCAGGATTTTTTGAACTGGGGGTGAGCCGCGGATCCGCCAGTGCCTTCGGTCAACGCCGCGCCATGGCAAGCACCACGAGAAAACGGGAGTAGAGCACTGGCAAACGACTCTAGAGGAGTGACTAACGATGGGATCACGACAGCCCTCATGGCCATGTCGGATGCCTGCCAAACGTGGCAGACAGGGTGTCGATCACATCCGGACATCAGTTGCCCCGGGTGTATCGACATAGGGGCCGCAAACCTACTGCGGCGGCTTCATCAGCTCAAAACAGGGCCCGTCCGGGCACCTCTCACTCTCCAGCACATCGATGGAATCCTCGAAATGGGCGAGACCGCCGAAGGAGGTCTCAAAAAGGTTGAGTGGAGCGTCCACACCGATCGACAGACAATGGGAATGGGGATGCGACATGGGCGCAGGCTCCTCTTCGCCATCCCCGGAATCTTCATTCCCGGGATGCGGGTGCCCGTGCTCATGACTTTCATTATGGCTCTCAGTAGCACTCTCGGAATGAAAATGCCCATGGCTACCAGCATGCTCGTGATCAATCTCGAACGCGAGAACTGGCCCAATTCCGTAAACCAATACAACGGAAACAGTCAAAAGGGAGCTGAGAACACCCCGAATGGAAATACCTACGAACACCAGATTGGATCGGAAGGTATTGAGGCCAGCCGATCAGTCAAGAGCATTCTAAATGCATGGAGAAAAGGGGTACCAGGCAAATCAAATTGACATTGGCCATCAACCCGTCGTTCTGGAACCCTGAGTTCCCTGAACTCGTAGCGCGACAATCCGGGGGCTCCGCGAGCGAAAGAATTTCTGTGGTCCGCAGGGGCGAGTGGTCCGCAGGTTTAGGAGGGATCGACCTCGCCCCAAGCGAAAGATGAATCACTCCTCCCGCACAAAATAGCTCAAATTCTCCAACTCCACCGCCAAATCCACGTTGTTCACGGTCACCGCATCCGGTACCTGCAGCACGCTCGGCGAGAAATTCAAAATCCCCGTCACCCCCGCCCCCACCAAATCGTTCGTCACCTCCTGCGCATTCTCCGCCGGCACGCAAAGAATCGCCAACCGCACCTCCTTCGTCCGAATGAAGGCCAACATCTCCTCGATCGCCAACACCGGCGTGCTGATCCCCAGCTTCACCACCGAATCCGGAAACGCATCAAACGCCGCCACCACCTCGAATCCCTCCTTCTCAAATCCCGAATACCGCAGCAAGGCCGACCCCAGATTACCTGCCCCCACCAACACCACCGGCTGAAACTGGCTCCGCCCCAGCAACTCCCGAATCGCCGTCAGCAACTCCTCCACCGAATACCCCAGTCCCCGCGTCCCGAACTGCCCGAAATACCCCAGATCCTTCCGCAACTGCGACGACTTCACCCCCGCCGCCTTCGCCAACGCCGAGGAACTCACCGTCTCCATCCCATTCTCCAGCAGCTTCCGCAGACACCGCTGGTAAATAGACAGCCGGTAAATGGCCTTTCTAGGAATCTCTATCTTTTCCACACCCCCACAGAATCCCCACGCTCCCGCATATTGTCAAGGGATGCGTCGAAATGAACCCGTCTTCGTGCATCCCACAGCCAGACCCTCGCTCAACCTTCCTCCTTCTCCCGATCACCAACGCGTTCCGGTTTCCCCTCGCCTTTGGTCGACGCCAGCTCATCCAGCTCCGCCTCCGTCATGGATTCATCTCCCCACCGACACGCACCCCGCCCGGAACCCGAGGGCTCCGAACGGGGGCAGCATCTGGAAGTAGGCAGTGCGTGAACGCTACTCCTCGTCCTTCACCTTCTTCTCGACCGCATCCGCCGCTTTCTCAACGGCATCCGCAGCTTCTTCCATCTTGACCTTCCAGTAGCGGTAGATCGGCTTTTCGTTGGCATCGTCGTAGAGTCCGGCCTTGGTCTCCTTTTCATACTTCGGCGCAAGGTTGAGTTGCTCCTTGGTGGTGTCCAAAGCGTAGGTCACCTCGTCTGGATCCCCTTCCTTCTGCTTCACATGGAAGCGCTCCAGGGGAACCGCCACCTTGTGGTCCTTCTCCAGAAGCTCGTCCGTGTTCAACACGAGAAGCACGCGTTTCCCGGACGGTTTCACCAACACGCAGTGGACCGAGCCCAGCTTGTTGCCGTGGAAGTCCCAGACGTCCTTGCCAGTGATTGCTTCGGACTTGATGAAGTGCGCGACCCCATCCATCGGAGGTTTCGCATCGGCTGTCTCATGATGATCAGCCACAGCCAATCCTCCCAGGGCCAAGCTCAGGCCACCTGCCATTATATAGTTTCTTACTTTCATTTTCGTTGTTTGGTTAGTGTTCACTTCATGCGCGGAGTTGGGATTACCGGTCTCCGTGACGCATGAACAAGATGATCGTCGCAGCCAGCGTTCCAACCCGCCTTCCGCCCGGTTCCGACCTCCAGAACCCCTTGACTGACAAAGCCCAATCACACACCCGGAACCCTTTTAGACCACCCCGGCCAAGGTCCGGTTGTTTGCATAATGCGAAGCTCTTCAGGCCCTCTCACGCAATTTGCACCGCTCCAGTCCGGCCCGGACGACCGGGCCCACGACATCGTCCCTCGCGCCCCGTCTTATTTCTTGAAATAACCGCAACCCGGTGCTATCCCACAGATGTGTCCGCAGCTGGCAAACTTCTGGCAGTGCTTTTGGCCCTCTTGGTTGCCAACCCGGTTTGCTGCTGCACCATCCAGACGCTTCTCGGCAACAAGGCCGCCCCAGCCCTCCCCAGTTGTTGCGCGAAGAAAGCACAACAGCAAAATCAGTCGCCAGACCGCAACAAGCAGGCACCCTCCTGCCCCTGCGCAAAGAGCCGGACCGCCTTGCTCGAATCCAAGGCCGCCGCCATCGAACCCCTTTTCAACGCGGTCCCGGCCCTCGTGCCCTCCCTTTCGCTTGAGCCCATCTTCACTCCGGTCGCCGCTCTCCGGGAAACCTCCCCCAGCGTAAACCTTCCCCCGTCGCCACCCAAGTGGCGACTGCATTGCCGGTATCTGCTTTGATACCCGCCGCCGGGACCTCTCCCCGACGAACCCACGTGGCCTGATCTCCACGCCTCTTCCCGCAAAACGGGAACCGTCCGTCGGACCTTGAGGCCCCCTCGCGCCCCCTGACCGCAGCGTCCCTTCGAGGACCCTCCCCACGGTCTTCCCCTGAACGTTCCGCATTTCTCGGAGCACCCTAACACACAACCAACCAACAAAACAACAAAGCTATCACTATGAAAACAACCATCCAAATCCTCGGCGGCCTCGCTGCCGCCACCCTCCTCCTCAGTTCCTGCGGAGACAAGAAAACCACCACCACCGAACCGGAGACCCCGGCCCCCATCGCCGCGGCGGCAGACGACTACCCGCTCAAGGTCTGTCCCGTCTCCGGCGAGGAACTCGGCAGCATGGGCAAACCCGTCGTCGTCACCCACGAAGGCACCGAAGTGCGCCTCTGCTGCAAGGAATGCCTGCCGAAGTTCAAGGCCGACCCCGCCAAGTTCGTCGATATGGTCAAAACCGGGAACGCTGAACACGCCGGTCACGGCCACTAAATATCAATCCGCCGGGGTGGGTCCCATCCCCATCCCGGCTTTCCCCGCACCACTTGGGGGCGGGCTCCCCCGATTCTGGCTGGTGGGTCCCATCCCCATCCCGGCTTTCCCCGCACCATGAACCGTTCCCTCCTTCCCGGACTCCTCGCCGCCTCCCTCCTCTTGGCCGCGTGCCAAACTCCGGGCACCGATCTCCCGGCAGATTTCGGCCTACCTACCTCCGGCAGCGCAATCACTCCGCCCACCGCCTACTCGATCTCCAGCTCCGCCGATGAGGACGCCCTCGTCGCCGCCGCCCTCAACCACCATCCCTCCCTCCAAGCCACCCGCTCCCGCATCGCCGCCCTCGAACAGTCCGCCATCCAAAAACGCTACCTCCCCGATCCCAGCGCCTCGGTCACCGCCGGCCAGATGGCCCAAACCGCCGCCGGCGAATCGCAGTTCGGCCTCGGCGTGCAACAGAAGATCCCATACCCCGGCAAACGCGGCGAACAATCACTCGCCACCCTCCGCATGGCCGATGCCATGCGGGCCCAACTCCAGGCCGATGAACTCGCCCTCGCCGAACGCATCCGCATCGCCTACTGGGACTACTTTCTCGCCCGCAAAACTTCCGCCGTGGTCGGCGAAAACAAGGCCATCCTCAAGTCCCTCCGCGAATCCATCGACGCCCGCATCGCCGTCAACAAGGCCTCCCAACAGGACCTCCTCCGCCTCGGCAACGAAATCACCCGTCTCGATCAACGCCTCGCCATCGCCAAAGGTCGCCAGGAGGCCGCCCGCGCCACCCTCAACGCCCTCCTCTACCGCCCCGGCGGCTCCCCCCTTCCCATCCCCCGCGCCCCCCGCTCCAAGAGCTACGGCGCCGCCTCCTCCCTCCTCGCCACCGCCCAGTCCCGCCACCCCGAAGTCCTCGCCGGGGAAGCCCGCATCGCCGCCGCCCAACACGGCGTCCAACTCGCCAAACTCAACAAGCGCCCCGACTTCACCGCCGGCCTCTCCTACATGGCCGTCTCCAACGACGGCCTCGCCCCCTCCGCCAACGGCGAAGACCAACTCTTCGGCACCCTCGGCGTCACCCTCCCCCTCTGGAAGGGCAAAAACGAAGCCATCGAAAAGGAAGCGGCCTCCAACCTCTCCGCCGAGCAATCCACCCTCGCCGCCACCCGCTCCTCCCTCCAACAACGCATCGAAAGCGCCGTGGCCACCTACAACGCCGAACGCACCAACCTCGCCCTCTACTCCGACCGCCTCATCCCCGAGTCCAAACAAAGCTTCGACCTCATCGTCACCGGCTACAGCGCCGACACTTCCAGCTTCCTCGACATCATCGACGCCTGGCGCCAACTCCTCGACTACCAACTGGCACAGGCCGAAAACCAAAACCGCCTCGGCAAGGCCGAAGCCACCCTCCGCTTCTCCGCCGGCCTCCGCTGAACTCCTCCTCCCACCGCCATGAAACCATCCCTCCAAAAACTCCCGGCCCTCCTCCGCTCCCTCGCCGCTTCCAACGCCCTCGTCATCCTCGCCATTATCGTCGTCGGCTTCCTCGTCGTCCGAAAATTGGGCCAACCCTCCGACTCCACCACCTCCGCCACCCCCTCCGACACGACCTGGACCTGCTCCATGCACCCCCAGATCCGCCAGCCCAATCCCGGCCTCTGCCCCATCTGTAACATGGACCTCATCCCCCTCCTCGCCTCGTCCGGCGGGGGCCTCCGCGAGGTCTCCGTCTCCCCCGAAGCCGCCGCCCTCCTCGACCTGCGCGTCACCCCCGTCCGCCGCGCCCCCGCCACCGTCGACCTCCGCCTCTTTGGCCGCCTCGCCTACGACGAACGCCACATCACCGCCGTCACCGCCCGCATGGACGGCCGCCTCGACCGCCTCTTCGTCGATTTCACCGGAGCCCGCGTCCGCAAGGGAGACCACCTCGCCGAAATCTACTCCCCCGCACTCTTCGTCGCCCAAAAGGAACTCATCGAAGCCCGCCGCTCCTTCGACCGTGCCGGCCCCTCCTCCCCCGGTGCCGACGACATCCGCCGCCGCCTCCTCAACGCCGCCCGGGAAAAATTGCGACTCCTCCAACTCTCCCCCGAACAAATCGAGGCCATCGAACAACAAGCAAAACCCGACCCCACCCTCCGCATCGATTCCCCCCAGGACGGCGTGGTCGTCGATAAACTTGTGAGCGAGGGCAACTATGTCAAAACCGGTGACAGCCTCCTCCGCCTCGCCGACCTCAGCAGCCTCTGGCTCAAGGTCGAAGCCTACGAAAGCGACCTCACCTGGCTGCGCTACGGTCAGGAGGTCGAGTTCACGGTCGACTCGGTCCCCGGCGAAACGTTCCACGGCCGTATCGCCTTCATCGACCCCGCTGTGGATCCCATGCGCCGCGTCGCCGCCGTCCGCATCAATGTCGCCAACCCCGACGGCCTCCTCAAACCTGGCGCCTACGCCAAGGTCCGCATCGCCTCCCGCATGACCGCCGACGGCCGCGTCGTCGACCCCTCCCTCGCCGGCAAATGGATCAGCCCCATGCACCCCGAAATCATCAAGGACGCCCCCGGCACCTGCGACATCTGCGGCATGGACCTCCTCCCCGCCGAAAGCCTCGGCTTCGTCGCCACCGAACACCCCCAACCCGACCCTCTCCTCGTCCCCCGCAGCGCCGTCCTCCAAACCGGTGACCGCGCCCTCGTCTATGTGCGCCTCCCCGAGGAACCCACCCCCGCCTTTGAAGGCCGCCAGATCATTCTCGGCCCCGGCGTCGGCAACGACCTCATCGTCCGCGAGGGCCTCAGTGAGGGCGAACTGGTCGTCACCCGCGGGGCCTTCAAACTCGACTCCGAACTCCAGATCAAAGGCAAACCCTCCATGATGAATCCCGCCGCCGGCCTCGAGGAACGACCCGCCGATGAAGCCGCCGCCGATCTCCTCGGACAATGGCCCCCGGTCCAACGCTCCCTCCATCGCTTTCAAACCGCCGTGCGCGAAAACAGCCCCGCCAGCATGCGGCAGGAACTCGAAACGATCCGCTCCATCGTCCGCAACATTCGCACCGCGGCCATGCAACCGGAAAACCTGCACCTCTGGCAGGAGTTCTCCAACCGCCTCCTCACCGACCTCACCCTCGCCTCCGACAAGATCCAAACCGCCCCCCCCATCGCCGCTGGCATCCTCCGCCGAACCATCGAAGAATCCGGCCGCCACCTCGGACTCCCCTACCAACCCATCGAAACTCCCCCCGCCGATCCAGAACTCGTCCGCCAACTCCAGGCCGCCCTCGCCGCCTACCTCCCTATTGCCGAGGCCCTCGCCAAGGACGATGATCCCGGCTCCAACGCCGCCGCCGAAGCGTTCGCTGCCGCCCTCGCCACCCTCACCCTCCCCGAAGACAACCCCCTCCCCACCCTCGCCCAAACCCTGGCCGCTGCCCCGGACCTTAAAGCCCGCCGCGCCGCCTTCGAACCAGTCAGCGACGCCCTCATCGCCCTCGTCCGCAGCCACGGCATCGACCAACTCGACAACCTCTACGTCGTCCACTGCCCCATGGCCTTCAAAAGCGCCGGCGCCAACTGGCTCTCCACCCTCCCCACCGTCCTCAATCCCTACTACGGCGACGCCATGCTCACCTGCGGCAACCTCACCGACACCCTCTCCGTGAAATCCCCCGCCGCGGTATCCCCACCAAAAGAACCCGCTCCACCAACAATGCCAGCCGAGCACCAGCACTAAGCCCCTCTACTGCTCATCCGTGAACAGCCTCATCCATTTCTGCCTCCATCAAAAGCTGGTCGTCCTGCTTCTCCTCGCCTTCGTCATCGCGTGGGGCGTGCGGGTCGCTCCTTTCGACTGGAACACCGGTGCCTACCCCCGCGATCCCGTTGCCGTCGACGCCATCCCCGACCTCGGCGACAACCAACAGATTGTCTTCACCGAATGGCCCGGCCGCTCCCCGCAGGACATCGAGGATCAGGTCACCTACCCCCTCACCGTCTCCCTCCTCGGCGTCCCCGGCGTGCGCGAGGTCCGTTCCTTCTCCATGTTCGGCTACTCCTACGTTTACCTCATCTTCGAGGAGGACGTCGAATTCTACTGGAGCCGTAGTCGCGTCCTCGAAAAACTCAACTCTCTCCCCTCAAACCTCCTCCCCCCCGAAGTCACCCCCTCCCTCGGTCCCGATGCCACCGGTCTCGGCCAGATCTTCTGGTATTACCTCGAAGCCCGCGACCCCGATGGCAAACCGTCCGGCGGATGGGATCCCGACGAACTCCGCTCCATCCAGGACTGGCAAGTCCGCTACGCCCTTCTCGCCGCAAAAGGCGTCGCCGAAGTCGCTTCCGTCGGCGGCTACGTCCGCCAATACCAGGTCGATGTCGATCCCGACGCCCTCCGCGCCCACGAGGTCACCCTCGCCCAGGTCGTCGATGCCGTCCGCAAGGCCAATCAGGAAATCGGGGCACGCAACCTCGCCGTCAACGGCGTCGAATACTTCATCCGCGCCACCGGCTACGTCAAAAATGTCGATGACCTCCGCAGCGCCGTCGTCACGGTCCGCGACGGCACCCCCATCACCGTCGACCAAGTCGCCACCGTCGAACTCGGCCCCGCCCTCCGCCGCGGTGCCCTCGACGTCAATGGCGCCGATGCCGCCGGCGGCGTGGTCGTGGCCCGCTACGGTGCCAACCCCATGGCCGCCATCGAGAACACCAAACAGAAGATCGCCGCCCTCACCGACGCCCTGCCCACCCGCGCCATCATCGATTGGACCAAAACCACCCCCCACGAGGTCCGTACCTTCGCCGCCGGGGTCGGCATCGATCCCGTCTTCGAATCCGCCGGCCCCGAAGCCCTTGCCCAAGCCCCTTGGACCGCCTGGGCCAAACGCAGCGACCGCAGCCTCTGGCCCGACTGGATGACCACCTCCCAGGTCACCATCGTCCCCTTCTACGACCGCACCAAACTCATCGGCGAAACCCTCAACACCCTCGACGAAGCCCTCTGGCAGCAGATCCTCGTCACCATCATCGTCGTCGTGGTCATGGTCCTCCACCTCCGTAGCAGCCTCCTCATCTCCGCCATGCTGCCCCTCGCCGTCCTCATCACCTTCATCACCATGAGCCTCGCCGGCGTCGATGCCAACATCGTCGCCCTCTCCGGCATCGCCATCGCCATCGGCACGGTCGTCGATGTCGGCATCGTCCTCACCGAGAACATGCTCAAACACCTCGATGAAGCTAAACCCGGCGAGTCGAAGGCCACCGTCATCTACCGCGCCGTCACCGAGGTCGCCTCCGCCGTCACCACCTCAGTCGCCACCACCGTGGTCAGCTTTCTCCCGGTCTTCACGATGTCCGGCGAGGCCGGCCGCCTCTTCCGCCCCCTCGCCTTCACGAAGACCTTCGCCCTCATCGCCTCCATCATCGTCGCCCTCACCATCATCCCCCCCGTCGCCCACCTCCTCTTCGGCTCCCTCCCCGCCTTCGTGAAGGAACGCCGCTTCGCCGCCGCCCTCCTCCTCGCCGTCGGTGCCCTTCTCGCCCTCACCTTCTCCCCCGCCCTCGCCGCCGCCCTCCTCGTCCTCGCCGCCGGAGTCTTTCTCGCCCCAAGAATAATCGGCCGCACCCGCCGCTTCTCCTTCCTCGTCCTCAACCTCCTCCTCGCCCTCCTCGTCGGCTGGCTCCTCGCCATGGATTGGATGCCGCTCGGCCTCGACCGCAGCAGCCTCCTCAACTTCTTCTTCGTCTTCCTCGTCCTCGGCGGACTCCTCGCCGCCTTCCGCCTCTTCGAACTCACCTACGGCCGCATCCTCAGCTGGTGCCTCCGCCACAAAGCCCTCTTCCTCTCCCTCCCCGTCCTCCTCCTCGCCCTCGCCCTCTCCATCTGGCTCGGCTTCGAAAAGGTCTTCGCCTTCCTCCCCAACACTCTCGGCACCAACATCACCGAGACCCGCTTCTGGCAAGGCGGAGCCAAATACTTCCCCGGCCTCGGCCGCGAATTCCGCCCCGCCCTCGACGAAGGCACCTTCCTCTTCATGCCCACCGTCAGTCCCCACGCCTCCATCGACGAAACCACCCAATCCCTCCGCCAACTCGACGCCGCCATCGCCGCCATCCCCGAGGTCTCCCAAGTCGTCGGCAAGATCGGCCGCGTCGAGTCCCCCCTCGACCCCGCCCCCATCTCCATGGTCGAAACGGTCGTCAACTACATCTCCGAATTCAAAACAGATCCCAAAGGCCGCGTCCTCCGCTTCAAAACAAATGACCAGGGCGATTTCCTCTACACCTCCTCCGGAACCCTCCTCGAAGACCCCCGCGGCCAACCCTTCCGCCAATGGCGGCCACACATCAAATCTCCCGACGACATCTGGCAGGAAATTTCCAACGCCACCCAACTCCCCGGCGTCACCGGCGCCCCGAAACTCCAACCCATCGAAACACGTCTCGTCATGCTCCGCACCGGCATGCGCGCCCCCATGGGACTCAAAATCAAGGGCCCCGACCTCGAAACGATCCAGAACTTCGGCCTCGAAATCGAACGCCTCCTCCGCTCCGGCCAAGTCCCCGGCCTCGCCCCCGCCACCGTCAACGCCGACCGCATCGTCGGCAAACCCTACCTCGAAATCGTCCCCGACCGCGCCGCCGCTTCCCGCTACGGACTCAACATCTCCGACATCCACGCCGCCATCCAGGGTGCCATCGGAGGCATCATGACCGGCACCACCATCGAGGGCCGCGAACGCTACATGATCCAGGTCCGCTACGCCCGCGAACGCCGCGACGACATCGAGTCCCTCGGCCGCATCCTCGTCACCTCCAAGGAAGGTGCCCAGGTCCCCCTCGAACAACTCGCCACCCTCCGCTACCTCGTCGGCCCCCAGATGATCAAGGCCGAGGACACCTTCCTCACCGGATACGTCACCTTCGGCTCCGATCCCGGCTTCGCGGAGGTCGATGTGGTGGAGGCCGCCAAAGCCTTCCTCAAAAACAAGGAAGCCTCCGGCGATCTCATCCGCCCCCCCGGCGTCCGCTACGACTTCTCCGGAAACTACCAGGCCGCCCTCGAATTCAACCGCACCCTCCTCTTCATGCTCCCCATCTGCCTCGGCGCCATCTTCCTCCTCCTCTATCTCGACAGCCGATCCGTCCTCAATACCTTCATCATCTTCACCGGCGTGGCCGTCGCCTGGGCCGGAGGATTCCTCATGCTCTGGCTCTACGGCCAACCGGGCTTCCTCAACTTCCACCTCTTCGGCCACAACATCGCCGATCTCTTCAACGTCGGCCCCATCAACCTCTCCACCGCCGTCTGGGTCGGCTTCCTCGCCCTCTTCGGCATCGCCACCGACGATGGCGTGGTCGTCTCCACCTACCTCCGCCAACGCTTCGCCGAGCTCAAACCCACCACCATCGAGGGCGTCCACTCCGCCACCCTCGAGGCCGGCCTCCGCCGCGTCCGCCCCTGCCTCATGACCACCGCCACCACTCTCCTCGCCCTCCTCCCCGTCATCACCTCCACCGGCCGCGGCTCCGACCTCATGATCCCCATGGCCATCCCCATCTTCGGCGGCATGTTCATCGAACTCATGACCATGTTCATCGTCCCCGTCCTTTTCGCGACGATGAAAGAACGCCAACTCCGCTCCCTCCCAGTCTCCAACTAGCACCCACATGATCCCTGCCAAACCCATACTCTTCTCCCTTCTCCTCGCCGCCCCGGCCCTCGCCAAGGTCGTCGAGTACGACCTCACCATCGCCGAGCAACAACTCGCCCCGGCCGGCAAAATCCGCACCGCCCTCACCATCAACGGCGGCATTCCCGGACCCACCCTCCGCTTCCGCGAGGGCGACACCGCCCTCATTCGCGTCCACAACACCCTCCCCCGCGAGGAAACCTCCATCCACTGGCACGGACTCCTCCTCCCCAACTCTCAGGACGGCGTCCCCTACCTCACCACCCCACCTATTAAGGCCGGCACCACTCTCACCTATACCTTCCCCCTCACCCACTCCGGCACCTACTGGTACCACTCCCACACCGGCCTCCAGGAGCAACGCGGCGTTTACGGTTCCATCGTCATCGAACCAAAAGGCGGCGAACCCGTCCGCGCCGACCGCGACTACGTCGTCGTCCTCTCCGACTGGACCAACGAAAACCCCACGGAGGTCATGCGCGCCCTCATGCGCGGTTCCGAATGGTACGGTGTGAAAAAAGGCAACGCCCAGTCCATCCTCGGCGCATACCAGTCCGGCAAACTCCCGGACTACTTCGCCCGCGAAAAATCCCGCATGGCCCCCATGGATGTCTCCGACGTCGCCTACGACGCCTTCCTCATCAACGGCAAACCCAGTAGCACCCTCCCCGCCCGTCCCGGCGAAACCATCCGCCTCCGCGTCATCAATGCGGCCGCCTCCTCCTACTTCTACCTTCACTCCGCCACCGGCCCCCTCACCATCGTCGCCGCCGATGGCCCCGCCGTGCAACCCGCCAAGATCAACCGCCTCCTCCTCGGCATGGCCGAAACCTACGACGTCCTCGTCACCATCCCCTCCTCCGGCTCCTGGGAATTCCGCGCCACCGCCCAGGACAACTCCGGCCACGCCTCCCTCTTCCTCGGCGATGGCGCCCCCCACTCCGCCACCCCCCTCCCAAACCCCAACCTCTACTCCATGGACCACATGCTCATGGCCGCCATGGAGGAGGACGACGACCCCATGCCGGCCATGAAAGGCATGCCTGCTATGGGAAGCATGGGAGGCATGGGCAAGATGGCGGGCATGGAACGCCCCAACGCCCCCTACGCCCTCCTCCGCTCCGTCAAACCCACCACCCTGAAATCCAGTTCCACCCGCGACATCACCCTCCGCCTCACCGGCGACATGCGCCGCTACCTCTGGTCCTTCAACGGCAAAACCCTCTCCGAGGACTCCACCATCCCGGTCCGCCATGGCGAAGTCCTCCGCATCGAACTCATCAACGACACCATGATGCACCACCCCCTCCACCTCCACGGCCATTTCTTCCGCTTCCTCAACCGCCACGGCACCCACTCCCCCCTCAAGCACACCGTCGACATCCCCCCCATGGGCAAACGCACCATCGAGTTCCTCGCCAACGAACCCGGCGACTGGTTCTTCCACTGCCACCTCCTCTACCACATGGACGCCGGCATGGCCCGCGTCTTCTCCTACCGCGCCTCCGTCGATCCCGACTACCAACCCTCCCTCGACCCAAAAATGGTCAACCCCTGGTTCTTCTTCGTGGAAGGCTCCCTCCTCAACAACATGACCATGGGCCACGCCATGATCATGACCGGCCGGGAAAACTTCGGCGTCAGGTGGGACTACGGCCTCATGGACCACAAGGAATACGAAATCGACTTCTACTGGTCCCACTACTTCGATCCCAACTTCTCCACCTTCCTCGGCTACCGCCTCACCAACGTGATGGAGAGCGAGGACCGCGCCTTCGCCGGCCTCGCCTACCGCCTGCCCTACATGATCGAAAGCTCCCTCGCCCTCGATTCGGAAGGTGACCTCCGCGTCGGCCTCGGCCGGGAATTTCAACTCACCGCTCGCCTCTCACTCTTCGGAGACGTCGAATACGACACCAACTCCGAGTGGAGCCACACCGCCGGCGCCGCCTTCCTCCTCAACAAACAACTCTCCCTCACCGGTTCCTACAATTCCGACCACGGATGGGGCGCCGGCCTCGGCTTCCGCTTCTGATCTCCCGATAACAAAACAAAACAAACAAACAACACCATGAAAACATCCCTGTTCGTCGCCCTCTCGGCCCTCCTCTTCGGCCTTGCCTCCTGCGCCTCGCCGGGCGGCAGCAACGGCCAGGCTCAAACCGGCATCAAGCGCTACACCAGCGACAAATGCATCGTCACCGACAACAAACTCGGCTCCATGGGCGATCCCGTCACGATCATCTACAAGAACCAGGAGGTGAACTTCTGCTGCAAACCCTGCGTCGCCAAGTTCAACGCCAATCCCGAAAGATACCTCGCTAAGATCAAGTAAGCGGTCACCGGGGCGGCGCCCCCCCCGCGCCGCCCCTCACCCCACCTCCTCCAACCGCCTCCTCCAACATTAGTCCAATCTCCAACCAATCCATACCATGTCAGACACCTCTCCTCGCCCAGACTCTCCGGAAGAACACACCGGAGATCATTCCTGCTGCCACCACGGCAATCATGATAACCACGGCGACAAAAAACAGGCCGATCACGATCACGAAAAACTCCCCGGTCACGACCACCACGCCGAACATCACTCCGCCGAACAACCCAAAGCCCCCGAAGGCGAGCACTCCTGCTGTCACGGCGATCACACCCTGGACCTCTCCGCCACCAAGGCGAAACCCGGCCAGTGGACCTGTCCCATGGACCCCGAGGTCATCGAGGACAAACCCGGCGACTGCCCGAAATGCGGCATGGCCCTCGAACAGGTCCCCGTCCTCTCCTCCGCCACCATCTACACCTGCCCCATGCACCCCGAGGTCGAGCAGGACCACCCCGGCGATTGCCCGAAATGCGGCATGCCCCTCGAAGCAAAGGAAACCAGTGCCGGGGACGACCACGCCGCGCACGAAATCCGCTCCCTCTCCCGCAAATTCTGGATCGGACTCGCCCTCACCCTCCCCGTCTTCCTCCTCGCCATGGGCGGCATGATCCCCGCCCTCCGCCTCCACGAATTCATCCCAAAATCGATCTCCAAATGGATCGAACTGGCCCTCGCCACCCCCGTCGTCCTCTGGTGCGGCGGCCTCTTCTTCGCCAAAGGCTGGCGCTCCGTCATCAACCGCAGCCCCAACATGTTCACCCTCATCATGCTCGGCGTCGGCGCGGCCTTCCTCTACAGCACCATCGCCGTGCTCTTCCCCGGACTCTTCCCCGCCGCCTTCCGCCATCACGGCAACGTCGAACTCTACTTCGAGGCCGCCGCCGTCATCACCGTCCTCGTCCTCCTCGGCCAACTCCTCGAAGCCAAGGCCCGCAGCCGCACCGGCCAGGCCATCAAATCACTCCTCAATCTCTCCGCCAAAACCGCCCACCGGCTCACTGACGGCAACGAAGAGGATGTCCCCATCGACCGACTCCACATCGGCGACCTCCTCCGTGTCCGCCCCGGCGAAAAAGTCCCCATCGACGGCACCATCACCGAGGGCAACAGCAACATCGACGAATCCATGATCACCGGCGAGCCCCTCCCGGTCTCCAAAGGCGAGGGCGACTCCGTCATTGGTGCCACCGTCAACCAAGCCGGCTCCTTCGTCATGCGCACCGAAAAAATCGGCGGCGACACCCTCCTCTCCCAGATCGTCCACATGGTCGCCGAGGCCCAACGCAGCCGCGCCCCCATCCAGAAACTCGCCGATCAGGTCGCCGCCATCTTCGTGCCCGCCGTCATGCTCTGCGCCATCGTCACCTTCGCCATCTGGGCCATCTGGGGACCCGATCCCGCCATGGCCTTCGCCCTCGTCAATGCCGTCGCCGTCCTCATCATCGCCTGCCCCTGCGCCCTCGGCCTCGCCACCCCCATGTCCATCATGGTCGGCGTCGGCCGCGCCGCGCAGTCCGGCATTCTGGTCAAGAATGCCGAAGCCATCGAGATCGCCGAAAAGGTCGATACCCTCCTCACCGACAAAACCGGCACCCTCACCGCCGGCAAACCCCGCCTCACCTCCCGCCTCGCCGTCGAAGGCGGCGATCCCGACCAACTCCTCACCCTCGCCGCCTCCCTCGAACAAAGCTCCGAACACCCCCTCGCCCGAGCCATCGTCGATGCCGCCAAGGAAGCCGGCCAGTCCCTCGCCGACGCCGCCAACTTCCAATCCACCACCGGCGGCGGCGTCAGCGCCGAAATCAATGGCGCCACCATCCGCGTCGGTAAACGCGACTTCCTCCGCGACCACGGCGTCACCATCCCCGATGCCCTCGAATCCCAGGCCGCCAAGCTCGAGGCCGAGGCCCAAACGGTCGTCTTCGTCGCTTCCAACCACACACCACTCGGCATCCTTGCCATCGCCGACCCCATCAAGGACTCCACCCCCGCCGCCATCGCCGCCCTCCACCAACGCGGCATCCGCATCATCATGGCCACCGGCGACAACGAACGCACCGCCCAAGCCGTCGGCAAATCCCTCGGCATCGATGAAGTCCACGCCGGCCTCTCCCCCGAACAAAAAATACAACTGGTCCGCGACCTCAAAAAATCCGGCGCCATCGTCGCCATGGCCGGCGACGGCATCAACGACGCCCCCGCCCTCGCCGAAGCCCACGTCGGCATCGCCATGGGCACCGGCACCGACGTCGCCATCGAAAGCGCCGGCATCGCCCTCGTCAAAGGCGACCTCCACGGCATCGTCTCCGCCATCGCCCTCAGCCGCGCCGTCATGCGCAACATCCGCCAAAACCTCTTCTTCGCCTTCTTCTACAATGCCCTCGGCGTCCCCATCGCCGCCGGCCTCCTCTACCCCCTCACCGGCACCCTCCTCAGCCCCATGATCGCCGGCGCCGCCATGTCCGTCTCCAGCCTCTCAGTCATCCTCAACGCCCTCCGCCTCCGACACCTCCCCCTGACCTGATCCTTTAGCCCGACCGTCTCGGGAACCCGATTCGGCTTAGAGGTCTTCAGGTTTCAGTCCTGTATGTTTCGCTATTCGCGCCAACATCCGTGGGCCAATCTCTTCTCCATCGTGGAAGGCGAATACGTAGTCGGCCCTCCCATCCCGCTCCAAGACACGATGCGATCCCCTCGCTTCGCGCTTCAACCTCCACCCGATTTTTAGAATTGCTCGATAGACCTTCCTTGCCTTGCATGAACCCCACTGGTTCATGCCGTCACTGTGAAAACCTTCTCAAGCTCGGGAGCGGCCTCGCCGTTGTCTAAACGATCAGCGAGCACTCGAAGTATCAGCGCCTCAACACGGGAAACAGCCTGATCGCGAGTCTCTCCATACACCATGGCTCCCGGCATCTCAGGCACTTCCGCCATCCAGCGACCATCTTCCTCCATTTCTACTTCGATCTTCACAAGCAACCTATACAGGATCTCGAACCGATCTCAATATGAATCTCCTTCCCTCCCCCGCCGGATCCCCTCCCCCTCCCAACCACCATCTCCACATTTCCACCTTCCTCATTCCCTCCTCCTCCCCTTCAATCCCCCCCATGAAAGAACTCAAGGACGGCATCCGCTCCTCGGTCCACATCGACATCGTCGGCAATGTCCACAAACGCTTCCGCGGCACCGACGCCGACAAGCGTTGCGCCAACGAGGTGCGCATCCTCCAGGCCCTCGAGGAACGCGACTGCCCCTACGTCCCCCGCCTCCTCGAATCCACCCCCGAGGAAAACTACATCGTCACCACCAACTGCGGTGCCCCCGCCCCCAATATCACCCGCAATAAATCCGACGCCCTCTTCGCCGAACTCGAACGCGAATTCGGCGTCCGCCACGACGACCCCGAACCGCGCAACGTCACCTACAACCAGAAGATGGGCCGCTTCTGCCTCATCGATTTCGAACTCGCCACCCTTCTCCCCGACCCCACCCACGAAATCGGCGAGAACACCGACGTCTGGCGCGTCTCCTGGTGCGGCCGCACCCGCCAGGGCTCCAACCACGTCGCCAACGACGACGCCTTCCTCGCCCTCGAAGTCCTCCCCGACGGCGCCCAAGTCCTCGATCCAAACGGCGAGTCCCTTCTCGAACCCGCCCACCTCGTCCTCGCCGTCTCCGATGGCATGGGCGGCGGCAAAGCCGGCGAGTTCGCCTCCCGCCTCGTCCTCTCCTGGATCCGCAAACACGCCAAAACCCTCTACGAATCCCTCCATGACCGTGCCGACGACCTCACCCCCCTCGGCGACCTCCTCCGCAACGCCCACGCCGGCATCAACAAACTCGCCGCCGCGGACGTGAACGTCGAAGGCATGGGCGCCACCCTCACCCTCGCTTGGATCACCCCCCACCTCGTCCACCTCGCCCACCTCGGCGACACCCGTCTCTACCTCCACCGCCAGGGCGTAACCACCCAGCTCAGCCACGACCACAACATCGCCTGGCGCCAACTCAAGCGCGGCGAAATCCACGAAACCCAATACCGCGTCCACCCCCGCCGCAGCGCCCTCTACGATGCCCTCGGCGGCGGCCATCCCTCCATCAACCCCGAACTCAGCAGCCACCCCCTCGAAGATGGCGACCGCCTCCTGCTCTGCACCGACGGCATCATCGACGGCCTCTGGGAACGCCACATCCGCAACCACCTCTCCACCCCGGGCTCCCCCCGCGACATCGCCGACCAACTCCTCACCCACGCCACCGCCAACGACACCCGCGACGACGCCACCCTCCTCGTCGCCGACGTCCGAAGGCTCTAACTGCCTCCCTCAACCCGCCCTGAACCCCTCCCAAGCCACCCTCCCGCCTCTTCCCGGCCCCGAAATCACGATCATTCCCCCGATTTCCCCGGCCCACCCCGCATTCCCGCTTGGCACGGCAGCTGCTTTACGCATCATGCCCTCCGTCAGAGGGTGAGGGTGGGATCGCGCCATCAGGCTTCCTTCCTGCCCACACTGAAAAACCTGAACTCGAACACAACAACCATGCCAAAGTTTAAATTGGATTACATCTGGTTGGACGGTTACACGCCCGTCCCCAACCTCCGCACCAAGTGCTGCATCAAGGAATACGCCTCCTTCCCCACCCTCGAGGAACTCCCCGAATGGGGCTTCGACGGCAGCTCCACCCAGCAGGCCCCCGGCGGAAGCTCGGACTGCGTCCTGAAACCGGTCGCCGTCTATCCGGACAAGACCAATGAGTTCGGCGCGCTCGTCATGTGCGAGGTCATGCTTCCCGACGGCACTCCACACCCCTCCAACACCCGCGCCTCCATCCCCGACGACGAGGGCACCTGGTTCGGCTTCGAGCAGGAATACTTCTTCGTCGACGAAGGCAACATCTACGGATTCCCCAAGGCCGGATACCCCTCCCCGCAGGGTGAATACTACTGCGGCGTTGGCTACAAGAACGTCGGCGCGGCCCGCGAAATCGTCGAGGAACACCTCGCCCAGTGTCTCTACGCCGGCGTCAACCACGAAGGCATCAACGCCGAGGTCGCCAAAGGCCAGTGGGAATTCCAGGTCTTCGGCAAAGGCTCCAAGCGAGCCGCCGACGAAATGTGGGTGGCCCGCTTCCTCCTCCTCCGCCTCAGCGAAAACTACGGCCTCGACATCGAATGGCATTGCAAGCCCCTCAAGGGCGACTGGAACGGCTCCGGCATGCACGCCAACTTCTCCACCACCCACATGCGCGAGAAGGGCGGCAAGGACTACTTCCTCAAGCTCATGGCCGCCTTCGAGAAGAACGTCGAGGAACACATCGCCGTTTACGGACCCGACAACCACCTCCGCCTCACCGGCCTCCACGAGACCCAGTCCATCGACAAGTTCTCCTGGGGTGTCGCCGATCGCGGCGCCTCCATCCGCGTGCCCCACAGCTTCGTCAAGAACGACGCCTACAGGGGCTACCTCGAGGACCGTCGCCCGAACTCCCAGGGCGATCCCTACGCCATCGCCGGCCGGATCCTCCAGACCATCGAGTCGGTCCCGACCGCATAAGTCCGTCCGGAGCAGATCCGGAATTCTCAGCCGGGGGGCCACACCCCCCCGGCTTTTTCTTTGCCTCCGCCCCGCCCCCCCATCGGCGCTTTTTTCTTTTGCCACCCGGCCCTCCGCACCCCACATACTCCCGCCAACCACAACCGCACCCATGCATTCCTTCCACTACCAAGACGGCTCCCTCCATTGCGAAGGCGTCAACCTCGAGACCCTCGCCCGCGAACACGGCTCCCCCCTCTACGTTTACTCCGCGCACACCATCCGCGACCACTACACCCGCCTCCACTCCGCCCTCGGCGACCTCGACCACCACATCGCCTTCGCCGTCAAGGCCAACTCCAACCTCTCCGTCCTCCGCCTCCTCAAGGACCTCGGCAGCGGCTTCGACATCGTCTCCGGCGGTGAACTCTTCCGCGTCCTCCAGGCCGGCGGCCAGGCCTCCCAGTGCACCTTCGCCGGCGTCGGCAAAACCCGCGAGGAACTCAAGTATGCCCTCCAGGAAGGCATCTACTGCATCAATGCCGAGTCCATCGCCGAACTCGAGTTCATCAACGAGGTGGCCCGCGACCTCGGCGTGGTCGCCCCCATCGCGGTGCGCGTGAATCCCAACGTCGACGCCAAGACCCACAAGTACATCTCCACCGGCAAGTCCGAGAACAAGTTCGGCGTCGACTTCGAAGCAATCACCGAACTCTACGAACGCGCCGGGGACTACCCCAACCTCCTCCTCCGCGGCCTGCAGATGCACATCGGTTCCCAACTCCGCAGCATCACCCCCTTCATCGAGGCCATCGAACGCGTCGCCCCCCTCGTCGAGAAACTCAAGGCCACCCACCACATCGAGTTCTTCTCCATCGGCGGCGGCGTCGGCATCATCTACGAAGATGCCCTCGAGTCCGGCTCCCCCGGCTGGTGGGCCGGCCAAAACGAACCCCTCCTCACCATCGAGCAATACGCCGCCGCCATCGTCCCCCGCCTCAAGACCCTCGGCCTCCGCATCCTCCTCGAACCCGGCCGCTATATCGTCGGCAACGCCGGCGTTCTCATCACCGAATGCCTCTACGAAAAAAAGGGTCACGCCAAAACCTTCAAGATCGTCGATGCCGGCATGAACGACCTCATCCGCCCCGCCCTCTACGAGGGCTTCCACCAGATCGTCGCCCTCCGCGAGGAACTCAACCAATCCCTCGTCATGGCCGACGTGGTCGGCCCCATCTGCGAGTCCGGCGACTTCTTTTGCCAGGACCGTGAAGTCCCCAACGTCCAACCCGGAGACCTCCTCGCCCTCATGAGCGCCGGTGCCTACGGCTTCACCATGGCCTCCAACTACAACTCCCGCCCCCTCCCCGCCGAAATCCTCGTCGACGGCACCCACTCCAAAGTCATCCGCCCCCGCCAATCCCTCCAAGACCTCATCGCCGGCGAACAATAACTCCGCCCGCCCTGCCTCCCCCCCGTAGCTGCGGCATCCTGCAGCAGGCCGTCACCGCAGCGAGCCATCGCACTCCAACCCTTCCCCTCCTCCCCTCCGAAACAGGGGCGCTCAACAGGGGCTCTCACTACCGAAACCGACTCCGTACCGGCTTTGGCTTGTGAATTTCCGACGAAAGAAGGGTCGCGATCTCACTCCGGGGTGGTCCGGGCATGTGCTTCAGATGCAGCATAAAATGGGTATTACAATACCTGCACCGAGCGGCCCTTATGCTGAAGATCACCCCAATCGCAAAACCCAAACGGGTACTCCCCAAAACCCTTGGCGCGGACTTGTGCCGCACACATCCCATGCTGCGAAACATACTCCCAAAGCAGACCGGACAATTCAGCTTGAAGGATTCCACAAACAGCACAAAACCCACAACCCCCGTGAATATGGCGCTAAACAGCGCCACCGCCTGCAGCAAATCGGATCCGCCCAGACTCCACTTCACACCCAACAGCACCGTCCCTGCCAGCAACACCGGAAAAAACAGCACCATGCAGCAAACCATCCGACATCGCCATCTCTGGAGCACATGTTTTCGCATGCCCATCTATTCGGCTCATTAGTTTTTGTTTTCAAGAAAAATCTTTTAGAGATATCATGATGTCAATAAGTGTTTGTATGTCGCGCCTCCTCGTGAAAACCGTCGAAGCCCCCGTCCCTGGCACTCCCCCCGCCCTTCCGCAACAGCTCCCCCCCCAGCGACCCCGAATCCAACAACCGCCGGAATAACCAATAACCAATAACCAGGCCGCAGGCCCCCTCAAACCCCCGCATTCCGCACTCCGCGTTCCGCATTCACCCTCAACTTCTCCTCCAACTCCCGCGACGCCGGCGTGATCGCCAACCCTCCCAACCCCGTGCAACAAAGCTCCCGCGGCATCAACTCCCCCACCTGCCGCATCGCCTCGATCACCTGATCCATCGGCACCAGATGCCGGTAGTCCGCCAACGCCATGTTCGAGCAGGCCAGCGCATTGCTCGCCGCCATCACGTTCTTCCCCAGACACGGCGCCTCCACCCGGTTCGCCAGCGTGTCACAGGTCATCCCGAACGAGTTCTGCAAGGCCTGCGAAGCCGCACTCATCTGCTGCTCCAAACTCCCGCCCGCCAAGCCCGTGATCGCCGCCGCCGCCATGCTCGCCCCCGACCCACACTCCGCCATGCACCCCGCCACTTCCGCCGCAAAGGTCGAACGCGAGGTGATGAACACCCCGATCAATCCCGCCACCAGCATCGCCTGCACCCGCTCCGTCCTCCCCAGCCCCATCGCATCACACACCCCGAAGACCGCCCCCGGCAGCGCCCCGCACGACCCCGCCGTCGGCGCCGCCACGATCACCCCCATCGAACTCTTCATCTCCATCATCGCACTCACGTAAAGGATCACCCGGTTCATCACATCCCCCGGAATTAATCTTCCTCCTTTCATCATCTCCCCAAACTTCCCCGACTGACACGGCAGGATCCGATCCTCATATTCCGTCCCGCCCAGCCCAGTCGAAATAGACGTTTCAAACACCTCCACCAGCGCCGCCATCTTTGCCAGCACCTCCTCCTCCGAAATCCCTCCGCGCGCCGCCTCGTACCGCAACGCCAACTCCCACAAGGCCAGCCCGCCACCCTGTTCCTCCCGATAACGCATCATCTCCCCACAATCCAAAAACGGCACCTCCAGCACCTTCCGCCCCAGCACCGGCAACACCGGCTCCAACACCCGCACCGACTGCACCGCCGGATTCTTCTCCAATTCCTCCAACAAGCGCTCCGGCAAACAGGCCCGACTCTTCACCTCGATCAGCACCGCTCCCTTTCCGCGACACACCAGCACATCCTCCACCCCGGCCTCTCCGCCCAACCACTCCGCCAAACCCTCCGCGCCTTCGCGCACAAACACCACCGTCTCAAAATAATCCCCCGCCATCTCCACCGGCACTCCATCGATCGACTGCACCACGATCATCCCTCCGCCCGTCGAAATCGCCTCCAAACGCCGCTCCTCCCGCGCATTGCGCAGCGTCAGCCGATACGTATTCGGATGCTCCGCCCCATATCCCACGTAGCGGATCTCCACCGCAATCCCCGCCTTCCCGATCTCCTCCCGAAAATCCGGCAGCCGCGCATCATCCGTCTCCCACCCCATCAGTCCCCCGAACAAGCCCAGATCCGATCCCTGCGAGGTGTGCGTCGTCACCAGCGAGCCATTCGGATCATACTCCACCAACACCTCCCGCAACTCCCCGCCCATCAAATCCCGCGCCATCCGCCCAATCCGCAAAGCCGCCGCACTGTGCGAACTCGAAGGCCCCCGCATCACCGGACCCAACACATCGTTAAAGATACTCGGCACCCCGCTCATTCCGTAACCCTACCCCTCCTCCCTCCAAACTCAAGCCGCCATATCCGCCCACCGCTTCCCTCTTCCCAAAATCCACCCCCAACTCTAGTTTCCATCCACTCCCCCTCCGGGCTCCCCTCCCACTCCGCTCTGACTTCCCCATTCAAAAATCAGCAATCTCAAATCATTAATCCTCCTATCTCTGACTCCCGTCTCTTCCCCTCCGGGCTCCGGGTTCCAAAATGCCCCCCTTCCTCCAACTCCATCTCATCGTCGTCCTCTTTGCCATCACCGGCATCCTGGCCCCCTTCCTGTCCCTCCAAGCCCCCTCCCTCGTCTTCTGGCGGACCCTCATCGCCGCACTCGTCATGGGCCTCTGGCTCGCCGCCAAACGCCCCGCCCTCCTTCGCCTTGCGAAATCCGACATCCTCAAGGCCCTCGGCATCGGCCTCATCATCGGCCTCCACTGGATCTGCTTCTTCACCGCCATCGAACTCGCCAACGTCTCCGTCGCCCTCGTCGGCTTCGCCGCCACCTCCCTCTTCACCGCCTTCACCGAACCCTTCTTTGATCGCCGCCGCGTCCGCGCCCACGAAATCATCCTCGGCCTCATCGTCGGCGGCGGCATCGCCCTCATCGCCGGCATCGAAACCAAACACCTCCTCGGCCTCTCCGTGGCCCTCTTCTGTGCCTTCCTCGCCGCCATCTTCCCCGTCCTCAACCACCGCCTCGTCAACCGCGGCCTCTCCTCCCGCGCCCTCCTCGTCTACGAAATGTCCGGCGCCTGCCTCCTCGCCGCCCTCTACCTCGCCCTCGCCCCCCACATCGATTTCCAACGCCCCATCTCCAGCGACTGGCTCCCTCTCCTCACCCTCGCCCTCCTCTGCACCGTCCTCGCCCACACCATCCACATCCATCTCCTCCGCCGACTCAGCGCCTACACCAGCAGCCTCGCCCTCAACTTCGAACCCGTCCACGGCATCATCCTCGCCGCCCTCATCTTCCACGAATACCAGGATCTCCACCCCGGCTTCTACCTCGGTGCCCTCACCATCATTGCCGCCAACATCGCCCAACCCATCCTCGAACGCCGCCGCCTCAAAGCAACCCTCGTCCCTTCCCCATAAACCAATCCCCAACCCCGCCTCCCCAACCCCGCCGCCCCAACCCCGCCGCCCCAACCCCGCCGCCCCAACCCCGCCGCCCCAACCCCGAAGGGGTGCAGGCACTTAGCCCCGGGGTTCACCCCGGGGATTTCCATCGCCCCAACCAACAAGCCCCGAAGTGGGCGCAGGCAACCGCAATCTCCCCCTTCACCTCTCCCACCACCTCCCCCCGCGGAGCCACCTGGGCTCCCTCATTCCCTCCTCATTCTTCACTCAACATTCCGCATTCCGCATTCCCCCTCCCTCCTTGACCCCTCCCCCCTAACTCGCCATAAGTCAGAATGAATAACCACCTGCGATTCCCCAACAAATCCCCGGGTCCTCACCTCCGGACCACCGCGATCCTCTCCCTCACCGCCGCGCTCCTCACCGCCTGCGCCTCCAAACCCAACCCCATCCTCGCTCCGCCCGAGCCCCCCAAAACATCCACCCCCGCCCCGCGCCTCGTCCAACTCACCACCCCCGAGTAATACTCCCCCCATTCAACGTTCCCCTCGTGTCCCGGCATAGCCCGAAAGGGCAACACCGGATCCCCACTCTTCCCTTGGAAATTGGACCTTCCTTGCTCGACCTTGGCTGTTCCCCCCTTTCCGAAATCCGCACCCCTCAATGCCCCCCACTCACACTGCTGTAATACTGCCCCTCCACCAAATCCCCCGCCTTTTTCAGCAGATCCCGGCAATCCGGCGCCAAGTCATGCAAGTGCAGCCGCTTGCCCAGCGCCCGATACTTCTCGCTCATCGAGTGAATCGCCTCGATCGCCGAGTGATCACACACCTTCGAGTTCGCAAAACTCAGATACACATCATCCGGATCCTCCGCCGGATTAAAGAGGTCCTTGAACTCCCGGATCGACCCGAAGAACAACGACCCATCGATCTCATAGGTCCGCCGCTTGTCCGTCGACTTCCGCAAATGCAACCTCAGATCCTTGGCATGCTCCCAGGCATACACCAGCGCCGACGCCGCGATTCCCACCCCCACGCCCAGCGCCAGATTGTGCATCAACACGGTCACCCCGCTCACCAACACGATCACAAAAATATCCGCCCCCGGCACCTTCCCGATCAACCGCAGACTCGACCACTCAAAGGTCGCAATCACCACCATGAACATCACCCCCACCAGCGAGGCGATCGGGATCATCTGAATCAGCCCCGGCGTGAACAAAATGAAGGCCAGCAGGAACACCGCCGCCGAAATCCCCGACAAGCGCCCCCGGCCGCCCGAGTTGATGTTGATCATGCTCTGCCCGATCATCGCGCAGCCTCCCATCCCGCCGAAGAATCCCGTCACCACGTTCGCCACCCCCTGCCCCACGCACTCCCGCGGAGTCGATCCCCGCGTCTCCGTCAACTCATCGATCAAGGACAGCGTCATCAACGACTCGATTAGTCCGATACTCGCCAGCGTCACTGCCAGAAAGAGAATCGCCTTCAAGGCCTTCGAATCCTTCCAATCGATCTGCGGCACGTGAAAGCTCGGCAAGCCCGCCTGCAACCCCACCGGAATCTCCCGGCCCAACGCCTCCTCCATCTCCCCCTTCGTCATCGGCAACGCCGCCAATTCCTCGGCCCGCTCCTGCACCTCCTTCACCTGCAACTCCGGTTCCTCCGCCGCAAAACGCTTCGTCTTCACCTCGTTCTCCGCCTGCAGCAAGCGCTGCGTGTCGAGCACGTCGCCCACCGTCGTCGTCGTGAAATTCGGAATGAAGGCCACCGCCATCGTCCCCAGCACAATCGCCACCAACGGTGCCGGAATGGCCATCGTCAACTTCGGCAACCACTGGATGATCACCATCGTCGCCACGATCATCCCCACGATGATCCACAACTCCGAGGATCCGAAACTCAGCCAATCCCCCACCACCCGAAACCCTCCGGCCACATGGCCGTCCGCTTCCGCAAACTCGATCCGATGGTTCGTCTTGAACTGCCCGAACTGCGCCAGTCCGATCACGATCGCCAGCCCGTTCACAAACCCCAGCATCACCGGATGCGGCAGAATGCGGATGAAGCGTCCCAGCTTCAGAACCCCTGTCACAATCTGAATGATCCCCGCCACCACCACCGCCGCCAACAAATACTCCAGCCCATACATCACCACCAATGCCGTCATCGCCACCGCCATGGCCCCCGTCGCCCCCGAAATCATTCCCGGCCGCCCCCCGATCGACGCCGTGATCACCCCCACGAAAAACGCCGCATACAGCCCCACCAAGGGATCCACTCCCGCCACAAACGCAAACGCCACCGCCTCCGGCACCAGGGCCAGCGCCACCGTGAGCCCCGAGAGCAAATCATCCTTCCACCGAATTCCCTGCCCGTACTTGCGATAAATCAACTGAAACATGGCCTCAAAACGCGCCACATCAGCATCTCCCCGACCCGGCAACCCCGCCGCCCTAGGCCCTCCCCCCAAGAATGGCAACCCCGAACCGGGCCCTTTCCCGCCATCCCCCCAACCCCGACTCCCCAACGTGCGCAGGCGTCGAGCCTGCCGCACCCCCGCCCCGTCCTCGCATTCCCGGCGACGCAGGATGCCCCGCTTCCCCTCCGCGTAGCGGCGTCGCTGCGCGACGTCGGCGGTTCAGCCCACCGTTCCGACCTCCCCCATGGACTCCCCGCTTGCCTCCCCCCCTTCCGGACCAACTATCTCCTGTGCGAAAATTTTCGCACTCTCAAACTTAGCGAGGACACGCTCGCCGCCACCGCCGCCTTGGAACGTGACCTTCTCAAACTCATCAAGCGCGGCCCCGGCCAGTTTCCCAGCTCTCTTGACGACGCCATCAAGCCCAAACCCTGAGCACCCGTCACTTCACCACCCGCACCTTCACATTCCGGAATGACACCTTCGCCCCGTGCTCCTGCAGGCCGATGTGCCCGTTGGCCGTCTCCGCAAACCCTGCCCAGTCCTTGAACTTGCTCTTCGCCACCCGCTCCTTCCAGTCCGCGCTGCCGATCTCATACTCCGCCACCTTCACCCCGTTGAACCAATGGGTCCCCTTCCCGTTCACCAGGCGGATCTTCACGGTGTTCCAACCCTTCGGATCCATCTTCTTCTCCCCCTCGCATTCGATGTCATAAAGCGCATACAGCCCCCCCGCATCGGTGCTCTGCTTTCCCGTCGTCACGTCGATCTGCATCTCCGGAGCCACCTTGTAGATCGGCCCTCCCGCCTCCGGGCTCACCCGGAACAGAATCCCGCTGTTCCCCTCCGTTTTCCACTCCAGGCTCAACTCGAAATTCTCAAAGGCCCGCGCCGTGTAGATGTCCCCGCCCCCTTTCTCCTTCACCAGCGCCCCGTCCGCCACCACCCAGGCCCCCAACTCCAACGGCTTCTTCGTCTTCCAGCTCATCCAGTTCGCCGCGCTCTTCCCGTCGAACAACAGCTCCCACCCCTCCGCCTTCTCCGCCTCGGTCAGCGTGTTCGGCTCAGCGGCCTGGGCAAAGGAAAGGAGCAAGGGGGCAATAACGAATAGCGTTGAGATTTTCATGATCATGCCTTCCTACGCCTCCCCGCCCGGTCATTATTCAGAGAATTCTGGGAGTCGCCGGCACCGTCTGCCTCCGGAGGCAGCCCGCTCACTCCCCCTCCGGTCGCATCAACACATACCCGTCCACCCGCACCCCCTCCCGCACTGTCCGCCCACCTCCCGGCCAAAACACCTCCACCCGCTCCACCTCTTCATGCCCGCCCAACCCGAACAACGCCACCGCCGGCTGCTGCGCCATGAACGAATCCCCGCTCACCACCACCTGCTCCCTCGTCCCGAATCGCCCGGTCACCACCACCCGCGCCCCCTCCACCGACACACTCCCACTCCCCCGCAGGCGCACCCCGATCCAATGATTCGTCCGCGGCACCACATTCCGGTGCACCAGCAGCGTCTGCCGCAGCGCCCCTCCCGCCCCCTGCTCCCGCCGCTGCTCCACCACCAGCAAATCCTCCCGCCCGTCCGCATCGAGATCCGCCCCCACCACACTCCGACAGTCCCCCACATGCCCAATCCCCGACAGGAACCCCACCTCCCGAAATTCCTCCCCGTCCCGATTCAAATACAGCCGGTTGTGTTGATGCCCGCCCCACGAAATCAATCCCTCCTCCAAGCCCCGCATCCCCTCCGTGCGAAAATGATCGGTCAACAGCAGCGCCGTCTCCGTATTCTCCTCCGAAGCATTCACGAAACTGTCGCGCCGCCAATAACAGGACGAATAATCCCGCGCACTCGCCCCACTGAGGTGCCCGTTCGCCACATAGATTTCCTCATCCCCGTCGTTCTCCATATCAATCGCCGCCGTCCCCCACGACCAACCCGCTTCCGCACAACCCTGATTGAGCTTCGTTTGCAACAAGCGCTCCCCCTGCGCCTGATAAAGCCGGTTGCCAAAGGTCATCGGCCGCCGCATCAGCCCATGCTCCACCGAATCGTCCCGCTTGATCCCCAACCCATTCAGCCGCGAGGCCGCGCTTGAGGTCCGACCTGCCATGTAGAGATCCGTCCGCCCGTCCCCGTCAAAATCCCCGAAGGCATGCGCCATCCCGAAGCCGTGCGTCTCATCAAAAAACGTCTTCCCCGACTCCACGAATTTCCCGGCCCCGTCATTCCGATAAATCTCCAGCCCCGCATACTCACTCACCACCACCAAATCCAAATCCCCGTCGCGATCCAGATCCATCCACGAGGCACTCCGCGTCCTCCGCTGCCGCTTCTCCCCCAGCCCCGCCTCCTCCGTCCCGTCCGTGAACATCCCGTTGCCATCATTGATGAACAAGCTCCCCGCAAACCCGTCGTTCGCATCGTAGTAGGGCGTCGGCATCTGCCCACCCAGATACGGCGGCTTGTAGGGCGCGAACCAAAGATCCAGATCACCGTCGCCATCCACATCCCCCGCCGTCATCACCCCCGCCCCCTCCGCCACCTGCATCCAGGGCCGCTCCGCCGATCGCGCCAAGCGCCCGTCCTCCCGCCCCCGCAGGAGCCACGCCGCGCCCTCCTCGTCCACCCCCAGCACATCCAGCGCCCCGTCTCCGTTGAAATCCTCCACGATCCCCGATCGCAGCCGCCGCACCGGATCCGCAAACAACGGCTCCTCTTCAAAGCGAAAGCTCCCCTTGTTCCGAAGGAGCAAATTCTGCCCGCCCAAAATGATCTCCGGCAGCCCATCCCGATCCAGATCCCGCACCAAAACCGGCCCCACCATCGCATCCACCCCGGCCTTCATCGTCTCCGGCACCACCCGCATCACGTCCTCCCACCACGGCGCCCCCGCCCGACTAACCACCGTATAGCTTCCCGCATCAATCTCCTTGATCTTCGGCCGCCCGTCCTCCGCCGATTCCAGATCCCACGCGATGCCCAAGGTGCCCTCCACCTGAAATCGCTCCTCCTCTCCCCGCGTCACGTACAACGCGAACTCCACTTCCGAGCGCGCCCCCCGCCCCGGGATCGGCGGCAGGAAATTCGTGTGCCGCCACTCCGACCCCCTCACCCGCCACTCCTGCGGATCAAACTGCCTCAGCCTCTCCAGCCACTCCATCATCGTCAGCGACACCCCGCGCTCCGCCCCCGTGCTCCGACGGATCATCCCATCCTCCCACGCCTCCTCTCCTTTCAACTTCCCCAGTAGAATCGATCCGAACGGCAGCTTCGTGAACACCGCCAACCGATCCTCCACCAGAGTTGTCCGCAGCAGGTCCCAAAAGCCAACGATCACCTCCTCATAATCCTGTGCCACCACCTCCGGCCGCCACAAAATCTGATCCATCGTCTCCTGCTCCTGCGCCTCCAGCGACACTTCCTTCGGAATCTTCGTCCCCTCCCCCGGCTCCGGCCCACCGCGATTCAACTCCACCTGCCCACACCCCACTCCGGCACCCAATATCATCAGCATTCCCACCCTGCGCCATCCATCACCCTGCATACCCCACCGTTCTACCCACTCCCCCCCACCCCGTCAATCATCGACCCATCCCCTCTTCCAACATCCTCCCTCCAACTTCCGCATTCCGCATTCCGCATTCCGCATTCCGCATTCCGCATTCCGCATTCCGCATTCCGCATTCCGCATTCCGCATTCGACCTACCCCCCAAACACCTCCGCAAAAAATACCTTCATATCCTCCCAAGACCGATCATCCGCCTCCTTGTTGTAGGCCGCCCCCTTCGACGAATCATCCCCCGCCATCTTCTGGGTGAACGCGTGCACCGCACCACTGTAAGCCACAAACTTCCAATCCGCTCCAGCCTCCCGCATCTCCTTCCAAAACCCCGTCACCTCCTCCTCCGACACAAACGGATCATTCGCCCCGTGGCACACCAGGATCCTGGTCTTCACCGCTCCCTTCTCCGCCCCCATCCCCTCCGCCGCCGCCAACCCACCGTGAAACGACACCACTCCCGCAATCTCCGCCCCGCTCCGCGCCAACTCCAGCACCCCCGTCCCGCCAAAACAATACCCGATCGCCGCCACCTTCCCCACATCCGTCCGTTCGTCCTTCTGCAACAACGCCAGCCCCGCCATCAAGCGCCCCCGATACAGGCTCCGCGCTCCCTTATACTTCCCCGCCTCCACTCCCGCCGCCGGCGGCTGCCGGCGGCTGCGGGCGGATCCCCTTCCCGTATATGTCCAACGCGAACACGTTGTATCCCATCTCCGCCAATTGCCGCGCCCGGCCCTTCTCATAGTCCGTCAACCCCGTCCACTGATGCACGATCAGCACCGCCGGCCGCTTCCCCGACACCCCATCGTCATACACACGATAACCCTCCATCACCGCCCCCTCATGTGCATACTCCACCGGATTCTCCACCAGCTCACCCCGAACCAAGCTCGGCAACAACAGTACGGCAAAAATTGACTTCTTCATCCCCCCCAACAAACGCCAATCAGCCGCCTTGTCAAACCACCTCTTCCCCCAATGCACCTAATAACCATTAACCAATCTCCTCCAACCATTTCCTCCTTGCCCCCCCGCCGCCCCATCGACAATCTCCTACCTGCCATGCTCCGCTCCATCCTCGCCGTCCTCGCCGCCAGTGTCATCACCTTCATGTGGGGCTGGATCTCTTGGGAAATCCTCCCCTGGCACCAACCAATCCCCTTCGAGAACGAAGATGTCGTGGTCGAAGCAATCAAGGCCAACACCTCCTCCCACGCCATCTATGCCTATCCCGCCTGGAAAATGTCCGAGGACACCCAGAAAAAATCGATCCAGGGCCCCGTCATCTACGCCATGGTCCGTCCCGGCCCAAACGATTACTCCACCATGACCTCCGGCATGATCCAAGGCTTCCTGATCAACATCCTCGCCTCCACCGCCCTCCTCCTCCTCATCCAGAAATCCGGCCACACCGAGTTCCTCGACCGCCTCTCCGTCGCTCTCCTCGCCGGCCTCTTCCTCGGCATCGTCTCCGCCCTCTACCCCTGGAACTGGCTCGAAGCCCCCGGCATGGAAACCATCGCCACCCTCGCCGACGGCATCATCCCCTGGACCCTCGCCGGTGCCGCCATCGCCGCCATCCTCCCAAAGAAGCGAACTGCCTGAATCACAACAACTGCGTCTCCGCCAGGACCCGGTAGGTCCCGCCCGCCGCGATCAATTCCTCGTGCCGTCCGGTCTCCGCGATCCGGCCGTTCTGCAACACGTAAATCCGATCCGCGTTCTTCACGGTCCCCAGTCGATGCGCGATGATCAAACTCGTCCGCCCCTTCATCAATTCCTCCAGCGCCGCCTGCACCAAGCGCTCACTCTCCGAATCCAGTGCACTGGTCGCCTCATCCAGCAACAAGATCTTCGGGTCCGCCAGAATGGCTCGCGCAATCGCGATCCGCTGCCGCTGCCCCCCGCTCAACTTCACCCCCCGCGGCCCCACCAGCGTCTTGTAACCCTCCGGAAACTCCGCGATAAAGTCATGCGCATACGCCTTCTTCGCCGCCTCCACGATTTCCTCCTCCGTCGCCCCCGGCCGTCCATACGCAATGTTCTCGCGAATGCTTCCGCCAAACAGCAACACATCCTGCGGCACCAACGCCATCGCCCCCCGCCGCGCCTTCAGCGACCAATCCACCGCCGACCGCCCGTCCAGCAACAACTCCCCAGCATCCACTTCATAGAACCCCAGCAACAGCGAAAACAAGGTCGACTTTCCGCCCCCGCTCGGCCCCACAAACGCAATCCGCTCCCCCGCCTGCGCCACAAACGACACCCCCTCCAAGACCTGCACGTCCTTCCGGCTCGGATACGCAAAGCGCAGCCCCTTCCCCTCCACCGCACCACTCAACAGGCTCTCCGCCGCTCCACCCTCCAATCCCGGCTCCGGCTCCTCGCCCAAAATCTCCCGCAACCGCTCCGTCGCCCCGTTCGCCTTCTGCACCTGACTGATGATCTCCGGAAACGACCCCAGCGACGCCCCCACGAAGACGCTGAACAAAATAAAGCCCGTGAACTCCCGGCTCCCGATCTCCCCCCGCGCCAGCATCCCCGCCCCGAACCACGCCACCACCGCAATCGTTCCAAACAACACAAAGATGATGAACGCCAAAAAGCCCGCCCGCACCCGCGCCCCCTTCTTCACCACCGCCAGATAGTCCATCAATGAGCCGCTGTAGCGCTCCTCCTCAAAAACCTCGTTGCTGTAGGCCTTCACCTCCGCGATCCCCGAGACGCTCTCCTCCACCACCACCGTGCTCTCCGCCATGCTGTCCTGCGCCGCCGTGGAATACCCCCGCACCTTCCGCCCGAACAACGCCACCGCCAACACCACCACCGGAATCATCGCCAACATGAACAACGACAGCTTCCACGAAAATACAAAAATGAACACCAACCCGCCCACCAAAATCACCGTCTGCCGCGCCAATTGCGGCACGGTCGTCAGCAAGGTCTCCCGCAACACCCCCAGATCCGCCGCCACCCGCCCACTCAGCTCCCCCGCCCGGTGACTCTGGAAAAACTCCACCCGCAACCGCAACAACCGCGAGAACACATCACGCCGGATGTCATTCAACGCACTCTCCCCCGCACTGATGAACCCCCGCACCCGCCAATACGAAATGAAGGCCTGCAACGCCAGAATCCCGATCAAGGTCAGCACGGTCCGGTCGATCCCCGCCGAGATCTCCGCCACGTCCACCTCCTCCGCATTCCGAAACGCCTCCGACGGCGACCCGATCAAACTGCTCAAATAATACGGAAAGGCCAGCGACAACCCCGCCGTCAAAAACAAGGCCACCAACGACGGCAAAAACACCGCCCGATAGCGGTTCAAATACCCATAAAACGCCATCGCCGACACCCGCTTCACCGAGCCACTCGCTTCCTTCTTCTCTCCATCCTCACCGGCCATGCGCGATGGGAGCGCAGTCCCCCGGAGCAGTCAATGCGCAAGTCCCCCCGACCCGCTCCAAGTAGGAATGCCTGCTACGGGGCCAGTGTCACTTCCAACCGATAAAAGGTCTCCGGCGCCGCCGGCATCGGAATCTGATACACCCAGTTCCGCACCCCCTGCACCCGGTCCACCGTCGAGGAGATCACACTCATCCCCACCACCGGCATGAACCCACCCAACCCCGGCGTCGTGGATTCCGTGATCGCCCACGTCATCCCCAAGCTCGCCGCGGAAAGATTCTCCCGCACCTCGAACCGAAGCACCCCCACTCCCGGAATCAGCTTGAAGGGTGCCACGTCCCCCGATTCCGACGGATCCCCCACCCCCAGATACTCCACCAGATTGTCCCACTGGTCCCCGTCCGCGTTCTCCTCCGGCAAATCGTCCGCCACGACCCCATACCCCGCGATCCAGTCCTCATACCGCTCCGTCGAGGTCAGCGCCGCATCGTCGATCGCCGACTGAATGATCCCCTGAATCGTCCCCGCCGCGCCGCTGATCCGCGATACGAAACTCCTGCTCTGCAACGCCGTGGCCAGCAACCAACTACAGTCCTGTCCGGCATAGAACCCCGCCGCATTGAACATCGCCGCATCGAAGTGACTCTCGTCCCCGCAAACGTTGTTCGTGTCGTAGTAGCGATCCACCGCCAGGTTGATCCCCGCCAGCTTCCAGGTCGGGCCATCCTTGATGAAGACCCCCCCACCCGAATCAAACAGGGCCGTCTGACATTCCTCCTGCCCCGCCACCGCATCGAAATCGAACACCAGCGTGTCCCCGTAATCCACCCCCAGGTTGGAAATGGAATCCACATCATTCACCCCCCAGCGCGCCCTCCGGTCATCCCCCCCCCACTTCCATCCCCGCGTCTGTCCCAACGACTGCACCTCCGCCCCCCGCTGACGACCCCGCCCGAACACCACCAGTTCCTTCCCCACCTCGTTGGTCTTCGTGTAGAGCGGCGCGTAGTCCGCAAACTCCCCGTAAATCTCAAAAATCCGGAAATCCGTCCCCGACAAATGCCACCACCCCTGCCCCCCGTTCACGTGCGGATTGGTGTGGTAAATCGCATCCGACCCCGCCCCGGTGAAATACGCCTTCCGGTTGATGAAGGTCGAGTCCACCCCGAAATGCTTTGCTGTGATGAAATGCCGCGGCGAAATCATCGTCCCCAGATAGTTCCCAAAGGTCCCCTGCCACTGCCATCCCGATCCCGCCCACGCCCCCCCCGGTGCCACCTCCCGGTTGTGCGTCACATCCGCCGTGTCGTAAAAAATGATCCCCCACGCACTCGACCCACAGCACAACACTCCACCAACACCCAACAGGGCACAACGAACATGACGAAACAGGGGGGCCATCTCTCCCCCCACCCTACCCCCGATCCCCCTCCCTAGCAAGTGGCGTGACCCTCCCGCATGCCCGGGCCTAGCCTCCGGCGAAGACTGGGTCGCATGCCTCCCGACCGTGACAGCGGTTTCCTCCTGTCACGGCGTAGCTCCCTGCGAAGACGGAACCCCCCACCCAACTCCCCACCCAGTGGCGTGACCGTCCCGGTCGCATGCCCCCTCACCCAGCCCCCCACCCAGTGGCGTGACCGTCCCGGT
>Ga0209702_10001990_pt1 | contig 37100 bp, 29 predicted proteins | sample FRY01_FD_187210 | JGI IMG/M metagenome (GOLD analysis project Ga0209702, IMG submission 187210) | Freshwater microbial communities from Lake Fryxell liftoff mats and glacier meltwater in Antarctica - FRY-01 (SPAdes) (version 2) | ecosystem: Environmental > Aquatic > Freshwater > Ice > Glacier...
ACTATCCACACCAACGGATGGTCAATCAAACAACAACCAGACACACCCGGCAGATACACAATCACCACACCAACCGGCACCCAACTCAACACCCAACACAACACCCGAAAACCAAACCCCTAACACCCAAAAACCAAACCAACCAACCAACCAACGGCTAGAGCTACCGAATAGCTCGGCTGCTGTGGTGATTTCGGACTACGGAATTCTGCAAGCGTTGCGCTAGGCCTTGCCCGGGGGCTTGATCCATACCGTTATGACGTTACGACGAGCGTTACGACGAGCGTTGCAGCAAGCGTTGCAGCGAGCGTTGCAGCAAGCGTTATCCCTGAGTAGCGCTGTGTCACTTCAGCAGTTTTTGGAGTTCAGCAGTTCGAGCTGATTCCTGGGTCAGAAATGCTTGTTCCCAATATGGAGCACCTTTGCTGCCTGATTCGGTGCCGATATTTCTGGTGGAGCAGCTCCTGCTCCTGCGGTCCCTGCCATCTCTGCGAGCGGCTAACTGCTGTGAGTTCAAGATGATAGAGCCACAGCACAGCAGTACATAGGTGGCCATCGGGGCGAGTGCAGCGGCCTGGAATGCCTGCTGGAGATGAAGCGCAAGTGCGCAGCCAAAGGCAGGTGCAGCTATGGCAGTCATCAGAACTTGTCTGCGGGGGGAGTAGCGGATTCGACCCTTATACTCGGCAATCCACTCAACTGTCATCGGTAGTGGCAGTATCCACATTGCTACTACGAGAACACCCACAAGCGGAATGCTTGCAGCGAGCAGCACAGCGGTGCTCAAAACTAATAGCGGATACAAAACCAAACAACGCCTGCATACATTGTGTTTTCCGACCTGAACGCATCGGTGGTATTGCTCGGGAGAGTGATGCGAGTACCACATTGGGCTGAGGTAGGTCCCCGCTGTGAGATGGCTACACCTGCCCGAAGTCGACATCTTGTATATATCGGCAGATTTTGGCCGAACCTAAGCTCTGAGGTCCTCTCGGGCTCAGGAACGCGCGAGGATGACCACCATGGATGACTCGAACCCTGCAGACGCAAACGATGATCCGGACTCCGCTGACTTTGTCTATGACGAGTTGTCGTACTTTGCTGGGAACTGCGATGAGTATCGACTTCCCTGGGATGGGCAAGCTGAAGTAGTCAGACTGAACCATGAGTTGACTGACGGCCGGAAGGCTTCGGCGCTGAAGTGGGGCGATGGCCCACCAGAGATCGTGTTGATGCATGGGGGGGCCCAAAATGCTCATACTTGGGACACGGTTGCGTTAGCCCTTCGACCGTGTTCGATCTTGGCCATTGACCTTGCTGGTCATGGCCATTCAGATTGGCGAGTAGACGGCGCCTATGGCCCAGAGAACAATGCCGACGATGCAGCCGCTCTGATAGACGCGTTCGCTCCTACTGCAACTCTGCTGGTTGGAATGTCACTTGGCGGGTTGACTGCCAATGTGCTGGCCGCAAATTACCCATGGCTGGTGCAGCGTCTAGTGGTAGTTGATGTAACCCCGGGTGTAACCCGAAACAAGGCAGCCGAGGTGCATGCATTCATCGAAGGTCCGCAACACTTTGCATCCTTTTCAGAGATTTTTGACCGCACCAAGCAGTTCAACCCGACTCGCTCCGCTGAGTCTCTGCGGCGTGGTATTTTGCATAACGCGCATCGGCTGCAAGACGGTTCTTGGGAGTGGAACTATGACCGACGCCCCATCTTGTCAGAGTCGATTGCTCACCCCGAAGACGGCGACGCCGCAACATTCTCTTCTGACCTCTGGGTGAGTGTGGAAGATGTGCGGGCTCCGTACCTACTCTTGAGAGGGTCGCTCAGTCCAGTCGTTGATGACGCAGACGTGGCAGAACTCATGATTCGCCAACCTCAGGCACGAGTTGTGATGGTTGATGGTGCTGGCCACAGCATCCAAGGCGACTGCCCGCTAGAACTGGCGCAGATTCTGCAGCAGGAGCTGAGCCAAAACCTATAGCCGGACTGCCCAGATGATGCTGGTAGTGCCAATTGTGTTATCAGCGGCTTTTGAGCGTTCTAGCCGGCCTGAGTTGCCACCCAGGCTTCGACAAGTTCGGCAAGCACAGGCAGTGTGACGGCGCCAGAACTCAGCACGGCGTCATGAAAGCCCGCCAGCTCAAACCGCTCCCCAAGTTCTATCTCGGCAAACTCGCGAAGTCGTAAAAACTCTAACTGCCCCACCTTGTATGAAAGGGCTTGGCCGGGGATTGCTAAATAACGATCCACCTCGCCTATGACCTGCTCGATTGGAACAGGCGTGTGTCGTTCGAAGTAGTCCACTGCTTGCTGCGGTGACCATCCCATGGCGTGCAGGCCTGTATCAACTACTAGCCGTGCCGATCGCCAAGAGTCCGCAGTCAGCATGCCAAGCCGGGCAACATCATCTGAATACAGGCCCATCTCATCAGCTAGCCGCTCGGCATAAAGCGCCCAACCCTCTATATATGCGGTCGGCCCATCATGGCGTTGAAACTCGGGCAGGCCCGTGAGTTCTTGGCTAATAGCTATCTGCAAATGATGCCCCGGGATTGCCTCGTGAAATGCGATGGACTCGGCCTCGGTGCGAGAGGCTTGCTCGGGGTGAGAAGTATTGATGAAGTAGGTCCCGGCGCGTGTGCCGTCGATCGCGGGCGGGAAGTAGTACGCGTACGGTGCATCAGTTGCAAGAAACTCAGGGATCGGTGAGACACGGCAGGAGGAGGTTGGCAGTAAACCAAAGAACCCGGGCAGCGCAAGCGTGGCTCGATGCACGCTGCGCTCTGCTAGGTCGACGATTTCTGCTGCATCAACGTGTCGTAGAGACGGGTCAGTACGTAAATACTCAAATATGGACTGCAGGTCATGGCTGCTGCCCATGAACCCGTTGCTGCTGAACTCGCCGCTATTACCGCTTGCGTTCTGACCCCTCAACGTTCCGCTATTTGAGCCTTGGGCCAAAGCTAAGTACTCGGTGGGCAGAGATTGCTCAGTGATCTCTCTACCGAGTTCATGCAACTCCGTAGCAGAAAGATCACAAGTGGTATGAGAACGAATGAGTTCCACATACAGTTCCTCGCCGTCTGCCAGCCAGCAGTAGCCGGCCTTGTCGTCTTCTCGAGCGAAGGGCGCAATCTGATCTCTCAGGGCATCGCGATAGTCAACAAAAGCAGGCCGGATACAGTTACGCACCAAACGGCTCATTTGTGACTGCCACTGTTCGATACCGGACCACTGGGCGGGAAGTTCGGCAGCTAAAAACGGATCCTGCGCTGGATCCGATGCCAAGTACGTATCGAGCGCGTGGATAGATCTGCCGATTACCCGCTGCGCCGGAGTGCGTTCCGCCGCCAGGCCGCCAAGGAACCGCTCTACTGCTTGGCTCAGCATTCTAGGAATTTCTGCATATCGGGTCAGCGCAGCGTATGCGTGCTCTGGTTCTGGATAGGTCAACTGTGGCGCCAGCATCAGTAGAGATGCATGAGGTCCGTCCATCTGATCAGAGGCAAGCTCGACCATGCGAAGTTCGGCATTTCTGATTCCCGATTGCAGTTGATGAATGAGAACAGAGCGAGTCACGCGGTCGGCGATTGTCAAGAAGTTTGTGTCTAACGCCGAGCTACGAAGATGTAGCTTCTGCAGTGCCAAGCAATGGTCTTGTTCGACCTCTTCGGACAGGTCATCAAGACGGTCGTCGTAGTCGTGTACACCAATCAAAGTTGCCGAGAGAGGGCTGCTCTGCAACGAGAGTAACCAGTACTCGGCGCTGATCTGGGCCAGTTCTGTGGCAGCTAGTTCTGCGCTGGCGGCACTATTGGGTTCTGCGCTCTGAGTGAACCCTGATTCAGATGCCACTCTGAATCGGTTCCTTTGGTAGTCCCAACATTCGTTCGGCCATAATATTGCGCAAAATATTGGTGGTGCCACCCATGATTGTGTATGCGGGTGAGTAGCAGATGCCACGGGCGACTGTGCCTGAACACATGGCCTGCGGGCCAGCCACTCGAACACAAAACTCTGCCACTCGTTGTTCAAACTCGGTACACAGAGTCTTTGTTGCAGCTGAAAATCCGGCTGGAGCTTGTTGTAGCACCTCTCGCAGAACCAACAAGCGACCAATGGTGTAGCCCGATTCAAGTGCGGCGAACTCGTTTCGAATAAGCGGGTCACTCATGTCGGCTTGCTTCACGGCATCTAGGTACAGGCTTCGGTTTGAGACCAAGCGGTCAATGCCACCCCGCTCGTGTTCCATCTGCCGCATGACCTGCTTAAAGCTGCCATTGAGCGTTCCTACCAAGTGGCTTGAAGGAACTTGAACATCAGTAAAAAACACCTCGCAGAAATGCGCGTTTCCAGTTGCATCAAGAATCGGTCGCACTTCGATTCCGGGTGAACTCATATCTACAACAAACTCAGAAAGACCAGCATGTGGAGGTGCATGAGTGTCGGTGCGCGCAATCAAGTAGCACCAGTCGGCGTGCGCGGCACCGGAGGTCCAGACCTTTTGTCCGTTTACGGTGAACTGTCCAGATGGGCTTTGAACAGCGCTGGTTTGCAGAGCGGCCACGTCTGACCCGGCGGCCGGTTCGCTCATGCCAATGCACCAAGAGGAGTTGCCCGAAATGATGTCGGGTAGCCAACGATCACATTGTTCCTCAGTGCCGTATTGCATCAGCGTTGGGCCAATCTGACGGTCGGCAAACCATGAGGTAGCAACTGGTGCGCCCTGTGCGATGAGGGCTTCAAAAACAATAAACCGCTCAATAGCAGAGCGACCCCCACCCCCTTGGCTTAGTGGCCAAGTCATACCTAGCCAACCCCTCGCTCCGAGTTCTTTAGAGAACTCCCGTGAGGTTCCAATGAGCCAAGAGTCCTGTCGGATCATTTGCTGCTGAGCCGCTTGCTTGCCGACCGCATGGGCCAGTTCAGAGAGTGCTACTAACTCTGGGCTCAGACCAAACTCCATGGGTAACTCAGTTCCCCAACCCAGAGTCGGGTGTAAATGTGGGGTGGCCTAGGCGGATCCAATCATGCAGCGAGGCAAAGGGGTAAATCCCAGTGGCATGTCCGTCGTTCCAGGTAACGCCGAGTCCCCAAGCTCCAACAAGTGAAGCATCACTTAGCTCAAGTGGCTGTGGGCTAGTCGAGGTTGGCCACGGTGAGCGTCCTGATTGTCGCGCTGCACGGCAAGTGGCGCACGGGCAGTGAAGCCGAAGCTCCATCAGACCTATGGTTCCAGTAAGCCCGTCATCAAACTGCAGTCGGAGCTCCATGGTTGCTCGCTCAATCGTGATGTCGGTGACATCGGGTTGGCGCGCTGAGCGTGAAGGACTCATCCAGCCTGCGGGTCGATGCGAGTCTCGATTGGGGTGTAATTGCGCTCGGGCTGGCCGATGTACAGCTGCCGAGGCCTAGTGATTCGAGACTCCTGATCTAAGAGCTCTATGTAGTGTGCCAACCATCCTGCAGTCCGAGGAATGGCAAAGAGCACTGTAAACATATCCATCGGAAAGCCCATGGCCTGGTAGATGAGGCCCGAGTAGAAGTCCACGTTAGGGTAGAGCTTGCGGCTTAAGAAGTACTCATCGCTGAGTGCAACTTCTTCAAGCTTGAGTGCAATATCTAGCAGTGGGCTCTTTCCAGTGACTTCGAATACCTCGTCGGCAGTCTTTTTGATAATGCGGGCACGAGGGTCGTAGTTCTTATAGACGCGATGCCCGAACCCTTGCAGGCGCATCTCGCCGCGCTTGACGGCGTCAACGTAGGACTGCACGTTGTCTATCGAGCCAATAACATTGAGCATCTTGATGACGGCCTCATTTGCTCCGCCGTGACGAGGACCATACAGCGCTGCGGTTGCAGCCGCAGTTGCGCTGTAGGGGTCGGCATGAGAGGAGCCAACGGTGCGCATTGCAGTGGTTGAGCAGTTTTGCTCGTGGTCAGCGTGAAGAATAAACAACACGTCTAAGGCGCGAGACAACACGGGGTTGGCGTCGTAGCGAGGCTCGGCGGTCTTCCACATCATGGACAAGAAGTTGGCGGCAAAGTCCAAGCTGTTGTCCGGGTATACAAATGGCATTCCCGCTGAATGGCGATAGGCGCCGGCGGCAAGCGTTGGCATCTTGGCAATCAGGCGAATGACCTGCTTCATCACCACGCTTGGATCGTCTATGTCCTTAGCCTCTGGATAAAAAGTGGACAGCGCCGCGATGGTAGAGACCAACATGCCCATGGGGTGAGCATCGTGATGAAAGCCCTCCATGAAATGCTTACGAAGGTTCTCATGAATAAAAGTGTGATGGGTGATCTCGTAGCGCCAAGTTTCAAACTGCTCGGGAGTAGGAAGATCTCCGAAGATCAGCAGATATGCCACCTCGAGGTAGCTGGACTGCTGAGCGAGCTGCTCAATCGGATAGCCGCGATAGCGCAGGATCCCGTTCTCACCGTCGAGTTCAGTGATTGCCGAAGATGCGCCAGATGTGGTTCCGAAAGAGGGGTCCTGAAACCAGATACCTGGCAGCAACTTGCTCCATTCTTTGGAGTCAACACCACCGTTTAGGATGGGAATCTCTACTGCTTCACCGGTTCGATTATCGGTGATGGTGATTGTCTCGGCCACGTCTACTCTCCTGAGCTCTATTGGTAAGCATCTTAGAACCTCGGCGAGGACCTCTTTGACGCGGCCCCAACTGAGATTTACCTGTCCCTATGCGGGGTAAATGCCAGAGGGCCCCTCTGCCTGACGCGCTATGACGGTGCGGATCGAATCGGCCACTGCCCGCTGCGCTGCAGATGGGAAACCTCGTCGCCTGACTCCGAGGCCCACTGAACGCCCAACTGCGCCAGAGATGGGCACTCTTCGCCAGTCGCCGCCAAGGCCCTCTGGTGCTGCGGAGGCGGGCACAATCCCCGCACCAAAACCGCTGAACACCAAAGATGCCAGCAGCCTCATGCCATCGAACTGAGCCTTCGGCCTTAACCGAACCCCTTCCTCCTCTGCGACTTGTTCAAGTTGAATGCGGAAGGGGCTACCCGGTGACTCAAGCAGTAGCTCGTGGTGCACTAGCTCGTGAAGAGTCACTGACTCGTACTGAGATAGGGGGTGGGTGTTTGGAGCAATCAAGACTCGATCTTCTCTGAATAGCGGGTCGACCTTAAGTTCTACATCGTCAAGCGGCAGATTTACAATGGCTAGATCGACTGCCCCTGAAAGCAGATTGAGAACAAGCGAACTTGTTGTTGCGTCAAGGACAAGTACCGACACCTGAGGGTATTCAACAGCAAGCTCGCTGAGTAGGAGAGGGATGAGCCATCGCGCAATAGTCCCGATGCTTCCCAAGCGCACTGTGCCAGACACCTGGTCCCGAAGAGATGCAACATCTGAGTCGAGTGCTTGAAATTCGGCTTCGATTTGGCGAGCTCGGCTGAGCACTGCTCGCCCCTCGTCTGTCGGCTGAGTAGTCGCACGGTCAATCAGCGTCACTCCAAGCTCTTTTTCTAAGCGTGAAACATGGGCAGAGACGTTCGACTGCACGGTGTCCAAGGAACGTGCAGCAGCCGAGAAGGAGTGCAGTTCGACTACAGCTACAAATGCCTTAAGTTGCTTTCTGTCCATGATGAGTGTCTATCACTAATAAAGATAAGGATTATCTCATGGGGGTACTTGATAGATCGCTTGCTAGAGGCTAAATTTTACTCATACACAAACGCCGGGGGTGCGGGCGAAAGCCCCCCTCGAGCCAGAGTCACCGGATCCCCCTTCTGGTGACTCAAACGCTGAAGGACTGGCTCCCCCCGCCAGTCCTTCGGCCTTTTTACCCACAGAGGATTCCCGCAGGGCATGTGTGGCAGTAGGGCAGTATTGTTGGAGTATGCAAACTGCGCCAAACGGTTCAACCACTCCTCGGGCCGCTAACAACAGTGCTGCAATCTTTGACCTAGACCGCACACTGCTAGCTGGAGCAAGCGGTCCGATCATTAGCAGTGCGCTTCGTCAGGTTGGGCTGCTAACAAGTTCAACCTCGGGTATCGAGTCAGTTGCGTTTGGAATGTTCAATCTGATTGGCGAAACCTGGCCTTCGATGTTTATTTCTCGCCAAGGAGCGCGAGCAGCTAAGGGCTGGCCAGTCGAACTTGTTGAAGAGGCCGCAGAAATTGCAACGCCTTCCCTTGTGCAGTCTGTTCTTCCCTTTGCACTCCAAGAGATCGAGGAGCACCGTAGCGCTGGCCGAAAGCTAGTGATGGCTACCACTACCCCTGCTGACCTGATTTCACCGCTAGCCGAAGCGCTGGGTTTTGATGATGTGATTGCTACTTGTTATGGGCGCAACAGCGGCCAGTACGACGGCAGTATTGACGGCGAATTTGTGTGGGGAAAGGGTAAGGCACGCGCTGTGCGGGCTTGGGCAAGCAAAAAGAAGATAGATCTCAGCCAGAGCTATGCCTACTCCGATAGTTACTACGACGTGCCGCTGCTGTCGATTGTGGGTAACCCGCGAGCTGTTAACCCAGACCCGCGGATGATTGCTCAAGCTCTCATCCGGCGTTGGCCGATTATGCACTTTGATGTTCCGGCAGGGGTACCCAAGTTTGCAGGAATGGAGCCGCAGCGAGTGTTGTTGTTATTTGCGCAGCCTCAACTCTTTCCCTGGGTGCGTTTTGGAATTAAGGGAGTAGAGAACTTACCCACGGATGGTCCAGCGATTTTGGTCGGGAACCACCGTTCGTATTTTGACCCGTTGGCTATTTTATTTTTGTTGGCGCGGTCAGGTCGAGCTGCTCGCTTTCTAGGTAAAAAAGAGGTTTTCGATGCTCCACTAGTTGGAGATGTAGTGACTGCTCTTGGCGGAATTCGAGTTGACAGGGGGACCGGATCTGATGCCCCGCTTCGAGCAGCAGAAGACGCTCTTGCTGCAGGCGAGATGGTTGCACTCATGCCGCAGGGCACTATTCCACGGGGGCCGGCATTCTTTAACCCCGAACTACAAGGCCGCTGGGGTGCAGTACGACTCGCTCAGGCCACTGGGGCGCCCATTATTCCGATTGGCCTGTGGGGTACTGAACAAGTGTGGCCAAGAAGTTCGCGATTCCCCAATGTGACTAAGGTGCTGAGTCCGCCCAAAGTTCAAATCCGCGTTGGGAAGGCGGTTCAGCTACAACATGATGATGTGGACGCCGATACCAAACGGGTGATGTCAGCCATCTCTGCGCTGCTCCCCGAAGACTCGCGCAGCATGCGACCACCTTCTCAAGACGACTTGGCTCGTACCTATCCCGGTGGTGTGGTTCCTGATGATGTGGAGGGGGCTCGTGAGCATGAGAGTGATCGCCGCCCCGGTACCGACTAGCTCGGCCCGCTGCAACTCTCGATCTAGCGCAATTGCGACTTGGTCTAACCCTGCGTGATCTGTTGCAAGTCCAGTTTGGATATCAGATCTGCAAGCTGTTCAGCTACATAACTTGCACCTTCAGGGTCTTCAAAATGCAACCCATCCATCGGGCGAAGCCTGTGCCCAGCGAGCGTTTTGGGGCAGGGCAGTTCGGGGCACACGATTGAGGCAAAGTCGATCACCGTGGTGGAACTCTGCTGTGTCGAAAATTGATTGAGAAGTTCACGCAGGTGCGAAGTGCTCGACAAGTCTTGTTGTGTCGGCCTGCCTGGGGGAGTGTTGCGCCCCGCGACCGTGTCTGGCATGAGCACCCAGGCCAACGCCGCACCCTGAGCAGTCATGCGGTCATGCGTCTCAGCGAATAATTGACTCAGCATTGAGTCCGACTCAGTTGTGCCGAACCGATACCACACGCCATTAACTGTCCGACTTATTCCCTCCCAAACTGACATTGAGATGACAAGGTCGGGTTTGAACTGAGCTATGGACTCGTTTTGTCTTTGCGGAATTGAATTTTCGCATTCCGCAACTATTACGTTGCCCGATAACTTGATTGGTTTATCTACGCCGCTACCGGGGACGCCAACAATCACCCCGCACCCCGGGGTTGCCACAGACCCAAAGGCTATGCCGCGGTCGGTCAACGACTGAGCGAGGGCATCTTGCAGACTGGCTGCCACGCTGTCACCTACAAGTAGCACCCTTAGTGGGAAGCGGGGTTGGGGTGCCAACATCTGTGTTGCAGGCTGCACCTGAACCGAAGCGGCCACTTCTGGCAGGGTGGTAGGGCTGCTAGCAGCGAGACGCCCAGAGGATTTTAGGGCTGGACTCGCTGTTGAGATTTCCCCCATCGCTCGTTCCTGAAGAAACTCCGGTGCAGGCCCAAGGCCCTTGCTGATCCCAAATCCCCCAATCACAAGTAGGGCTGCTGCGAGTGGTACTGCGAGTACTGCCCGGGGTCGTCGAAACCCAGCGCCTGTTCTGATAGGCGATTCCACAAATCTGAATAACAGAACAGCTAGGGGGATGACGATTGCCATGCGAAGCGCAAATAGTGGCCATAAGCCCAAAGAAGTTCGTTGGGGGGTGAGCCAGAGAAATATTGGCCAATGAATGAGGTAGACCCCGTAGCTGATTTTTCCGAGCTCAACCAAGACGCGAACCTGCAGTGCTCGAGCAATTGCGTCGCCTTGCATAACGCTGCCAATGACTGCCGCAGTGCACAAAGCTGTCAGTAAAAGTCCCCATGGGTATAGCCATGTCGAGTCCAAACGGGCCTGAAAGCTAAGCAAGAGCAGCGTTGCGGCGGCCAGTAAACCCGCTCCGGAGAGAAGCTTTCTTGCAGTTCTTGTGCTCAGTTGAAGGGTGCGAACCGTAAAGCAGGCAAGTAGTGCGCCTATAAGCATTTCTGCCGCTCTGGTATCTGTGCCGAAGTACGCACGATCAAGCGAGTTACGGGCGAGCAGCAGATTTGCAGTGGCGGAAAGTACCGTAGCTGCAAGCAGGGTGGTAATTAATCGGTTAAGACGCACCCTGCGCGGGGTGGTTCTTCCTAAGAATAGAACTACAGCAAGAAGGATAAGGAGGAGTGCATAGAACTGGGTCTCGACTGCCAAGCTCCAGAAGTGCTCAACGGGAGACGGGGCAGAAAAACTGTCTCCATAGCTGTTGCCAACCCTTATGAAGTGCCAATTCAACAGATCGGCAATAGACCAAGGCAAGTCAGTGCGCAGGTCTCTGAGCTGGGTGTCATCCCAGACACGTAAAACTCCAAGCAGCACTATGCCCGCAAGCACTGCCCATGCCGCAGGAGTAAGTCGCCTTAATCTGCGGGTCCAAAAACCCCTTCCATCAAGAGTTGAAGTAGACCACCATTCCCGAAGCAACACTGCCGTGATGAGAAACCCTGACAGAGTAAAGAAGATTGACACGCCAAGAAACCCACCCTGCATCCAAGGGAAGTCCGCGTGGAACAACAGCACCAAGGTGACTGCTACTGCGCGCAGGCCATCTATCCCTGGCATATAGCCGAGCCGTTCGGCGGGCCGCTCAAAGCCGATCTGAGTTTTTGTGTCGAGGTCGGTCATGTCACTAGCCACGTAAGACCCTAATTTGCTCAAGGCCGCAGCGAGTAAAGTTTTTGCTGTCTGAAGGTTCAGGCAGTGCGTGCCCTGATGATGTTGAGTGCCGACCCAGCGCGGAACCATTCGATGTGCTCGGGGCTCATTGTCTGATTACCCCAGAACGTGACTGAGGTGCCGTCAGGCTTGGTCAGCAGACATTCAAGCGGTTTGCCCGGTGCTAGGTCTGCTAATCCAAGAATGCTGATTCGGTCATCTTCGCCGATTACCTCGTAAATCTCTGGCTCAGCAAACGTAAGGGCCAAGACACCCTGCTTCTTCAGGTTTGTCTCGTGGATGCGCGCAAAGCTGCGGACAATGATTGCTGCCGCACCGCGGAACCGAGGTTCCATTGCAGCGTGCTCACGTGAGGAACCCTCACCCCAGTTCTCATCGCCAACTGCAACCCAACGTTGCCCGGCTTGGTGGTAGTGCTGAGCAATATCAGGGAATGACTTTGTGGTGCCATCAAGCTGGTCTTTACCTTGACCGGCCTCGCCGGTAAAGGCATTGATCGCGCCCAAGAACAGGTTGCCCGAGATGTTTTCTAGGTGGCCTCGATACTTGAGCCAAGGCCCAGCCATAGAGATGTGGTCGGTAGTGCATTTGCCCTGTGCCTTCAAAAGGATTGGCAGGTCAAGGTAATCTTGGCCATCCCAGGCGGCGAATGGCTCGAGTAACTGCAGGCGGTCAGAGGCGGGCGAGACCTTGACGCTAATGCCGCTGCGATCGAGTGGAGGCGAGATAAAAGTGTTTTCTCCGGGGGTAAAGCCGAGTGCAGGTAACTCCTCGCCGACTGGCTCTGGTAGCAGAACCTGTTTGCCAGATGAGGTTGTGAGAGTGTCGCTCATTGGGTCAAAGTCCAAGGTGCCGGCTAAGGCCAGAGCAACCACAGTTTCTGGCGAGGTCACGAAAGCCAAGGTGTTTACAGATCCGTCATTTCGCTTTGGGAAGTTTCGGTTGTAACTAGTCACAATGGTGTTTAGGTGATCATTCGCCGATGCTGGTCGGTCCCATTGCCCAATACACGGCCCGCAAGCGTTTGCAAGAACTGTTGCGCCGGCAGCTTCGAAAGTACCTAAAAGATCATCACGAGCGATGGTGGCGCGCACTTGCTCCGAACCGGGGGTAATCATGAGCGGAACTTTCACCGAGAGGCCATTCGCTGCGGCAAATCGTAGAATCGACGCGGCACGCGTGATGTCCTCATAAGAGGAGTTAGTACATGAACCTACTAGCGCAGAACTGATCTCTAGTGGCCAACCTTCGGCTCGCGCCTCATCACCGAGAGCAGAGACTTCTCTTGCAAGGTCTGGGGTCTGAGGGCCGTTGATATGAGGCCGAAGTGTAGAGAGATCAAGGCTAATTACCTGATCAAAGTAGGCCTCGGGGTTGGCCAATACTTCGTCGTCTGAGCGAAGGTGTTGAGCAACACGGTTAGCCGCGGCTGCAATTTCTTGACGACCTGTTGCTTGAAGGTATCGAGCCATAGCTTGGTCATAAGCAAACACAGAAGTGGTGGCACCAATCTCTGCGCCCATATTGCAGATCGTGGCTTTACCAGTGCAAGAGATTGAGTTTGCCCCGGTGCCGAAGTATTCAACAATGGCTCCTGTTCCACCTTTGACGGTCAGAATCTGGGCCACTTTCAAGATGACGTCCTTGGGTGAGGACCATCCGCTGAGTTCTCCGGTCAGGTGCACCCCGATCAGCTTTGGCCAGCGCAGATTAAAGGGGAATCCCGTCATGACGTCAACAGCATCGGCACCACCCACGCCAATGGCCATCATGCCTAACCCTCCGGCGTTCGGAGTATGGCTGTCAGTACCCACCATCATTCCGCCTGGAAATGCATACTGCTCAAGCACTACCTGATGAATGATTCCCGAACCTGGTCCCCAAAAACCAATGTTGTATCGGGCAGAGACCGATTCCAAGAACTCGTAAACCTCTGCGTTGTTGGCCTCTGCAGCGAGTAGGTCTACCTTGCCGTTCTCTTTGGCTTGAATGAGGTGATCGCAATGAACAGTCGAGGGTGCTGCAACCTTGTCTAGTCCTGCGGTCATGAACTGAAGTAGTGCCATTTGTGCCGTGGCATCTTGCATGGCCACTCGGTCTGGCCGAAGGTCGTTATAGGTCACACCGCGCTCAAACTCAGCGCCAGAGTCATCGAGGTGAGCAATCAGGATCTTCTCTGACATCGTCAGAGACCGGCCTAAGCGAGCACGAGCGGCATCTATGCGCGTTTGGAATCGCTCATAGACAGCATGAACAAGGTCAATGGGGGTTGAAGCGCTAGCTGCCATGTTGTATTCCTCAGGTCAGATCCGAATCGAATACAAGTAGACTACAAGTTCGTGAGGAGCATCCGCTATCAATTGATTGCTGAAGACCTTCGTAGCCAGTTATTTACAGGTCTGTCAGCCGGCCAAAAACTCAGCTCTGCTCGTCTCTTACCCTCTGAATCAGAGCTGTCGACTCAGTATCAGGCAAGCCGGGTGACCATTCGCCGGGCCCTAGAACTGCTGCGCGCAGAGGGCCTTATAGAGAGTAAACAAGGCTTTGGCTGGCTAGTAGCCACCGAGCCGCTTCGACAGAACCTGTCTCATTTAGGAACGCTTGAAGCACAACTTTTGGCTGCTGGGATTCGCTCGGACCGCCAGATCCTTTCATTTGGCTTTGTTGCTGCTCCACAGCGTGTTGCCGAAGTACTTGGAGAGACCAACCTGCTCGAGGTGCGTCGATTGAACCTTGCAGATGGTCAACCGTTTGCTCGCGTCACCGTGTGGTGCCCCGAGGCGCTTGGAGCATCACTGAGTCGAGACGATGTGGAGCGGGCATCCTTTTTAGAGCAACTCCCCGTGCGCCTCGGTGGTGCCACGCAAACAATTGGCGCAGAGTTGGTGAGTGCTACTGATGCAGGTCTACTAGGGGTGCCTGTTTCTTCTCCGGTGCTAGTGGCTGAGCGCATTACTCGTAGCCAAGACGGGGTGCCCGTACTCATGAGCGAGCATGTTTTTCCTGCTCACCGCACTTGCTTTACTGTTGAGTTACCCGTTGGATTAGCAGCTGACGCTGGCTCGCTTAATCCTGCAGGAATGCGTCTACTTGACTAGATCCTGATGTTGCTACTGCCGCTGGTAGATGATGCTTGTGCGCTGAGTCCCAGACATGCAGATGGGGCCCCGTGAAGGGCCCCATGCTTGCAAGTAGTTATGTTGTGGGTACTTAGGCTCCGAGTGATGTTCCAGCGGAGCTGAAAGTGCTCTTGGTGCCGTTGGCCAAGAAGGTGACGGCACCGATACAGACCACGGCAATGAGCGCTACGAGCAGTGCGTACTCCACTAGGGAGGCTCCTCGTTCGGTCTTTGCGTGTGATTGCAGCCATGCGTTGATGAAGTTGAATTGCGTAGTCATTTTGGTCTCCGTGTGTTGGTGAGTTGTGTGTTGGTGAGTTGTGTGGTGGTGACTTGTGTATTGCTGAGCTGTATCTAGATGGAGTTCTACGAATCTTCTGGGGCTAGATCCGTGATTGTTGTATCGGCAACCGATCACAAAACTTGACTAACGAGCCAGAATTTCTAGGTCTCATGGCCCATGCGCCGAGCCTGAACAGAATTTGCTCGAGCGGCGTGTCTAGGTGCCCTCGCTTGCGTAGCTCACAGCGGTCTCGCCCCAGACATGCAGATGGGGCCCCGTGAAGGGCCCCATGCTTGCAAGTAGTTATGTTGTGGGTACTTAGGCTCCGAGTGATGTTCCAGCGGAGCTGAAAGTGCTCTTGGTGCCGTTGGCCAAGAAGGTGACGGCACCGATACAGACCACGGCAATGAGCGCTACGAGCAGTGCGTACTCCACTAGGGAGGCTCCTCGTTCGGTCTTTGCGTGTGATTGCAGCCATGCGTTGATGAAGTTGAATTGCGTAGTCATTTTGTTCTCCCTATTGGTGCGGTGTTGCTTGATCGGGTTCTATTTCGAACCCCTTGGTCGAGATCCGTACACCATGTATCGACCCCAACAAGCAGACCTTTACAATTTTCTGTATCTATTTAGGAGTTTCATTCGAACAGTTCAGCTCAGGCTGACAATGCCCATTCGAACTGCTTGCAGTACGGCTTGGGTTCGGTCACGTGCATCAAGCTTTTGATAGATCGAGGCCAGGTGGTTCTTGACGGTCTTCTGAGAGATGAATAGTCGCTCTGCGACCTCGGGCGTTGAGCACCCGTCAGCGATGAGCTGTAAGACTTCTTCTTCTCGTCGAGTAACGATTCTTTCCTCTTCTGCATCTCGGGGTGCTTCTAGTTTGCGCAACTCATTGAGCATCGAACGAGCCAGATGCGGAGACAAGACGGTGTCACCCCCGGCGGCGAGCCTGACAGAGTCGGCAATCTCTCGAGTCGAACAATCTTTAGTGAGATAGCCGATTGCCCCAGCACGAATTGCGTTCGTCAGTACTTCCTGATCGGCATGCATAGTGAGCATTACAATTTTAGATTGGTTGCCAGTCGATTTAAGTAAGCGACAGGCCTCGACACCGCCACGGTTTGGCATAGTCACATCCATCAGAATTACGTCTGGCTGTAATTGATCAGCCATGCTCACAGCCTCGAGGCCGTCGCAGGCCTCACCGACAACTTCAAATCCCGACTCCGTCATAGAACGCCGTAGGCCTTCTCGCAGCATTCTGTGGTCATCTGCCAACATCAATCGAATAGTCATGGGTTCTTCCTTCTGTTTGTACTGCTGGTTCTTTTGTTGTTTGCTGGGCTTTTTGTGCTGCCTGAAGTGTGCAGCGCACTCGGGTGCCTCGGCCTGGGGCGCTTACAATCTCAAAGCTGGCCCCAACGCTGGCAGCGCGTTCGCGCATGCCGAGCAAACCGTATGAATCCAAACGGCCGGCTCGACCCTGCTCAAACCCCACACCGTTGTCAGTGATGTCTACGAGTGCTCGCTGGCCGTCGCAGTGCCACACCACTCGCACTGCAGTGGCACGAGCGTGACGCTCAACATTTGCCAGGGCTTCTTGAGTGACGCGCCACATCTCTCGCTCTTGCAGTATGGGGAGCCTTGCAGTCTCATCAGTCTCAACCTGAACGAGAACTGCACTCCGCTCGGCCACTCGCTTGGCATACTGCTCAAGTACTTGGCCCAAGCTTCGTTCGTCTGACACATCTGTTCTTAAGTCGTACAGCGTGTCTCTGACTTCTCTTGTTACCCCGCGAACGTCATCTCGTAGTTGCGCAATCGGCTGAGATACCGACTCACCCTGCAAGTCTTTTTCTACTAATCGGTCAAGCTCAAATCCAAGATATGCAAGCGACTGCCCAATCCTGTCATGTAAGTCGCGAGCAATTCGGGTGCGTTCCTCGTCTGCGCCAACAGTTCGAAGCCGGGCGAACCAGCGTGCGTTGTCAACTGCCAAGGCCGCAGGGGTAATGAACCCTGCTACAAGTTCTTCGTCTCTTTGAGTGAAGTGGTCAAACTCGTTGTGCTCAAGAGCGAGTAGCCCAATGATGGTTCCTCGGGCGGTCAGAACGCTGTAGAGCCCAGAACCTGCGCGTTCAGACATGCCGCTGCCCGGGTTCTGCACCAAGTTGGTAATTCCAGCAATCCCGTTCTGAGCTAGCGCCTGGCGAAGGCCCAGTGGTAGCTCAGTTGAACCAAGTCGAGCGGGCACGTGCAGCCCTTCGTGGCGCATGACATCCCAGTGGGCGTCCGTCTCGTCGAACAAGAGCACCGCCACACTGTCGAAGGTAAGCAGTGAATGCAACCGCGCAATGGTGGTATCGAGCACCTCGCCCATATCTAGCGAGGCTGGCAAGGTTTGAGTGACCTGATGGAGCGAGAAGAGCAACTCGTTTGCATCTGAAAGCTCATCTAAGCGGTCCAACGTGAGTTCTCGGTCTTTGTCTGCAACTCCAGAAATCCGTCGGGTATAGCCAGCAATGATTGCCATCAACATGATGATTCCGGCCCAAGATGCAGCCCGAAGTAGCGCCTCACGTGAATTGCTTGACTGATCTACGAACACAATACTCACAGCCAAAATCGTGACCACGGCAACTCGGAATGAGAACCCGAATCCTCGAGCCAAACCAGCCACGGTGACTGCGGGCAGCAGCATGAAGATGAGCGGAGAGTCGCATCCGCCGGTTGCCACAACTGCCAGCACGCCAAGAAACACCTCTGCCAAGACCTGTGCAAGCGAGCTCAGAGTATTGGTGTATTTGATGGGCCGTACGGTGCGAAATATTGCATAAACAACCAGCAACGCAGTCCAAAATCGCAGCGACAGGGAGTTTGAACTGGTATTGGCTGACACGAGCAACAACGAGATGCTCATGGTTGCTAGCCGCAGGGTAGTAATGAGTGAGTTAAAGCTAGACACACGGTCAGTACCGCTGTTCGGGCCACGAGTCGCTAGCAGGTCAAAGTCTCCAGTGGGTTTTTCGGATGGGTCAATCAGCGCACTCTTTAAGTCCTTGTGGATGCGAGCCTTAACTCGGACAAGTCGGGTTTGTTCAGCTAGCGGCACAGAGACGCCATCTGCACCCTGATGTACAGCACCGATCGGGGTGTCAGTGGAAAGTGGCATGGGTGTAGGCGAACTCATAAGCAGTCCTAAGTCTGTGAAAACTTTGGTGAACTTTTCGGGTATCGGCAGATTTAACAAGGAACTTCATAAAATCCTCAGATAGCTGCTTGGATAAGACATGGCACCAAGATGTTTGGGGCGCAGCTCGCGGGTAGGGTTCAAACTCATGTTGTTAGTTGGCCTGACAGGCGGCATCGGTGCAGGAAAATCCACAGTCTCGGCAGGTCTCGCAAGCCTGGGTGCGGTGGTGGTTGATGCTGACGCGATTGTTCGTGAGCTGCAAAGGCCGGGGACACAGGTATTTACAGAGATGGAACAGCGATTTGGGCCCGGCATAGTTGGCCCCGATGGCCAGCTTGATCGTGGAGCGGTGGCCGATCTGGTGTTCACCGATTCAACAGCGTTGGCAGACCTTGGTGCCATTGTGCACCCGAGGGTTCATGATGAGATTGCACGCCGAATTGAAGAACAGTCCGGCACAGACCGTGTGGTGATCTTGGACGTTCCGCTTCTAGTGGAGTCTGGTTGGGAAGACTTGCTAGGCACCATCGTGGTCGACCTTGATCCCGAGGTTGCGATTGCTCGCCTCATTGAGTTTCGGGGTTTTTCCGAACAGGACGCAAGAAACCGAATTGCCAAGCAGGCCAGTCGATCAGAGCGCCTAGCCAACGCCGACTTTGTGATTGATAATCATGGGCACCCGCATGAGCTGGACAACAAGATTCAGCTGGCCTGGGAGTGGATCTTGAGCCTGGCGCCGTGAGTTCTGAATCAAGCGCAGAGCGCATTGAACCTTCGGCGCTGCGGCCATTCAAGATGGTCTCGGAGTACTCACCGGCGGGTGATCAGCCAGCAGCAATCGCAGCGCTAGCCGAAGGAATCAACACAGGTCAGCGCTTTCAGACTCTGCTCGGTATTACTGGGTCTGGTAAGTCAGCCACGATGGCATGGACAATCGAGCAGGTGCAGCGGCCCACGTTAGTTCTGGCACCCAACAAAAGTCTGGCAGCTCAGCTAGCCAACGAGTTCCGAGAGTTCTTCCCAGAGAATCGCGTTGAGTACTTCGTTTCGTACTACGACTACTACCAGCCCGAGGCCTATATGGCCGCGAGCGATACCTTCATAGAGAAGGACTCCTCGGTCAATGATGAGATTGATCGGCTGCGTCATGCAGCCACCTCGGCGCTGTTAACTCGCAGAGACACCATTGTTGTGGCCTCTGTGTCTTGCATCTATGGCCTTGGCTCACCAGAGGAGTACTCGAGTCGCCTATTTGCCGCACGTGTCGGCGAGACAATCGACCAGCGAGAGATGCTGCGCCGCCTCGTGGATCTGCAATATGAGCGAAATGATATGAATCTGGTGCGCGGCAAGTTTCGCGTTCGAGGAGACATCATTGAAGTTCACCCTGCCTATGAAGAAACTGCAGTTCGCATCGCCCTGTTCGGAGACGAGGTTGAGTCAATCTCAGTGGTTGACACCCTGACTGGCGAGCGAGTGAAGGAGCTAGATGAGGTAGTGATCTTTCCAAATACTCATTACGCAACCTCTGATGAGCGCCTTCGAGGTGCAATTGGGCGTATCGAGGATGAGCTGCAACAGCGTCTTGCGTTATTCGAGAGCGAAGGCAAACTGCTTGAGGCTCAACGCCTGCGAATGCGCACCGAGTACGACCTTGAGATGCTTCAAGAGATGGGTTTTTGTAACGGCATCGAGAACTATTCCGCTCCGATTGATGGGCGTGGACCGGGGGAGCCGCCTAATACCTTGCTCGACTTTTTCCCCCGTGATTACTTAACAATTATTGATGAGTCACATGTGACGATCCCTCAGTTGCATGGCCAATACGAGGGTGACCGGTCGCGCAAGAACAACCTGATTGAGCATGGTTTCCGGCTTCCCTCGGCAGGTGATAATCGGCCGCTCCGATTTGAGGAATGGGTAGAGCGCGCCGGACAAACCGTGTTCTTGTCGGCCACTCCGAGCAAATGGGAAATTGAACACAGCTCTCGGGTGGTCCAGCAGATTGTTCGCCCTACGGGACTGATTGACCCGCAGGTAGTGGTGAAGCCTACTGAGGGTCAGATTGATGATTTGCTAGGCAATATCAACGAGCGCGTTGATCTTGGCGATCGGGTGTTAGTAACAACGCTCACCAAAAAAATGGCCGAGGACCTGACTCAATACTTGCTAGAGATGGGAGTCCGAGTTCGCTACTTACATTCTGATGTAGACACCCTGCAACGCATCGAACTGGTGCGAGATTTACGACTCGGCGAGTTTGACGTGTTAGTGGGTATCAACTTGTTGCGAGAAGGTCTTGATATTCCAGAAGTATCGATGGTGGCGATCCTTGATGCAGATAAAGAGGGGTTCTTGCGCTCCGAGACCTCTCTGATTCAAATGATTGGACGCGCTGCAAGAAACGTGCGCGGGCAGGTCATCATGTATGCCGATCGAGTCACCGATTCGATGACCAAAGCAATCTCTGAAACCAACCGTCGCAGAGGTCTGCAAGAGGCATTTAACCTAGAACATGGCATTGATCCCAAGACCATCATCAAGCCAGTCACCAACATCTTGGATCAGTTACGCGGAACCTCGGGTGAGGCCCCCTACCCAGGCCAGAACAAGCGCAAGCAACGCCCGGGAGAACGAGCACGGGCAGAGCAGTTTAAAGACTTACCGCCCTCTGATCTAGGCAGGTTGATCTCGCTACTAGAAGACGAGATGAATGCTGCCTCGGAAGAACTGCGCTTTGAAGAGGCCGCTCGGCTACGAGATGAGATTAAAGACCTGCGCAGAGAATTACGAACAGCCGGCGGCGCCTAGTTTCTGCTGGCAGCCTGGGTGCTTTTCGGGCTTAACCGCCTGATTAGGTCTGCGGAGTGACTGTTGGGGCTTGCTGCAAGGGGGTGTCTGTTGGGTGCATAATCGCTTGCTGACGTAGAAAGTGATCGGCCAGAACCAGCAGCATTGCGGCCTCTACAAGGGGGACGGCCCGCGGCAACACGCACGGGTCATGACGACCTTTTGCAGCCAAGGTGACAGCGTTGTTCTCTCTGTCAACGGTCTGTTGTTCAGATGAAATGGTAGCTGTTGGCTTGAAAGCAACTCGAATGATGACTTCTTCGCCATTTGAGATGCCGCCTTGGATTCCGCCCGAGTTATTGGTGAGCGTTCGCGGTTTGCCATCTGGGCCAGGTACAAAAGCATCGTTGTGCTGCTTGCCAGTCATGGCAACAGCCCCAAAGCCGCTACCGACCTCAAACCCTTTGCTAGCTGGAAGAGACATCGCAGCCTTAGCCAAATCTGCTTCTAGCTTGTCGAACACGGGCTCACCCCAGCCAGCAGGTACACCGCGCGCAATGCAGGTAACAATGCCGCCAAGAGAGTCGCCATCGCGACGGGCGTTCTCAATTGCTGCAACCATCTTTTTGGCAGCTGCTGAGTCTGGGCAGCGCGTTGGCGTGGCCTCGACTTGGTCAAGTTGCAACAGTGCAGGGTTGACGGTGCTTGTGATTTCGTGAATCTGGGACACCCATCCCAGCACCTCTACTCCGCAGCGTTGGGAGAGTAGCTTGCGAGCAACAGCTGCCGCAGCGACTCGGCCAATAGTCTCTCGAGCAGAGGCTCGTCCGCCCCCGGCGACAGCTCTGAGCCCGTACTTTGCCTCGGTGGTCCAGTCGGCATGAGACGGCCTATAAGTATCTTTCACTTGCTCGTATGCGCCAGAGATCTGGTCGGCATTGCGAACCAGCATGGCAATCGGGGAGCCCAGAGTAAGTCCTTGATAGACCCCCGACAGGATTTCAACCACGTCGGACTCGTCTCTCTGGGTGACAAGGCGGCTCTGCCCGGGTCGCCGGCGATCAAGGTCGGGTTGAATATCAGACTCAGAGAGCTGTAACCCCGGAGGGCACCCATCAAGTACGACGCCAACGCCGCCGCCATGTGACTCACCAAAGGTAGTGATACGGAAGAGGTGACCGGTGCTTGAACCCATATCACGCAAGTATGGCAGTCAGTGCTGGCCGCCCCACAGCTTGTTACGACAGATAAACGATTCTTTGCTACAAAATCAATCAGATAGCCGCTACAAAGCGGCGGCTGAAATCCAGAACGCAACCACGAACACATGTTCGCCAACTAAACTAGGGAACCATGTCGACACCCAAGGTGCCTGCGAGCCCTTCCCCCCGCAAGTCAGCCGCATCCCAGCCAGTAACAGCAAAGCCAGCTACAACAAAGCGGGCACAGTCTCATCATGCCCTTGACCGCATCACTATTCGCGGTGCGCGAGAGCACAACTTGTGTGATGTCTCGCTAGACCTTCCGCGAGATCAGCTCATTGTGTTTACCGGGTTGTCTGGTTCGGGTAAGTCGTCACTTGCTTTTGATACCATTTATGCAGAAGGTCAGCGCCGCTATGTGGAGTCACTGTCCTCGTACGCTCGGCAGTTTTTGGGGCAGATGGATAAGCCTGATGTTGATGTGATCGAGGGACTTTCTCCTGCAATCTCTATTGATCAAAAGTCGGCCTCTCGCAACCCGCGTTCAACTGTGGGAACCGTCACCGAGGTATATGACTATCTGCGATTGTTGTTTGCCCGAGTCGGTGTGCCCCATGACCCAGAGACGGGTGAGGCACTAGTCCGTCAAACCCCTCAGCAGATTGTTGATCGCATACTGGCATTACCCGAGGGCACACGCTTTCAGGTGCTCGCGCCTGTGGTCCGTGGTCGAAAAGGAACCTACGAACAGCTCTTTATTGACCTTGCAAGCCAAGGTTTTGGTCGGGTTCGAGTTAATGGCGAGGTACACGAACTGCCGGTTGAACTAGACCTTGCTAGGTACGAGCAACACACCATTGAGGTAATAGTCGATCGCCTAGTTCTGCGCGATGGCATGGAGCGGCGCTTAACGGACTCAATGGAAACGGCACTGACCCTTGCCGAAGGAGTAGCTCAGATTGAGTTGCTGCCTGCCAAAGATGCGGCTGCCGATGCAGAGTCTGAAACCCTGACCTTCTCTGAGAAGCTTGCTCGGCCATCTGATGGCAAAAGCTTTGAGGAACTAGCCCCAAGAAACTTCTCGTTCAATACCCCTTATGGTGCCTGCACCGCATGTGGTGGATTGGGAACCCTGTTTGAAGTTGACCCCGAACTAGTGGTGCCAGACCCAGAGGTGTCGGTTGCTGAAGGGGCGCTAGCACCATGGGCCTCTGGCCATGCCAAGTACTTTCACCGACTGCTTGAGTCAGTGTGCGAGGAGTTTGACATTGAGATCAACACTCCATTCGAGAAGCTGCCAAAGAAGCAGCAGACGTTGTTGTTGTTTGGAGTAGAGAACTCCACCCGGGTAGCAGTGAAGTTTAAAAATCGATATGGCCGAACCCGTAGTTACTCTGCCAAGTACGAGGGCGTGATTCCGTACCTCAAGCGCCGCCATAGCGAGGCAGAAACAGACTCCGCACGCGATGCAATAGAGGGCTACATGCGCTTAGTTCCTTGCGCCACCTGTGAGGGTGCCAGGTTGAATCCCTATGCGCTAGCAGTCACCGTAGATGAGCTCAATATGCATCAACTCTGCAGTCTGTCTATTGCGGAGGCCACCGACAAGCTGCTGCATTTACATCTTGATGAGCGTCAGACGTTGATTGCGGAGCGAATCCTTAAAGAGATCAATGTACGGCTAAAATTCTTATGCGATGTGGGGTTGGATTACTTGTCCCTTGCGCGATCCGCTGCAACACTTTCTGGCGGTGAGGCTCAGCGCATTCGTTTGGCCTCGCAGATTGGGTCTGGCCTAGTCGGGGTTCTGTATGTGCTTGACGAGCCTTCAATTGGTCTGCATCAAAGAGATAATCATCGGCTGATTGAGACGCTGATTCGACTTCGAGATCTGGGCAATACCGTGATTGTGGTTGAACACGATGAAGACACCATTCGGATTGCAGATCACATTGTTGATGTTGGCCCTGGGGCTGGTGAACACGGTGGGCGAGTGGTGCACTCAGGCAGCTTCAAGGGCTTGTTGCGTGCCAAGGAGTCAGTCACAGGTCAGTACTTGTCTGGCAAGCGTTCGATACCGCTTCCTGAGATTCGCAGAGAGCCGGGTGAGGAATGGTTGCGCATAAAAGGCGCACGCGAACACAATCTTCGAAATATCAATGTAGATATTCCACTTAGTTGCTTTGTTGCTGTGACGGGAGTATCTGGTTCGGGTAAGTCGACTCTGATCAACGACATACTCATGCGCTCACTGATGCAGCAGATATATGGCTCCAAGATTCCACCGGGGCTTCACAAGCGCATCGAGGGCCTTGATCAGTTGGACAAGGTGATTGATATTGACCAGTCGCCGATTGGGCGCACGCCAAGGTCAAACCCAGCCACGTATACGGGTGTGTTTGATCACATCCGAAAGTTGTTTGCACAGACTTCTGAGTCAAAGGTTCGCGGGTATCTTCCTGGCCGGTTCAGTTTTAACGTGAAGGGTGGCCGCTGCGAAGCCTGTTCAGGCGATGGAAACATAAAGATCGAAATGCACTTTCTGCCAGATATTTATGTGCCTTGCGAAATCTGCAGCGGTGCTCGGTACAACAGAGACACCCTTGAGGTGACTTTCAAGGGGCTCAACATTTCACAGGTGCTCAACCTGCCATGTGAAGAGGCGTTGGAGTTTTTCTCTAATCAACCCACGATCGCCCGCCATATGCGCACACTGGTTGATGTGGGCTTGGGCTATGTCCGACTTGGTCAACCCGCCACCACTTTGTCTGGTGGTGAGGCACAGCGAGTCAAGTTAGCCTCTGAACTTGCCAAGCGGTCAACAGGTCACACGATTTATCTACTTGACGAGCCAACCACTGGGCTGCATTTTGAAGATATTCGCAAACTTCTAACGGTGCTGTCTCGACTTGTAGATCAAGGCAATACGGTCCTAGTTATCGAACACAATCTGGACGTTATTAAGACCGCAGATTGGGTGATTGATCTTGGCCCAGAGGGTGGACGTGGCGGCGGATCAGTGGTGGCTGAAGGTACTCCAGAGACAATCGCAGCAGCCAAGCGTAGCTATACCGGACAGTTCTTGGCACCGCTCCTTGCAGGCAAAGGCACCTAAGACTTTGCTCATAGGGTCAGGTGATTTCTAGCATTCTCTCTAGCGCCACTCGCGCCCAGTGAGCGTCCTCGGGATTGACGGTGATGCGGTTGCGCACTGTGCCAGCCACCAAGCTCTCTAACGTCCACGCTAAGTGTGGTGCATCAATGCGAAACATTGTTGAACATGGGCATATCAGCGGGTCAAGTGAGACAACAGTCTTGTTTGGGTGCTCATTGTTGAGTCGCTGAACTAGATGAATCTCTGTGCCTATACCAATGACCGACCCTGCAGGAGCGGCTTGGACGGCGCGAATGATGAAGTCAGTTGAACCGACTTGATCGGCAAGTTCGCAGGCCTCATGCGAGCATTCCGGATGCATCACCACGATGCCCTGAGGGTATTGCGCTCGAAATGCTCGGATGTGTTCGGGTGTGAATCGCTGATGTACCGAGCAATGGCCTTTCCATAATAAAAACTTGCGGCTCTTTAGGTCGGCCTCTGCTACGCCACCGAGCTCTAGCCGAGGGTTCCACACAACCATGTCTGAGTCATCGAACCCCATCTGAAACCCGGTATTTCTGCCGAGGTGCTGATCAGGAAAGAACAGCACCTGTTTACCCTTAGGGCCATCTGGTTTGTTGAGCGCCCACTCGAGCACTGCGCGGGCATTGGTAGAGGTGCACACTGCACCACCCTGCTTACCCACAAAGGCCTTGAGGTTTGCTGCTGAGTTCATGTATGTAATTGGTACTAATCGCTCAATATCGGTGACTTCTGAAAGGGCCTCCCATGCCTCTTCTACAGAGTCGATATCGGCCATATCGGCCATTGAACAGCCGGCGTTCAGATCGGGCAATATCACTTGTTGATGCTCGCCGGTCAAAATATCGGCCGCCTCGGCCATGAAATGCACCCCACAAAAGACTATGTATTCAGCCTCGGGGTGCTCTTGTGCCAGCACCGAAAGCCGAAAGGAGTCTCCCTTGGCATCGGCCCAACGCATGACTTCATCTCGTTGATAATGATGCCCAAGAATAAAGACTCGTTCGCCAAGAGTTGCCTTGGCGGTGGCTATGCGATCAGCCAATTCTTCTGGTGTGCTTTGTAGGTATTGCTCTGGCAGTTGAACCTGGAGTCTGAGCATTCTGGTGACCTCCTGTGTGTTCTGATTTCCATCAGTCCACGATGAAGACTTTCGAGAATCATCCAGTGGGGACAGCCTGGTCGCCACGCCTCTGGTAAGTCGATCTCGAAATATGATGGTGCCGGAGACCAGGCCGACTGCAAGATGTTACCCGCTTCTGCAGCAGTCCGGGGAGCACTACGCTAAATGCAATGGACCGACCAGAGCCGGGGACGATTCCCGATACCCCCGGCAGCTATCAGTTCAAAGATTCCGAGGGGCGGATTATCTACGTTGGTAAGGCCAAATCCTTGCGCCAGCGTATATCGAATTACTTCCAAAATCCCCGAAACCTGCACCCACGAACAGCGCACATGGTGGTTACTGCTCAGTCAGTTGAGTGGATTCAGGTGCGCAATGAGGTAGAGGCACTCATGTTGGAGTACTCGCTCATCAAGCAGCATCGCCCGAGGTTCAATGTGCGGCTAGTTGATGACAAGAGCTACCCTTTTTTGGCACTCACCTTGGCAGATGAATGGCCCCGAGCAACCGTAACTCGCCAAATGCGACGAAAGGGCTCTCGCTACTTCGGCCCATACGCGCATGCCTATGCAATCCGTGAGACCCTGGACGAGCTTTTGCGTACCTTCCCGATTCGCACCTGTTCGGATCACAAACTTCGTCACCATCAGCGTTTAGGCAAGCCATGTCTGTTATTTCATATCGAGAAATGCTCTGGACCCTGTGTTGGCAAGATTTCGCCGGTGGCCTATTCGGGCTTAGTCGCAGAGCTTATTGAGTTTCTTGAGGGGGATGTGCAGCCTGTTCTGACGCGACTTGAAGAACAGATGGCTGTGGCTGCTGATGCAATGGAGTTTGAGCAAGCGGCGCGTCTGCGTGATCGGCTGGCTGCAGTGCGAAGTGCTGTTGAGCGGCAGCAGATGGTTGGTGACACCTCAGAAGACGTTGATATTATTGGCGTGCACGAGGATGACCTTGAGGCCGCTGCCCAGATCTTTTTTGTACGGCGTGGCCGTGTTGTGGGTCGCCTTGGATTCATTCTGGACAAGGTCATGGACCTGAACCCCGCACAGACTATGGCTGTGGTGCTTGAGCAGGTCTATGGCGATGTTCCGGCAGTTGGCTACCCAAAACTGGTTCTTGTACCCACCATCCCTGAAGATGCGGGCATCTACGAGGAGTGGTTGACTGCTGAGCGAGGTAGCAAAGTAGAGGTTCGTATTCCGCAGCGGGGAAACAAGCGTGAACTTGCCGAGACGGTGACGAAGAACGCAGTGGATGCATTCCAACGGCACCGCCTAAAGCGCGCTGCAGATCACAACAGCCGCGCCAAGGCTCTGAATGATCTTGAGCAGTACTTGTTCCTGCCTAAGGCTCCGCTTCGGATTGAGTGTTACGACATGAGCCACTTGCAAGGCACTGATTACGTTGGGTCGATGGTGGTACTCGAGGATGGCTTGCCAAGAAAGTCAGAATACCGACGCTTTAAAGTCCACGTGCCACAGAATGATGACTTTGCTGCGATGGAGGAAGTGTTGACTAGGAGGTTCACGGCCTACGTTGCAGATAAGGAACTGCCAGTTGCTGAGCGAGGCCGCTTTGCTTACCCACCGCAGTTGCTGCTTGTTGATGGTGGCAAGGGGCAGTTGAGCGTAGCGGTGCGGGTGCTTCAACAGTTGGGGTTGACCGACGAGATTCCAGTGGCTTCGTTAGCTAAGCAATTTGAAGAGGTGTACTTGCCGGGCAACTCGCAGCCAGTTTCAATACCGCGTGGCTCCGAGGCGTTGTTTATGTTGCAGAGAATCCGTGATGAGTCTCATCGCTTTGCCATCAGCTTTCATCGCGAGCGGCGTGATAAACGCATGACAGCATCTGTGCTTGATGGCATTACTGGCCTTGGGCCAAAGCGCAAGGAACGGCTCATCAAAGAACTCGGTGGGATTCGAGCGGTGCAAGCAGCCGAGTTAGACAAGTTCACTGCATTGAGTTGGTTGCCACATGATGTGGCTCAAGCCGTCTACGAGAAGTTGAGAGCTACACCATGAATGACCCTTGGGAAGAACACGCCGAATGGTGGCAACGAGAGTTCACTAATGGCGTCGACCCAGAGTACACCGAGCAGATTTTGCCCCTGATTCAGCAGCACCTGCCTAGCACCGGGCGCATGTTGGACTTGGGCTGTGGCGAGGGTCAGGTTGCTCGAGTGGCAGCGGCGGGGGGCCTTGATGTGGTGGGGCTTGATCCCGCCTTTACTCAAGTGGTACTTGCAGGCTTGAGAGGTGCAGGACCAACCTATTTTCAAGGTAGCGCTACTGAGGTGGGACTGGCCACAAACAGCGTTGACTCAGCAGTTGCATGCCTAGTGTTTGAGCATATTCCACTGATCGATCCTGCATTTTTAGAACTCGCGCGGGTAGTGCGCACAGGCGGCAGCTTTTTGCTGTTGTTAAATCACCCGCTTTTACAAACTCCAGGTAGCGGTTGGATTGATGATCAAGTCTTAGATCCGCCCGAGCAGTATTGGCGCGTTGGTCCCTACTTGTCTGAGGCCAACACCGTAGAAGAGGTCGAGCAGGGCGTGTTTATTCGCTTCTATCACCGCCCGTTGAACCGTTACCTCAATGCCGCCGCTGATGCAGGCTTTAGGTTGGAGCGCATGGAGGAACCGGCACCCCCGCAGGGGTTTTTGTCTCGAGCAGATGAGTATGCGGCGGCCTCTTCAATTCCACGACTGTTGTTTCTGAAATTCCTGAAGATTTAGTTGCCCGCTGTCTGTAGATGCAAGAACGGGGCGACGCTAGGCGCCGCCCCGTTCGAGCAAATTCATAGAGCGAATCTACGCTCCAACAAAGACTTCCTCAGATCACACTGGGCAATCTGCAGAGGCCTTTGTAACAACTCCGTCGATCACGTGGATGGTGCCGTTGGAACCAGTGATGTCAACATCGGTGATGGTTGCGCCACCAAAGGTCAAGTTTTCGCCTACTTGGCCAATCAGAACCTTGCCGCCAAGGGTCTCAACACACTTGCCTACCGCAGCGGTCGCCGCAGCAGAGTCAACATTACCGGCAATAACGTGCAGCTTAAGCACGTTGGTCAAGGCGCCGGTTGGATCGGCGGCCAAAGCAGTCAGCGTTGCGGCTGGAACCTCAGCGAATGCTGCGTTTACTGGTGCGAACACTGTGAACGGTCCATCGCCAGACAGAGTATCTACAAGCCCGGCTGCCGTCACGAGCTCAACCAAGGTGCTGAAGTCTGGGTTACCAACAGCTATGTCAACAATGGTCTTATCTCCGGCCATGGTGTCAGTAGTGGCCTTTGTGTCAGTGGTCTCTTTAGCCGTAGTAGTAGTTGAGTCGGAGTTGGAGTCGCTTGAGCAGGCCCCTGCTAGGAGCCCAAAGCCCATTAGTACTGCAACTGAACCGATCATGAATTTGTTCCGCATGTATCTCTCCTTAATTGTGGTGTGTTCAAGGTATTCGCCTAGGTGGCAAAGTTTGGATGCAGTTTGAAAAAGAAATTCTTGCTGAATCCAGAACCTTCTAGAACCCAGCCGAGTCTGTCATGCAGACAAGCGGGTCTTGCAAGCGGGTCTATCTTTCAGGATTGGCAACTAGCCTGAGATCATGATGGATTTTGTGATCGTCACGGGGATGTCTGGTGCAGGACGCACCCAAGTGGGGAACACACTCGAAGATCTTGGCTGGTTTGTGATCGACAACCTGCCTAGCGAGCTCATTCCCAAGGTGGGGGAATTGGCTCGGTTCAAGTCCGATTCACCAGCTCCAGTTGGGCTTATCGTCGGATCTGACGGCAATGTTGATGGTGTTGCGCCTGCGCTTGATTTACTGAGAGCCTCTGGAGCCAAGGTAACGATTTTGTTTCTTGACGCAGCCACTCCCGTGTTGGTTCGTAGATATGGCGACACCAAGCGACGTCACCCCATGCTGGGTGACCTGGGGTCGGTGATGAATGCCATAGATCAGGAGCGAACTCGCCTTGAGACGGTGCGAGAAGCGGCAGACATTGTCATTGACACCACTGATATGAACGTTCATGACCTGCGGCGTCGGGTTGTTGAAGTTTTTGGAGATGCCGGCGGTAGAGAGTCCACCCAAGTCACCATCATGTCGTTTGGCTACAAACATGGCGTGCCACCCGATGTTGACATGGTCTTGGATTGTCGGTTCCTGCCGAACCCTCATTGGGTAGAAGATCTGCGGCCATTGACCGGATTGACTGAAGAAATTCAACAGTATGTGGGCTCGTTCGAACTTACAGAACAGTTCATGGAGCGGATGACCGAGTTGCTTGAGTTTTTGCTTCCGGCGTTCGTGAACGAAGGTCGGTCTGTGCTGACGATTGCTTTTGGCTGCACTGGTGGTCGCCATCGCTCGGTGGCAATAGCCGAGCGCACAGCGGTATGGCTTCGCAACCAAGGCATGACCCCGCAGGTGCGCCACCGCGATGTGACCAAATGACCTGGGCGCCAGTCAACCGCCTTGGAAATTCTCCACGAGTAGTAGCAGTCGGAGGTGGGCATGGCCTTGCGGCTACTTTGCGCGCAACTCGTACCTACGCTGGCCAAATCACTGCAGTGGTGACTGTTGCCGACGATGGTGGTTCGACGGGGCGTTTACGGGCTGCTGCAGACCGTGCAGCCCCCGGAGACTTGCGTACCTGTTTGGTAGCGCTTGCTGATGAGTCTTCAGTGCTGGCTCAAGCTATGAACTATCGCTTTGTGGCTGGCGAACTTGATGGCCATGCTTTCGGCAATCTGTTGATCGTGGCGCTTGAAGACACTCAGGGCGATTTGGTTGCCGCACTCGATCAGGTGGGGGAGCTACTAGGCACCGTGGGTCGGGTGCTTCCCACTACTCGTCAGGCGGTAACACTGCATGCCGCGATTGCCTCGGGGGAGGTGGTTCATGGAGAGCAAGCCGTTGGGTCACAAAGCGATGTATCGCGAGTCAGTTTGTCGCCTTTCGATGCCCAAGCTTGCCCCGAAGCTGTGCAGGCAATCCTTGAGGCTGATCAGATCCTGTTAGGGCCAGGTTCGCTCTATACAAGCGTGCTTGCAGCGACTGCAGTGAGCGGGATTGCAGAGGCTCTTGAGCAAGCCACCGGGCAGTTCGTTTATGTGTGCAACCTCAACCCGCAGGTACCAGAAACGGTGGGGTATTGCGTGGCAGATCACGTGCGAGCCTTGGAGCGCCACGGGCTGATACCCGACGTGGTGCTCTATAACGCAGACCAACAGTCGGCTGGGTTGGGGTTGACTGGGTTGGGGTTGACTGGTGAGTCTGAGCATGTTGGCCCACGCGCGGTACGAGAGCTAGTGGTGAACGACTCCGGTATGGCTCACGACCCTGCACTGCTAGGCGCTGCTTTAGAAAAGTTGCTTGTTGGAACAGCCTTAGGGGTGGGTTCACTAGGCGCTATCTGAGCGGCTGATTTGGCTGATACCTCGGTCAGGTCGTGAACGCCGGGCTGCTGTGCGAAGATGTGCAGGCTTTTCTACCTATTTACCCAAGGGATGGTTATGACAATTCGTGTTGGCATCAATGGCTTTGGCCGTATCGGGCGAAACTTTTTTCGTGCTGCAACAGCGCAAGGGGCCGATATTGATTTTGTTGCAGTGAACGATCTGGGTTCGCTTCCAACACTGGCGCACCTACTCAAGCGTGATTCTGTTGCAGGAACCTTCCCAGGACAGATCAGCGTGACCGAAGACGGAATAAATGTTGACGGCGACCTTCTCAAAGTCGTCTCGCATCGTGACCCCGCCCAGATTCCTTGGGGAGACCTTGGAGTCGACGTAGTGATTGAGTCCACGGGCTTCTTTACCGATCGGGACAAGGCCGCTGCACACTTGCAGGCCGGTGCTCCTCGGGTCATTGTGTCAGCTCCGGCTAATGGCGCAGATGCAACCTTTGTGGTGGGAGTCAACGACGACACCTTCGATCCTGCCAAGGACTTCATTGTCTCTAACGCTTCTTGCACCACCAACTGCTTTGTCCCCATGATCAAAGTGCTCGACGATGCTTTCGGTGTGCAAAAGGGTCTCATGACCACCACGCACGCCTACACCGGCGATCAGGTGTTGGTAGATGGCCCCCACTCCGATTTGCGACGCGCCCGCGCAGCGGCAATCAACATCATCCCCACCTCTACTGGCGCTGCACGTGCCACTGGCCTGGTGTTGGAGTCCATGAAGGGCAAGCTGGATGGAACCTCATTGCGCGTGCCAATCCCAACGGGTTCGATCACAGACTTTGTTGGAATCCTCGGTCGTGATGTGACTGTTGACGAGATCAACGCAGTGTTTGCCGCTGCTGCATCCGAGGGCCGCCTCAAGGGAATCCTTGAGTACTCAGATGAGCCACTCGTGAGTTCCGACATTGTTGGATCTACGTACTCGAGCGTCTTCGATTCTGGGCTGACCATGGCAATCGGCAACATGATCAAGGTGTTTTCTTGGTATGACAACGAGACCGGCTACTCGAACCGTTTGGTTGACTTGGCCAAAATCGTAGGCGCAGCAAACCACTAACCCGACCCGCCCAAAACCTCCGAAAAACCTCGTTTTGTCCTGCGACAGACCCCCTATAGGGGGTCTGTCGCAGGACAAAACCTTGGGATTGGGGGGGGGTACGGGCAGGGGTACGGGTACGGGTACGGGGTTTTGATATCGAAGGAGATGCTGTGAAATTCGGAGTTCCTGAACTTGAAGACTTGGGAGAGGTCTCTGGCAAGTCAGTACTGCTGCGAGCAGACTTCAACGTGCCGCTCAAAGACGGGGTAATCACCGATGATCTTCGGATTCGCGCTGCGCTGCCCACTATCCAGTGGCTGCTTGAACGCGGAGCAACCGTCACAGCATGTACCCACCTTGGGCGCCCCAAAGGCGCACCAGATCCGCAGTATTCAGTCGGCGCAGTGCGTCAACGATTGGCCGAACTTGCGCCAGGGGTTGAACTTTTAGAAAACCTTCGCTTCAGTCCGGGAGAAACCTCAAACGACTCTGCCTTTGTTGATCAGCTTGTTGCTGGCCACGACCTGTATGTCAATGACGCTTTTGGGGCCTCTCACCGCTCACACGCTTCGATAGTTGGTCCGCCTACTCGGCTGCCCTCGGCTGCTGGCCGCTTGTTGGCCAAAGAAGTTGAGATTCTTCTTGATCTTCGTGAAAACCCCTCGCATCCGTTTGTTGCCATCACAGGTGGCTCAAAAGTGTCTGACAAGTTGGGTGTGCTGACCGCATTGTTAGACATTGCCGACTCAATCATTATTGGCGGCGGCATGTGCTTTACCTTCTTTGCCGCAATGGGTTACTCCATTGGTAATTCGCTGTGTGAGCCGGATCAGATTGAAACCTGCGCTCACCTGCTCGAGCAGCACGGCGACCGACTGCATCTTCCGAGCGATGTTGTTGGGCTCGGCCCCGGCGGAAAGATAGGTGACCCGTCTGCTGGGGGAGAGGTACGCAACTTTGGACGGTCCCTGCCCGAGGGTTGGATGGGGCTAGATATTGGCCCGGGTTCTGCGGCCGAATTTGCAGACATCATCGCCGAGGCTCGCACAGTTCTCTGGAACGGTCCGATGGGCGTATTCGAAGACCCTCGATTTGAAGCAGGAACCCGCTCGGTTGCGGGTTCGGTGGCCGAGAGTTCGGCGTTTTCGGTCATTGGCGGAGGTGATTCTGCGGCTGCCGTTGCGCAGTTCGGACTTGCCGACCAGGTCTCACACATTTCAACCGGCGGGGGGGCCTCGCTTGAACTTATTGAGCAGGGCGACCTGCCAGGCTTAGCGGCGCTTCGTCTAGCCTCAAACGCAGACTGAGCGAGCAGTTCGGTCTCGCCAAGCAGCCCACATCAAAGCAGCCCACATCAAAGCAGCACACAAACTGGAGTTAGCAATATGGCAACTGCCCGCAAACCAATTATTAGTGGCAACTGGAAGATGAACCACAATCATTTCGAGGCCATTCAATGTGTTCAGAAATTGTATTACCGCCTCGAGACCGATGACTATGACAATGTCGACGTCTCAGTTCATCCACCGTTCACTGATATCCGTTCGATCCAGACTGTGATTGAGTCAGACCGGATGAAGATTCTGATTGGCGCGCAAAACTGCTACTTCGAGCAGCATGGCGCCTTCACCGGCGAGGTCTCAGCTCCGATGCTGGCCAAGCTCAACGTCACCCATGTGATTGTGGGGCACTCGGAGCGGCGTGAGCTATTTGGCGAGACCGATGACGAGATCAACAAAAAGGTCAAGGCAGTGTTGGGTAATGAGATGACACCCATTTTGTGCTGTGGCGAGACGCTCGCCGAGCGTGAGTCGGGTGGCGCTGAAGCCAAGGTTGAGGGGCAGATTCGCGCTGGTCTCGCTGGGGTGACCAAGGCGCATGTGGCCTCGATGGTAATTGCCTATGAACCCATTTGGGCTATTGGGACGGGCAGAACAGCCACCTCGGAGGATGCGCAAAATATGTGTGCCTTTATTCGCAGTGTGGTTCGCCAAGCAGTGGGTGCCGAAGAAGCAGAGTCACTTCGGATTCAGTACGGCGGTTCGGTCAAGCCTGGCAACATTGCCGAGTTGATGGCGCAGGCAGATGTTGACGGTGCGCTCGTTGGCGGCGCGAGCCTAGAAGCAGATGAGTTTGCCGCCATCGTGCAATACCGTAATCACTAGAGCCGGACCCCAATGACTAGACCTGCCCGTTATGACTTGGCCTGACCCGAGCTCTGACAAATTCTGAGTGCAGGGTTAAACTTGTGTTGCGGCTTCGGTTAACATAACGGCCGTGGAAATCCTTACACTTATCTTGTGGGTACTTCAGTTCGGCCTTGGTATTGGCCTGATTTTTTTGGTGCTTATTCATAGCGGCCGAGGTGGCGGACTTTCAGACATGTTTGGCGGCGGTCTTGGAGCATCAGCCGCTGGATCAACCGTGATGGAAAAGAACCTCGATCGCATCACGGTTATTCTGGCTCTCGCATTTGCCTTCAATACGCTGATCATGTCAATGGTGCTTGACGCCTGAAGGTTTGGCCGTAACCTCGTCGGTGCAGACTTGTGCTTAGGGTGAGTCAGGGTGGTCAGGGTGGTCCGGGTGGTCCGGTACTGCTTAAGTATCGGATCTACTCAGTTTTGTCGCTGCTCTTCCTGTTGGCTGCAGGATTGTTGTTGTTACTGGGACTCGCAAGGGGGTACCCCGAGTTTTCGGCACCGCTGCTGATGCTCTTGCTTGCTCTGTGGCTGACATGGCGGGCCATCACCCGGCGTGGAACTAAACGGGTGATTGCGATTGCACTTCTTGTGCCGTGTCTGGTGTTTTTGGTTATTGCCGTGATCTGGGCAAGTTTTGATTGGCGGGTTCTAGGAGGTATCGCCGTTGCGCTACTTGCTAGCAATCTTCTGAGTTCTGGGGCGCTGTCTTGGTCTCACCTCCCAGGAGATATTCACTCAGTTAAGAAGGCACATAATCCGTATCTGATCATCAACCCAAGATCGGGTGGCGGCGCAGCCGACAAAGCCGGCCTGCTATCGGAGGCTAAACGTCGAAAGGTAAAGCTGCATGTCCTAGGGCCGGGGGATGACCTTGCGCAGCTTGCCCGGGATGCGGTCGCAGCGCAGGCAGATTGCATTGGTGTGGCAGGCGGGGATGGCAGCTTGGCGGTGGTTGCCAAGGTGGCGATAGAACACGACATCTCGTTTGTCTGTATTCCAGCAGGAACAAGAAACCACTTTGCGATGGACCTTGGCCTTGATCGATCAGATATTTGTGCAGCACTCGATGCCTTTGGGCAGGCCTCTGAGTGGAACGTAGATGTGGGCACAGTTAATGGGCAGATATTTCTGAACAACGTCTCGATTGGGGCATACGGCAAGATTGTTGCCGAGGATGAATACCGAGACAAAAAGTTGTCGACGATGCTGAGCCGCATCCCAGACTTACTGGGTCCTGATTCAGAGCCTTCGGATTTGCAGTTTGTAGACCCCGATGGAGTTGAGTATGACTCGGCGGTGGTGATTCACGTGTCGAATAACTCCTATGACCTTGGCTCGGTGAGCGTAGGTGGTCGAGCCTCTATGAACGATGCCAAGCTGGGCATTGTTGCTGTGGTTCATCCTGATTCGCTTGGCAGGCCGCCGGTGTTGCGCTGGGAGGAAGAGAAGTTTGAGGTTCGCTCCTCTGTCACTGTTGCCGCTGGCATTGATGGTGAGTACGTGCAGTTGCAGCCACCGCTGAAGTTTGAAATCACTCCAAGGGCTCTACGCGTGAGGGTTCCAACCAGCGTCCAAGGGATTTCTCCCACGGCGAAAAACCCATCGTTATCGAAACGTACCCTGATTGAACTGTGCGATGTAGCTCGGGGCCGCTGGCCCAGAACCAACTTAGGGCTTGGCCGTGCGGTGAGACCTCGTTGAGCCCAGGCTCAAGTTCTGTGCAAAACGGGTGGGTACGCTCGATATTGGGCAGTGACTGGCGACGCGCTAGAGTCCCGTGCGCAACAGAGCAATCTGGAGCCACGTCGGAGTGGCGGAATTGGCAGACGCGCCAGACTAAGGATCTGGTGCCCTTAGGGGCGTGGGGGTTCAAGTCCCCCCTCCGACACGCACAGTCCCATACCAGCGGGCGGGCGTAGGCCGACCTCGGCCAGCTGGACCTTGAGCGGTGGGGCACCGCAGGCGACGACTCGCAGGTGGTCTGGGTGGACGTAGA
>Ga0209702_10001995_pt1 | contig 37053 bp, 23 predicted proteins | sample FRY01_FD_187210 | JGI IMG/M metagenome (GOLD analysis project Ga0209702, IMG submission 187210) | Freshwater microbial communities from Lake Fryxell liftoff mats and glacier meltwater in Antarctica - FRY-01 (SPAdes) (version 2) | ecosystem: Environmental > Aquatic > Freshwater > Ice > Glacier...
GCCAGGGGCCAGCCTTTTGGTGATGCCGGTTGGGTCGAAACAACCGCACGTCAATACAACCTTGAATCGACACTACAAAAACGAGGCCGACCAAACACGTTTACCCATGCCGCCAATTAGGCTCCTCGCTCTTTTTCCTCGCTCCCTTTTTCCTCGCCTCTCCAGGAGGTGTAGCCGAAAACGGCACTCGTTCTGGTAAAGGAGCTTTCGCTTTACTTGTCATAAATCTGGTCTTTCCGAATCTACTTCCCTGCCTCCCTTCGCTCGCGGAGGGTTTGGTTCCCGCCGGTCAACACTACTATGAAGGCTCTGACTCCTCAGCGTGGCGCATCACAGGTCTGCGGCACCGCTGAGGTCTCCCTGCTTATCGCGATTGAACTTCTGAACATTCCGCCTCCAGGCACCTTACTGCCATTTCACGACGCTCGGTTTAACACGTTACGTTCTGATCACCGTTGTCGCCGCCGCACCGCCCTGCGGAGTCATTCCGCCGCCCGGAGTCGGGCCTCGTCTGGGACGTATCGTGCGGTCAGGGGTTCGCGCTTTGCTCGCACGCTCCCCGACAGGCTTGGCCGAATCGAGTTCACTTGTGTTACGGACTGCTCTTTCGCCTTTGGTTGCTCCCCACCCTTTCTGTTGAAAACGCAGTTACCATCGACTATGGGGCGGTAACGAATGCCCCAATCGGGACTCTCACCCGACTGTTCAATCGCCTTCACAGGCGCACGAGCGGCTGGGCGTCAGCCCTCCGTGCCTCAGACATCTTCATTATCGGCGAACCTCAAACATCAGCGACATGTCATAACACAGCACAATGCTGTAAAACTTCTTGGAGCCTATCGTCGTAATGCGAAAACTTGCAAGTATCCAGATCGTAACCTGCGTCGAACCCATTCCTGATGCGGATGCTATCGAGCGATTCCGTGTGCTCGGCTGGTGGATCGTCGGCAAGAAGAGTGAGGTTGCCGTTGGCGATCGTGTCGTCTATTGCGAGATCGATTCACTGCTTCCCGAAAGACCGGAGTTCGAATTCCTGCGCCACAGCAGTTTTAAACCAGCGATCACTGAGGGCGAGAACGTCCTTCAGCGAGCAGGGTTTCGAATTAAAACAATCAAACTTCGCGGGCAGGTCTCTCAGGGGATTTGTTTTCCTCTCAGCCTCCTGCCAGTAGAAGGACCGTACGAGGTCGGCAATGATGTCACGGACGTTCTTGGAATCATCAAGTACGAGCCACCTGCTCCGGCTGGTATGGGCGGACTTGTCAAAGGGCTGTTTCCGGGATTCCTGCCAAAGACGGACGAAACCAGAATTCAGGTTTTGGAGCCATTGCTGGATCTCTACCGAGGCCAGACGTTCTTCATTACTGAAAAGCTGGATGGCACATCGTTCACGGCGTTTCTGCGTGACGGCGAATTTGGCCTCTGCAGTCGTAATCTTTGGCTGGATGAAAAGGATTCTACAAGCCTCTTCGCTCGACTTTCACAGACGATCGAACTTGCTCAGAAGCTTGAATTGATCCGCGATCGATTTGGATTTCAGCCAGCTATTCAAGGCGAAGTCATCGGTCCTGGGATTCAGAAAAATAAGTACGGTCTGAACAAAGTAGAATTGCGGGTCTTCAGTGTCATCAACACCGATCAATATTCCCTTGTTGATCGCGATGTGATGCTGTCGGCTTTGGAAATCGCTGGTCTCACATCGGTTCCCCAACTCGGCGAAATGGTGTTGAACCATTCGATCGACGAGCTTGTGGAGTTCGCTGTCGGGATGAGCCAGCTGAATCCCAAAGCTCACCGCGAAGGTCTTGTGTTTCGCCCGGCGCAGGAAGTGCAGGACGCGACGCTCGGCGGCCGATTGAGCTTCAAGGTCATCAACCCGAAGTTCCTGCTGAAGTATGATGAATGACTACTTTACATTTATCCCCAGAGTCTTGACCAGGAACGCCCACTGGTCAGACGCTTCTTCGATGATCTTGGCCGGAACTGAGTTTCATTCGCAGCAATGCGTCCAGGCTGAAAGAGAAACGCCGGAGACTGTGTGATATTTCGTGGTTTATGCGGTGTTTGGCAGAACCGATCGCTCGGCGAGGAAATGTTGAGGACAAAGTTTCCGGCCGATTTTTGGAGACTCGTTTTCGCGCGCAGCCGCTTCTGGATGAAACGGCGATTGTGGCGTGCATGGCGTATGTAGATTTGAATCCAATTCGAGCGGGGATCGCGGAAACTCCGGAAACCAGCGATTTCACGAGTGTCAAAAATCGCATTGAAGATCGTGCGTCTGCGGCTGAAGTTTCGACCGCGGATGCTCAGGATCATCGCATTGAACACGGTGAGAAAGCAGGCTGGTTGGCTCCGATACCGCTGGAAGCGAAGCGTAAGAAAGTGCGTGAGAAGGAGTCCGAACGTCGAGCGGGCAACAAAGGCTGTCTGCCGATGTCGCTGGATGAATATCTGGAATTGCTGGACTGGACCGGTCGTCAGTTCCGCACAGACAAACGTGGAGCGATTCCAGCGGCGTGTGCTCCGATTCTGGATCGCCTGGATTGCAGCGAAGACACGTGGTTCGATCTGGTGAAGAATTTCCGCAAACGCTTCCGCAATGAAGCGGGATCTTTGCTCTCTGTCCGCGCCTTCCGTTCGAAGCGTCGAGAACGCCGGGCTCAAGTCGCAACTGCCTGAGTCAGAACTGCAAAAACGGTTTCGAAAGGAGTGTCTTTCAGTTTTCAGTAACAAAAAAGGTGGGTGGCACAGTGTTCTGGGTGGCACAGTTGTTCTGGGTGGCACAGTTGTTCTGGGTGGCACAGTTGTTCTGGGTGGCACAGTTGTTCTGAATCTGTGAGTTCTGCCGGGAGATCACCCAAGGCGATCGCGGCATCCAATACATGACGGCTGGCCGATTGGCAGGCGTCTCGCAGAATCGCATCCCAATCGGGATCTATCGGAGCTACTCGAAGTTTGGCCTCAATAAACTCATGGATGGCGTCACATGCGATCCTACTCGCGACGTCTTCACTTCCCACCGTTGCCGTACTCACACCGTCAGCAACTACCACGACATACACCGACTGGCCCTGGAATTCATGCACTCGAATTTCAGCGATATCCTGATTTGTAATTTCCGCAGACTGCTTTGCTGTTCCTGCAACAAATATGCATCCAATTTCAATCTGCCGAAATACATTACAGATTTTGGTTCGAAGCCTGAAAATTGATTTACACGCGTGCAGAAAGGACTGACCAATTGACCACTTCGCATGGAGCGGTGCCGACGGAATGGACTGCGTTCGTTTTCGAGCTTCGTCCACCGCGATACGCAAAGCATCAATTAACTCACCGGGTTTAGAAAAACGGGAGCCTGGCCGACGTAAAATCGCTCGCTCAATAACCGGAGCAAGTCCTGGAAGCACAGAGGGTGCATACACTCTCAACTGCGGCAAGGCGAAGTTGAAGGCTGCGGGCCCCTGCCCAGAAAATCCATTCTCCAGAAGGCCCGCGATTGAATAATACGCGTAGAGCCCAAGGTGATAGACGTCCGTTTCTGCTGAGATGAGGCGCGCGTCGAACGCCTGTGTTTCTGGCGCAGACCATTGAGACGAAATTTGCATGCTCGCAGGGCATTCTCCGACTGTAAATAACTCTAGATCCAGGCTTGTAATCTTTAGCCCAGTACTTGTTCTCACCAACGCGTCCGGTCGAAAATTGAGCCAGACAAATCCAGCTTCATGCAGTTCCCTCATCGCAATTGCGATGTCTTCGCAATCTCGAAGCAGTCCGCAAAGGTCAGCCAATTCGCTCGGCGAGCCGTGATACTGAGGCGCATCGCAACAATCTCGGTCAAGCGGTTCAGAAACTACAACGGCACCATCTTCGAACTCCACAACTTCGATCAGGGGCAGGCAATTCAGACGTATGGCCGCTCGGCGCAGAATGGATTCTCGATGAACATTCCATAGAGTCGGCGCAAACCCGTAATGCCGACGAAGATTAACCGCGATCGAGCACGAAGCTGGATCGCTGGGCCAAGCGCCACCCCAGCTTGAAAGATCGAGGAACTCGCCATCAGGAAGTTGCACTGAGTGAGATGAACACGTCTCTTGCTCCACTGGTCTGCAAATTTCCTGATTGCAGTGATCACAGAAATCCAAATCCACCGTGGTCTGGGAACAAAAAGGACAGATGACAGTCACGTTGAATCTACTTCCGCCGCAAAGGCTTTGTGTTGATACTCCGGCGTACTCATCGTCTAGCTTGATCATGTGTGACGACGGCTCCGCAGAGAATACTAGGGGCGTAGACTACTCGCAACTATGTACGAACAAAAATGTGACCGACAAACCATGAAATCTTCTGAACTGAAGAACAACGCATAGCCACGATCCACGGTACATGCGTTTCAATGAACTGAGGCAATCACGCAACTCACCCCTATTAGTGTGATGACTGCTACCGCAAGAATCACGGAAGTACAACCCATCGGTCTTGGCAGTCCGTGACGAATCAATTTTCCTGCTGTCGACTCGTACCCGATACTTCGTTTGAACCATCGCTTTTGATTGGTCCACCAGCGAAAAGGCTTGAGGAACGCTGTAATTCCAAGGTCTGTTTTCATTTGCTTTTTGAGCTTCGTCAACCCAAGCACAGTTTTCAAGGACGGGCGACGGTATCGAAAGAATTTCACAGTAGACGGCTCCTTAAGAATTCGAGTGTATCACGAGCAAACGTCCGGGGAAACCATTCTTGCCAAGGTCGGTAGTCGTGGGTCCGATTTGCATGCCGATCTCCAGCGAGCCACATCGCGAATTGTCATTATCTTTCGCAGATCGATCACGAGCTTCGCAAAGCTCTTTGTGTAGTTGCACTTCGGCGCAACATTCGGCAGCACCGCATTGAGTACCTGCTCGCAGTGGCGGCATTCCAAACGAGGCGTCTTGATGAACAGCACCGTGCGGTCCATGCCGATTCGAGGCGAGTGAACGATTCGATCGACAGTACCTCGCCGAATCACGTCCCGATTCCCGCACTGCGGACACAGATAACACGATGCCGGGGCCGCAAGTTTCACATAAAATGCCCCGTCTTTCCGCCAACACTCCATCGACTCGTAGCCACGGACGCCTGACCATTTGTACAATTCACAATTAGTGGTCATTTCGGATCTCCTGATAAGTCAGTTTTGAACTCTGCTCATCAGACCTACTTGACCACGCTTTGTAAAACTCTTAGCGCAACACAAACTTATCACGCGCACCGTGGTGCACTGCATTTCTCGTTGAGCCTTAATTTAGAATCGGCCACGCGCACCATGATGGGATCGTCACCAATTCCTGATCGCATCCAAGTTCAAAATGCGTTACGGGCAATTCTTAAAATAGTTGATCCAGTCGAGGCGCAAAAGCGACAGACTTTGGATTCGATGTGTTTGCTTGAGGCGATCCGCTGCTGTCTACCTTTGTCGCCGAGCGTAAGTCACCTCGTTGAACGTCTCGCCGTAAACTGTAATCAAAAGCCAAATTCGGCCTCGTCTGGTTTCATGACTGAGGCAATAAAGGAGCTGAACACTTGGTTAGCGAAGTATAAACTACCACCCGTTGAAAAGTTCTCAGCGATACATGAATCAGTTGGGCACATTCAAGACGCCCGCACTCTGGATTCGCCCGCGAAACAGACCGTCGCAGCGACATCTCCGCCGCTTATTCCGCTTCCGCAGGCATGGGCAGAATTCGTCTTTGCAGTTCGGGGACGATTGTTGTCCGAGCTTGGCCCACAGCCGCCGTTTTCCCGTTGGATGCTGCCGCTACCTCGTTGGGCTTCACGATGGATCGAGGCTTTCGCTGTGGTCGCGGCCGATGAACACGACTCAAACACCGGATTTGTTCTCGTTCCGTCTGAGGATGCGGCAGCGTCAAGCGATGCCGAGCGATACTGGCAACAGCGTTTTCAAACAGCGCAACTGCTGCAAGCACAAACGGCGAGTCCGCAGATTGCTCGAGTTGTACCACATCGAGAATTCGAGTTTCTATGCGGCATCACGCTGCTGAGATCCGAATTCGCTAGGCGAACGATTGCTGATCGAATTCAGGGTGGCCATAGACTTTCGCCTCGCGAGTGTGTTGAGCTGGGGATTTCGCTTTGTGGCATTCTTGGCGCATTGAACGCACACGGCGTCCATGTAATTGATCTTTCCCCCAAATGGATCGCCTTCGACTGGAGTCCGGGGCAGAGATTCACACAACTCCTTGATCCGACGGCCGTGATTCCAGGGTGTGGGTTGCTTCCCGAATGGCGAGGAGGCGATTTTGGTTTGGCAGAGGCAACTGCTTTGCCGAAGCCCGAAGTTTCTCAAGTGTTCTTGATTGGAGCGATCGTTCTATCATTGTTGCGTCAAACAAATGAGGAATTCGATGCAGCTCAATTTCCGACAGGCCGGTCGGCCACTTTTGCCTGTCTGAGCGGATCTGGCCAACTTGCCGATAGTCACGGGAGCACAATCGCCGCTCCATTGGTAGCCGACGTTGAGAGAGAAGCGGCTATCTTCCACGAATTGATTGACGCAAAAGCGATTGTCGAGGCTCTTCAGTGGAGCGTCGCAGAACGCCCGATCGACCGCTTCGACACATTGCTTTTGCTATCACGGGCCTTGCATAAGGCTGTACGCTGACTATCACCCGTCCATAATGATCACCGCTATCTAGCGGCCTTCAATTCACGTCGCCGACCGGACCATCGATTGCCGGTTTCGACCCAGTGAATTCCACTTTCATGGACAACCCAAGCTCGATGATCGACCTGGAACGAATATGGAAGCCAACGATCTTGATTGTTACCGAAAGCATTATTTGACCGTGGCCGCGAATTGTCCTCGGGAGGAATATTCAGCAAATCGTCGGCTAACTGAAGCTGAGATTTCCCTTGTCCGCTCAAAGCAATCGGTAGCGAGGCGCGACCGTTTGATTTCTGAGGCAGAGTCTTTCCAAGCTGGCGAACTTTCATCACGGGACCATTCGGCGTGAACTGAACAATCTCAACAGCCCTCTCCGTTGAGATCAGTAATTCGCGGCTTTCCTGAAGCTCGTTTGCGACAGACAACACGCGATCAAATGTGAACTGACCGCCGTCGGAAAGGATGTCTTCCCCGTCGATGCGATCCAATTGTGGTCCTTCGATTCCTATAACGGTACGTTCCAAAACAAGCCTTCGATCGTGGCTCCGAAAAACTCTCCAGCCATCCTTCTTGCCAGTGTATAGGTTCTCAACAGCGTCGGGAGCGATTGGGCAGAGACGAAGCGATTCATCAAGACAAATCGCTTTCCCCCCCGTTTGCTGTGATATGAACGCCAATTCACCACTCGCCGAACTGAGCACTCGAAGGTTGCTATTCGTAAGAATCGACCGCATTTCTTCATCCGCTGCCAGAAACGCTTCATCTTCGTTGAGCCATTGCACTCCAGCGGGCAGTATCAAGGCCAGACGCGACTTGATATTGGCAAGCAGTTGAACACGATCAACTAAAAGAGAACCATTGGTCTTCGGCCCCGTGAGAGTCGCATCACCAAGCAAAATGCTACGATCTTTTGAGCCCGTCGCCTGCAACGAAACTGGTCGGTCTCGCTCCGGTTGATTGACTTGCCAGTCAGCAATACGTTGATGACCCGAACTCTCGCCTGATGGAGTGAATCGCAACCCTTCCGGATTACTCTCCGCGCCTACAACTAGCTGCGACCCGGCCTGACGGAAAATGAGCTGGCCTGCGTGGCGAATCAATGTTGGGCGATCGGTGACGCTCAATGGTCGGTGAAGAGGCGAGTACCGTTTTTGCACCAAATCAAGCCGTCGAATTCCCAGACTATCTTGGCAAGCGAGCACATCGTCGCTCAGCCAAAGCGCGGAATCCACATGTGAACCGGGAAACCCAAAAATGGGCCACGATGGATACTCTTGCCAATCGCCTTCGCCTGCTGCTCGCCAAATAACATCAAAATGACCGTCGCCCAATGACCGACGAACAGCGAAAGTATCGGTCGTCACGGCAAATTCGTTTTCCGGCAATTTGACAGGGACAAAATTCGGAGGGCCGTCATTCGGTACTCGTAACTCGAAGACAGACGCTTCGTCGATTACCGCGAGCCGTGCAAAAACTTGTTTTCCATCACGCCAAAGTGCGGTAATCGACGCCGGCGTTCGAGAGATCCCGAAAAGGTGACCGTTTCTTCCCCAGACTCCCAGCGAAGTTCCCTGATCATCAAGCACCAGCAACCGTTGATCACTCTCAAGAACACAACGCGGGTTCTCGAACGGAATGCTCCAGCGAGCGGCGTCACGAGTGACGACCAGATCCAGTGGAGCGAGGCCCTGCTGCTGAAGTCGCAAAGTCAGAATCGATCCTTTTTGTTCAACCGACGCTGTTGCCGAGGCCGCTCCGTCGAACTGACCGTCAAGCGAGAACAATCCCAGCGCGGGCTCCGATAGGCTCGCAGTCGCTTCGTTTTCAAGGAGAGCAAATTGGCGAGTTTGCGGATCAACTCCCATTGCCGTCTTTGAACCAAATGGAAGTTCACCGTCATGCTTGAATTCAGCTAGGGCGTTACCGAGTGCTCGACTCCAAAGCTGGTCACCGAAAGCGAACTTCAAGCGACCATCTCGCAATTCCAGCGGCCGGACATCGTCCGGATCGTCGATGGAAAGTCCCGTCTCAATCAGCGCGCCAAGTGAAAAATCAGCCGACTCACCATACTTCGCTACAGCGAATTGAAGTTGCCAAGTTTGATCCTGTAGTGTCCATCGCAACCATCGGTCTTTTCGTAACTCGACTGCGACGTGGCGATCATAGTCTGGAGGCGGGATAGGACTCACCACCGGCGTGGTTGAGAATTGCGGGGGTTCACCCGCTCGCAGTGATGGACCATCAAAGGTCCAATTTCCATGATTCGATGCCAAATTTACCTGCATTCCGTCTTTGCCCCAAGACGAGATCGTATCGACCTGATGATGTGGCAAGCGTCCCTCAACCAATTTCATTGGGAAAGTCGCTGACGAATTGGCATCGAGCGTGAGCTTGTAGGCTCCATCATCGCCAGCGCGGTGCGGCATCCGGATATCCGCAACTGGAAGCTCAGTTAAGACACGCGGCGGCAAATCCACCACGGGAATAGCCACGATGTCACCTGGCCGCCAGGATAGCCAGTCGCCAGATACCGACGCAAAAATGACGGTTCCTGCCGGACCTTGCCGAACCATGGGTGCACCATCCGGTTCTGCCGCATTTGAGACGACATCCGACGCGAGTGCATACCCTTCTTTGTCATTCAGAAGCGAGATTTGTTGATCCGCCCAATTCAACACGCCATTTGCTGAAGTGAATGCCCAACGTGATTGTCCGCCGACTGCGGTCTCCCACTCTGGAGCGGTGGCGATCCACTGGCCACCGCGAAATACATGCCATGCGCTGTCCATCGTCTGAACGACTAACTCACCACGCCAATCTCGCAGTGAACGAATCTCTCCCGGCGTGGTCAACAGCTTTGGAATGCCGAGAGCCATGTCACGCCCCCAAGGCTGTCGAACAAGTGTGAGAGGCTGAGCCGTTGCGAGAAAGAGCTCCATACCATCCGGGGAATTCACCGTGACCGCGCCACGAATGCTGTCGATCGCGAGACGCCCAGAAACAAGATTGATTCGGCTTCCATCAATCAGCATGTCCCAGCCGTTGTCGCGAGGCACGAAGTGAAACGACCCAATCGTGAATTCCGACGGCCCTGGCGTTGGGGCGAACTTGCTAACCTGTCTCGCTTGAAGAAGGCGAGCCTCCGCGATTGGTGGGCACACGACCTCGCGACCATCGGCAGCACGGCCTAAGTGCAGCCACGGCAGTTTTTCGCCGTCGATGGCTTTCAGTCCGATCGGGCTGTCGGCATCCAGTCCTGAATCAGTCATCGATATTGGCATGGTAGAATTCGCATCCCCATCTTTGACCAAAAGCGACAAAGCTAATGACGAATTTCCTTTCACTTTTTCTGCCGTTTGCGCCCAAGCGATCGGCCCCAACCGTCCGCTGCGCTGCGCCGGCGAAGTAATGGGCACGACATTCTTGTCGGCGACCACATTCCCATCGGGAGTTATGCGTGCCAGCGTAACGTTCTTGTCGTCAAGCAATACTAAGCCACCGGTTTCTTCGGCCGCGAGCGACAATCGTTGCGGCAGCGATGTGCGAATAGAACTTGGAAGTTCGGTGAACTTCCGAATCAGCGTCCCATTAGAATCGGTCCATCGCCAGAGCTGGCCAAGCGAATCAAGCGTGAAGAAATCCTCCTTCCCAAATGGTCGTCCATCGGCCCACACGTCACAGGCAAAAGTCGTAGCGCCAATAGCAAACCGTCCGAAGCGAATTTGGTTGTCTTTACTACGCAATTCGCCTTCGACAATCGCAAAGCCACCAAGTCCTTCAGGCGGAGATGCTGAGATGCGACTTTTGACGGTCAACATAACGATATGTTCATCAAGCATCTTCAAGGGGACGGTGTCTTGCGCATCGCGATTCACGTCCTTTCCTGCAAATCCCGTCACTACTTGGTCGGAAAACCAGCCGTCGTCGTTGAGAACCCGCTTCAGATTCGGTAACGACAACGTGCGTTCTTTAGCCCGACCGATTTGGAGGGGCAGTTGAGCTGTTTGCTCTTTTAGTTCATTCGTAGGAGCGTCCTTAATGTGAGGCTTATCATCGTCCAAGGATAGCAGTCTTTCGGGGGCCCCTTTTTTGCTTATCTTCAACAGATTGCGGGTACGATGAGTGACGAACGCAAGTTGCTTGACCTCGGAAAACGAGGCTCGCTCCCCATCTCCCAATAGTGATTCGATTTGTTTGCCGTCACGAATGCGGATGATTGATAAGCGGGCTTCTGGATTTGCAGTTCGTTTGACAACAACCACTTCCGTGCCAAGAAGTCCAATCTCTTCGAATGACTCCGTTCCGACGATCTCAACGCCGGACTTTGCGGCAACTCTGACTAAGCAGTTCGTGGCGTCCAAGAATAGGAATTCCCCGTCCTGAGCAAATACTCGTAATCTCTGAAGCAGGGGCATGGTGATCTGACCTAAGCGGGCTATCGATCCATCGGTACGCACAACGAAACATTCTGGCTTCCTTTTTTTCGCGTCGTCGGTGCAAATCAGCGCACAGTTTAGAGCTTTCGACTCGATGAAGAATGAATTTTCCGGAAGGAACGGGGCGCTGAGACGGTCAAACCGAGAGAGAGTTTCCATTGAACCATCAAGACTTTGCTTGACAACACGTACAGAGTCTTGTCCTCGAATCAAACTGACAAAGCCGTCATCCATGAACCAGACACTACCAGGAAGTTTCCATCTCGCGTTTATCTGTCCGTCAGGCTTTAGTGCGATTACTTCCGACTCAGTTGCGGTTACACGGCGACTAGCGATTACAAAAGCACCGATTTGCCCAATCGAATCCCAACTGTTGACGCGGTCGATCGCGCTCCAGGCACCTTCCACTATGTCATATGCAAATATGGCACCTTGATCTGTTAGGCAAAAGAGCTTTCGGTCATCAGCCGCCGCTAACTGACTTGCAGTGGTCTCCCTCGACCGGCCAGGAATAGCTATATTCCTTCGATATGTACGAAGATTCGTAGAAAAATGGTCGATGTGTTGCGTGCCTGCAGCATTTGTCCACGTCAGAACACTATCCAATCCCGCTTTTCCATGGCCAAACGCCGACGCCAACGGATTGAGCTTGGGTTCTAATCCGAATAGCTGGTTGGGAGCGTCTGGTGGCTTCCGGAACGCTGCAACATGATTCCCGACTCGCACCAATTCACTGACGTTGGATACCTTTTGTACGACGCTCCCTTCTTTGACCCGGTACTCATAGGCTGTTGAGCCAGCTAGGATCCACAAACAGTCATTGGCCCCAGCCAGAATCTGTGTCACCTGCAAAGCTGCGTTGGCGGTTCGCTGTTTAATAGGCAGATGAATCAAGATTCGGTCCTTACCCTCGGCGTCAACGTGCCGCAGTAATCCGGTGTCATCCAGCCAAGCCAAACCGTTGGAGAACTCGATAACATGCATCGCGTTCTTTTCCAATAGCCTTAACGCGATGGGATTCACGTCAATGCGGTAGATTGGTTCTTGGCGATTCACCGAAGATGAAATAATGAAGACCTGCTTTGATACGATCGCGAAACGCCATTCGGACGGCAGTTCATCTGCTTTTGCCAGTCGTCGCATGTGGCGATTATCCGTTTCATAAATCAACAAGTCGCCGGACTTACCTTGCAGAAGAAGTTGACTTTCGGACAGGCTCGCGGCCTGAGTCAACTTCTCACCCAGAAGACTCTCCGATTCAAACAATCCGGAGTCAACACCATTCACTGGTTTGAGTCGGAAGACTGCATTCTTTGTGTATGAAACCCACAACGTCGCATCTGGGGCCAGTACAACTTCTGTGCCAGGATCACCTAACGCGAGCAATTTTGGAGCGGGGCCGCCTGTCAGAAGAAATGGTTGCGTCTTTTTCCATGCGATCCGGTGCGCCCCCAGTTTCTCAAAGCGGTCTATTCCGTCCCCGCTTAGAATCGGGATGCATCGCCGCTGTTTTGGGTCGCGCCACACTGCGCCGCTTGGTCCAGCAATAAGGAGGTCGTCACCATCTACGAGTGTAGCAACTACGTGGTCTCCGATTTGCGTAGAAGAGTTTCGTCCTCCGGCCGCTGTCTCCGAGCGCAATCCTTTAGGGTCCAATACTTCCAGGCGACCACTTTTCTGGTCAACCGCCGCGATCGCAGAGTCCAACCGCTCTACGTGCTGCGCGAGTATGTCTAACTTATCCGTGTGGCCGTTGGCATGACGAAGCACCTGGCCATTGTTTGTCACTAGGAGCAGCGCTCCGTCGATTGTCGTCTCCAAATCTCGATACGGTGCTCCTTCTTTCAATGGTTCCTCCACCCGCCACTGCAAGGTGTCTTTGGCGGCCGATAGCAAGCGCCCAGTTGAATCGAGTGCGTAAACTTGGTCGGCCAATGCCAGTCTTTTTAGGGTGGCGTCTCCGACGGTGGATGATTTCTCATGCCCCAGCGTCTTGATGACTCCATCGGGCGTGGCGAGTGCTAAGCGTCCGTCTGCGAACAATAGGCCCAGCGAATCGCCAGCGCCACGAGCTTCGGCAATCAGGCTGTTCGCGATGACGTTTGCTTTACCGTCCTTCACCAAGATCGCTTGTGAAATCGTCTTGTCTTGTTCGATCTTGATCGCCCAAAGATGCTCGCAAACACCTTGATCATTTTCTATTCCAGAGAGGGTCCAATTGGTCGCGGTAGCGTCTAGCAACGACGTCCAATACCGAGTCGTGAGATCGTATTCCGCCAAACCACCCGCATGGCCCACAACTAACACCACTGGGGACTTTTGTGGGACCGTTCCTCGCACCGCTGCGATGGCCGTGATCGGCAATCGCAAGATGGGCGACGGCGTCGTCCACAGCGTTTCGCGGATGATTGGTCCCTGATCGGAAAAGATGATCCGTTTCAATCCCTCGGCATCTCGTCCAAAGGTCGCTCCAACAGCCGGAAGGATCTCATTTCCTCCGACCAAACTGTTTTTGATCTTTTTCCACCCGGTAATGTCGCGCCAAAGCAATTGACCAGATAGGTCCGTTGCGATCTGAGGCCCAATTCGCGTGCCCTCTTGGAGTCGCGTCAGGGACGCGATTTGCAATGGCTTCTCGACCGGCAACGGTACCCATTCGACGAGCGACCGCTTTTTCCGTCCCGCTACGTTCAAACGATCCTGCGAGCTTGAAGTGACCAGTTGCCACGGCATGCCGTTACTGCTGCCAGGTTCCGCCATCAACAGATCAATACCATCCGGTTCAGTGGCTACCTTGACCGGTTCGAGATTGACCGGCGGCCCAATTTCCGGCGGTTCAAACAAAATCTTTGCTTGGAGTTTGTCCGTCGAATCCATGTGCAACGGAAGTGCCGCTTCGACGATACGGCTCCGCGCATCGACGGCAATCAGTTTTTTATAGTCCGAGTCAATGGCGCGTAGGGGGCCGACAGGTATTCCCGCTTCATCAATGAGTTGCGTTCCGGATGCGGTCGTCAGTCCGTGGCGATTCAGATCGTAGGTCAAAAAACGACCGCGATCTGTGAATAAGTCGAGGCGTTGTTCGGCTTGCTGGTGTCGAATTGAAAGAATGCGAGCACCATCGAACAGTTTTTTATTTGGCATAGCAGATTGCTGGACGACGACGGCGTTGTCAAAGCCATCCTTTAGCGAGTCGATCAACTCAACGACCACTCGGCGTTGAATTCCATCTAGTGTTTCGAGCACACAAACAAGATTTTGGCCTTGTTGATCAATCGACCAAATGCGCTCGCCCGGGGTCGGAATGTGTTCTACGGCCAATGTCGCCCGGTCGATGGATTCCGGAAGGTTCAATGATGCCCGAAAACACCAGAGGCCACCGTCTTGCCCAGGTATAGCCAGTACATGCTCCTTACGATTAGCATCAAACCAAGCTGCGGGCGTTCCGTCATGTTGCCCCAATCTCAGGTCGACACTGCGAGGGACATTACCTTGTCCCAACTCACTCCGTCGCCACGGACCGTTCGGCAAGACCCCTTTGCTGGGCAGTATTCGTGCTCGAATGGCACGAACGTCTCCGCCTACATCGCGTTCCGTCAACCAAAGTGCCGGCGACTCACCAACACTGACGATTGCATGCCGAATTGCGGCTAGATCAAGCCCTGTGTCTCCATCAATTCGCAAGCTCCATCTCGCGCCATCATATTGATAGAGCCTGCCAGTCGCCGTACTTGCCCAAAGTCGGTCTTTTCCAATCGCCAGATGCTTGACCGACTCAGCGGACATCGCCTTACTCGTGATATCTTTGGCTGAATATCGCTTTTCGTCGCGAAGTAGTAGTTCTAATACGCGAGTCGGCTGATTCTGTTTTCCAATAGCGACCCAAATCTTCTCAGGCTCGGTTGGTGAACTCGCCACAGCTATAATCTGTCCATTGCCTAGCAATCCTTGATCATCACAGGTGAGCTCTGTCAATTCGCGCTGTGCTGTGCGATACCTTAGCAACCGCGTGCCGACCAACAACACCTTGTCGTCCCCAATCGCTCCGACGAAGGAGATGTCGTTGGCTCTCAGCCCACTGACTCCACTCGGCGCAATCAGCTTATGCCAGCCGTTTGGGCCACGCACATCTAATCCTGAAGCCGTGCCCTGCGCATCGTCAGCAGTGACCACCGCAACCAGTCCTGCTTCCGACACGGCAACGTCGGTCAAAAACTTCGTCGATGGGCCACCGTTGTCGGGCGTCTCCGTGCGAATTCGAAAGGTGTGGGTATCGATGTTATGCAGACCGGCACCCAAGGAGGTGACCAGCAGGTTTTGGTCCTTCGGGTTGATTGCGCCCGAAGTCAACGGATGTTCGTGATAGTCGATTGGACGATGCAGGTCTGCTAATGTCTTGTAAGCCGGGCCTATAGGACTCCATGACGTCCAAGCAATCGCTGCGAATATGGCGATTGCCACAAGCGCAGCCGTCGCCAACCCTCGGCCTGGACCGGGATCGAAACGTGGCCGCGGGATTGATGGAAGTCCGAGTGTGCCGCGCCGCGAGGGCACCACGGTCATATCACGCCACGATGCCGATGCTTCTCCAATAATCCGGATACAACGCGGCGCGTCAGCAATGACAGCGGCACGCTCGCACTGAGCAAGCCGAGCGAAGATGTCCGACTTTTCGAGCGACAATTCATGCCGCAAAATCTGTTGCTCGGCTTGCATCCGAATTCGTTCCAACGTCGGACGCAGCCACTCGGAGACAAACAGCATTTCATCAAGCAGTCCAATTGCCCACGTCGCGTACTTAAGGTCCACCAAAAGGTCGACCACCAGAACCGCAGCCACCTGATCCGAGAGGCTACTTTCCCCAGCCATCTTCTCGGAAACGCGATCAATCAAAGCAGGCTTTAGATCTTTGCATCGGGATGCCCGTGCTGCTTCAGACAAGATCAGGGTGCGATTTGAAAGTCGCTCGACTCCCGTAAGCAACTCGGCGCGTGCTGGGCCGAGTTCCATTTGCACTCTCCCTTCCGCAAATCGAATCAGATCCCATACGACAAGAAACCGTTGCATCCAGGCGGCTTCGCTGATCTGATAGCCCAAAGCCGCCTCATCTAGGATAGCCACAAATTCCAAATACGCAGCCCCGGCGTCGGCAGTTCGGGATGCCTGATCGTCTATCGTGGATGAGGCACGGAGCTGTTCCGACTTTTCCTCATCGACCAGTCGACGCAGTTCACGGCTTTCGCGGTCGACTCCCTCCTCAATCGCTTTCTCGATCGAACAACTTCGCGACGGGCCGATGAGAAGCGAACAACGCGCCGAGTTGTAAGCCTGAAACAGCCAGTGCCACCAACGATGCCCGTCACGACAAAGGTGCCCTCGATCCGGACCGAGCATGATGCCGCGAGCCCAACGCAACAGGCCGTGACCACGAGGCACCCTCCTCAGTTCCCATCGAGCGAGAGTCAGCGTCAGCCACGGGCCAAACACTGCTTTGCCTAGGAGCACCGACAGAATCATCGCCGCCAAGACAGCAAAGTATTGGTCATTGCGTGACAATAAGTCCGCTTGTAATAAAGCAAACCCCAACCACCAAAATGCACCGCCGGAGAGAAACCCCAAACCGAGCGGCACGATGCCGAATCCCGACCGAAAGGGTGCCGCAACGACAAATACGATCGCGACTACGATCGCGATTACGGCGACAATCACGGGAGACCAACCATGCAGCAAATCCGTTGCTGCCCAGTCTCGGAATCCCGGCAACAACGACACACCATGCAGACACGCCATCCCCGTCGCGACGGCAATCACACCGCACGTACGAGAAGTCCAAGTTGGTGTCTGTTGAGTTCGCATCTATGTCGATGGCTCCGCTTGCTGTCGCCGTGAGATGGCACGAATGCGATCGAGAATCTCTTCCGCCTCGTCGCGCAGTGTTTCCATTTGCTCTCGGGAAATGGAAACGGCTTGAAGAGATGAACTGAGACGTGCTTCCATCTGTTCCGCAGCGACAATCCGAACCCTCGCCTCACGACATTGCTGATCAGCCGTGTGAGTTTCGCCTTCAACGGCTCGACGTAATCCCGCCAGTTTCTGCTCAACGCTCAAAATGTCGGGATCAAGCCTCTGCTCTTGGGCACGATGCTCGCGAATCGTATCGCTTGCCAAGCGATGGAGTGCAGACTCGCGTCGCGTCGCAGCCTCTATGGCAACCGCTTCCGAACGAACCTGCGCAGCGAGTGCGAGAGTCGTCGACGCTTTTTGCTCAACAGCTTCTACGCTCTTCTGAGTCGTTGTTAGCTTGGTCTCCACATCGACTGAGCACGGCCCGACAATCTCGGCGACCGATAGATTGGCGAAGATCATTGTTTTCGTCCTCCGAAAAAGAACGACAACCATCCCCGACGCTGTTCAATCCCCAGTTGCTGCCGCAGTTCCTTCGTCTTCTTTTCGATTCGTCGAACGGTTCGCTTTGCATTGGCTCGCCGCTTAGCAGGATGTGCTCCAATCACTGCCGCAATGTCGCTGTCAATTTCTCTCTGGGTCTGTATCATCTTAGCCACAACATCGTCGCTGCCAGTAAGCGGCGGTCGCTTGCCCAGTTCAACTTCGACTGTTCGAAGTCTGTCTTTTACGGCGTGGGCCTCCGCGATTGCAGAAGTCATCATGTTAAACACTTCCGTGACGCCCACAATTTCAAACTTTGTTTCTTCGATTCGACTCTCGTAACCGCTGTCGGTCAATTCGATGATGCGCGACACCAGCAATTGGTGTTCTGCCTGAAGTTGTTCAAGCCGCAGTTTCAGAAGCATCAAAGCCTGCTCCTCGGCGCGTTTGCCTGCCAGTTTCTTATCCCATTGCTGAGCCGCTTGGGTTGCCGCTTGGACTCTCTGTTCGATTCCCGAGGCGATCAATTCATTGAGTTGGCTTTGGGCTGTTTCGGCTTGAAGTTGGAGCTTGGGGAGTTCATCGGACTCTAATTGTCTTAACTGATTCGTCTCCTCGTCGGCCGCGATCATCGCATCACGCAATTCTGACTGAAACTCACCAATTCGCTGAAGACGTTGTTGCAGTTCCGCTCGCTGCTTTTGGACGTCGCGTATCTCGGACTCGACTTGTTCCAGTTCTCGACGTCGTTCTCGCAATTCAGCGTCTAGTTCTTTCAATTCTGCGAGTTGCTGACTTGCAACGGCGACGCTTTCTTCCAATTGATTCGCCTGCGTTTTCACATTTGCAACACGTTGCTCGATTCCAAGGGTCTGCAATTCCGCCAAGCGTTGTTCTGCCAAATCGACTCGTGACTGTGCCGCCGGCAATTCGTGTGATTCAAGAATCGCCAACTGGGCGGCTTTGCCCTGAAGCGCCCGCAACTCCGCTTCGAGTCCAGCCAATTCCTGTTGCCGTCGGCTGATTGATGCGTCGAGCTTCTTGGCTGTCAGCTTTTTGATCTCGCGGCGAATGTCTTGAAGTTGCTTTTGGTAGGTCTTGACCTGATTTTCGAGTTCTCGAAGAACCCGCTCTTGTTCCTCGGCATCCTTCAACTCAGTTTGAACCAACTCATTCTCTTGCTTCACGTCTTCGTATCGTTGGTAGATATTCCGACCACGAATCTCGGCAAGCAGGCGCTCGGCCTCTTCCATTCGCTTTTCAGTCTCTGGTATCGTGACCGTTTCTAACACATCCAACCGGGTGGTCTCACGAATGGCCTCTCGATCTCGAGTCTCAGCACTTTCTTGGCGTCGATCCAATGTTTGACGGCGCTGCTTAACCGCAACTTCGCGTGCCGCGACTTGCCGTTCTCTGTCCTGTACTTGCGCATCGAATGTGTTGACCTCTTGCTCTCGTGCCACAACACGTTGTTCTTGTTGGATGACTCGCTGCTCTCGCTCGCGAGCCTCCCGTAGTCGCTGCTCGGCGCGTTGGCCTCGCTCCTTGATCGCCACCAAGGCCAACTGTTCCGCTTGCTGAGCTTCTATCAACGTCTGTTGTAATTCGGCGTCGGCGTTCTCAAGTGTCGTAGTTGCTCCTGCGAGTTGCTTCCTTATCGTCGCAATTTTCCGTTCGCGTGAATTCGCTTCTGCGACAACCGTCGCAACAACCCGCTGAGCATTTTGTTGAAGTGTTTGCAAATTGGTCGCAACCTGGGCCAAGGCTTGTCGGCGTGAATCGACCGACATCAGCCACTGGTATCGCGGCCCCGCTACTTGATTCAACAGGGCTGAGACTCGCCGGGCAAACTCGTCCAACTCGCGTGGTAATTCCGTTACCAATTGTCGTGCCGAGACCGTGACCTCTTGGGCTGGGCCAAGACGGTCACCAAGACGGCCAAGTTCTTGATCAATTCCGTCGGCCAGTGCTCTCAGTTCCTTGATGAGGCTTGTCGTAATGTCGACAAGTTCGCGACCCTCTTCGACGCCGAGCGTGTGCCATTGTTCCTCGTATTGCTTGCGGTCCGCAGAGAGATCGACCCTCGCGACATCGATCAGTTGGCGAAGTGGTTCACGGTTCATCTCGCCAATAATGACTTGCAAGAGTTGATGCAGAGGCTGCCCCTGTTCGAGCACCAGCACTCGCCAATGATCGTCATCAAATAGCTCCACCAGTGCGAGTTCGCCTTCTCGATGATCGGCCAGACCGACTTGTTTTCTGAGTTTCTTGAGAAATGGGTCATCCGCATCAATACCTTGAATCAAGCCATCCAAATTCGGCATGAATTCAGATTCAGCCGAGATGAACAGAGGAAGTCCGACCTCATGGAGAATCTGCGAAAGATCGAACCTTTCCAACTCGGGCCAGAAATCCTCGTCGGAAACGCGAGCATCCGCGAGCAGATAGTGCTCAATGACTGCGTTCGGGCCTTCACCCAAGGCGTCACTAAAGTACGTGAAGTCCTCGATCTGTGCCTCGGCTCGATCAAGCAGATTGAGCAATGCCGGCCCGAATTGACCGCTGCGTGACTCGACCCGATAAACGAACTTGGCGGATTGCCGCATTTGATTGCGACGGGTCGTTCGACGCAGACGAAGTGGAACTTCGACACGCGACGTGCCACCGATCAAAATTTCTACCGCAGGCTCATCCGAATCTTCCAACACCACGGCCCGGACGAGCGGCAGAGCTTCGCCTTCAATCTCATTGAGAAGCTGGTACTGAGCACGGTCATTGCGAGTCGGCAACCAAACATGCAGGCTGCCGGGCTCTTTCGGCGGCATAAGACTACGAAACATTGGCAGCAACGGAAGTTCCCAACCCGGCGGCACGAAGACATCCTCATCCATTTCACTCAGGATGATGGGCTGTCCTGGTAGCCCCGATGGCGGAGCTTTCAGGCGGCCGTCGAGGGAACGCATTTCATAGATGACCCCCACGTTTTTGACGGCACGAGTCCAGACCGACCAGCCATTCAAATTAGCCAACTCGGTGACCAATTCGTCGGATTGGGTGGCAGCCTCTCGTCGCGGAATGACGAGACAACAAATCGTTCGCTCCGTTTTGGGGCTGCGGACGAGTTGAACGCGACGAAAGAATTGCTGCATCGGAACGCTTTGTGACCAATCGTCGCCGCCATCGCGATCAACCGTCCTGCCGCTCAAACGCGGAAGCAACTTCACCTCTAATTTCTTTGACCAGCCTGGCTCAACGACCGAAAGGCCCGCCGACTTCCCCGAACCGCCATGATGAATCGTCAGCCCTTCCAGAGAACCCCATGCTTCCTTCGAGGAAGACCGAGTCACCTCGCTGACAAACGACAAGGCCAATTCGATCGAAGGAAATCTGAATATCGACTTGGACATCATTCAATCTCCAGATCAGGCGGCTCAGGTTCAACACATAATGCTTCCAGAATCAACTTGGTTGCTAGTGCCGCCGACTCATCGGTGTCCCAGAAAAAATCTGAAATTTCCAAACTGTGGGCACTCCCACAATCGTCTGACGCAGACCATCCCCACGTGCTGTCACGACGCCGCTCAACACGAATCCCGCGTTCCGTTCTTGCGTGGGTGTTTGGCCCTACGAGCCGATCATATCGCTCGTAGGAGTCAGGACCGACAACAATCCGAATCGCAAGATCTAAGTCGCTGGACGGCGCACGGGGTTGCGTCCGCTGACAGTTCGATTTACACCGAGCTGACACAAATGCGGCGGGGCAAATCGACACTAGGTTGTCGAATGCCTTTTGTGTCGATTCACCAAGTTCCCGAATCATGTGGGACTCCAACACGACTCGATTCCGCGAACTTGATGCGTTGTGCGCGATCACACCATGAAGCGACCACTGAAATTTTTCCGCTAACCGCACGAATTGATGGAAGAGGTGGACGACTACCGCTCGGTAAAACGAAATGGTCGGCGGTCTCGGGGGATCACTGAGTCGGTGATCGTTCGGGTCATCAGCCAATTCAATTTGGATGCAGACGGTCGGCTCAGTGTGTGCCAACTCGGTGTCGTAGTGAAATCGCTGCAATAGTCCCGACTGAGATGCTCGAAGAAGAAAAAGTGTGCGAAAGCCATCACTCTCGATGACAGGTTGTTGGTTTTCACTGCTGTGAAACGCTTCATGGAGCAACAGAAGTTCGGTGGGAGCGAGACGACCAAGATTGTCCGGCAGGCCGCCGAGTTCGCGTCGTGCAAATTCACCCGCCGCCGCCAGAATCTTGCGAGGACTGTCCGCATGGAGGATTCGCCCTTGAACCGGCGGCTCTGACAGGGCGGCGCGCTTCGGGACAGGGTCGATCAGTAGCTTCTGAAGAAATGGATCAACGGCAACCGCGCGACGCTCATGAGCTGCGTGAGATTCGCAGAACGGAACCAATTCATCGAATTTCTTTCCACGTATGGCCTCATCAATGACCGCCCAAAGTGAGCCAAGTCGTTCTGCGGCGTGGGCGTCACCTTGAAGTCGCTGTGCTTCAAAAATGACGGCCTGCTGCGCATCGAATTGCTTACCACCTCGACACGCAGAAACATCAACGCGCCCCATGAGATTGAGTGCCAATCGCCTCGCTATTCGCATCGCGGAGGCATTGCGGACTTCCGCGCGAGCGGCCCTACCCGGTGGCAGGCGTTCGACGGTGATGGAGTGCATCCAAAGCATGAACTCCTTCCAGCCCGACACATTCTCGCGTGCAGCAGCGAACTTTCCATGTCGCCGCACACCTCGCTCAGCGGCGGATCGGAGATCGAAAGCCAACAACGGCGGCAAGAATAACCCTTCGGCAAACAGCGGCTTTAGAAAACCGTCGTACCATTGTTGTGCCCATGCCAAGTCGCGAGCCCAGATTGCATGTCGCGCAAGGACTAGGATCGCTGAATTAAGTGGATCGTTCGATTCAGCCATCTACTATGCCGATCCATTGTGCTGCATTCCCTGCGTGTGCCGGGCGACCTCGTCATTCAGCCATAAAGCATCTTGAGGCGAGCGAGCGACGTATCGAAAAACTTCGAGATGTCCCTTGCACACTGGGTATCCGGCATTCGGATCCTCTGATTTTTTTAGCCGGTCCAAAGCTGCCGCGAAGAGCCAGAGCTGACCGAAGCTACGATCTGAGAGTCGCGCTTTGTCGCGTACGGCGCGAAACATCCGTTCAAATTGTTCGAATCGCGGAGAGTTATCGACAGTGTCTCTCAAACGATGCAGCAACATCATCCGGGCGAACCGAAAATCGTTCGTACAGGATTCTCGCTTCTCGAGTCGATCTTTCGCGGCGGAAGTCGTGTCCCAAGCTTCTGCCAGCCGTTTCTTCTCTGCGTCCACGGAGAAATTGATGAGCTGTGCCGCTGGGTTTTTCGCATTCGATACTTTGGCCTTTTGGCGAGATTCAAACACCGATTGCACCCATGTTCGCACCGGAAATCGGTCAAAGAATGCTTCCAAGTCCTGCTCGCGTGGGATGTCGTTTGATGCCCCAACCAAACCGAGCAACGGCACATGCACTGCGCCGTCGCCACTATCGAAACGCTTTTCATTGATGATCGTGAGCAGCGTATTCAGGATGTGACCACCGCCACGAAAGACTTCATCCAAAAATGCAATTTCAGCTCGCGGGAGTTTTCCAGTCGTTACTTTCTTGATCTTCCCTTTGGCCAACTCTGCCAAGTCTGGGCCACCGAACAATTCCTCTGGCATCGTGTGATTCGTCAGGAGGTACTCGAAGTAGCCTCCGTGGAATTGAGAGTTGTTACCATCGGAGCCATTCTGTTCGTCTTCGCCTGATGCGAGTCCGCAAAGCGATGCCAGCTTTCGGACGACAGCACTCTTTGCGGTACCGGGTGGTCCCAGAAGCAAGACCGGCACCCCGCTGATGAACCCAGCCGCTACCGCTTCGATTTCTCGGTCTCTCGATTGGAACGACCGACCGACCGCAGCAACGAGATTCCGCACACGCTCGAAGACCGTTTCGGCAAGGTGTTCCAACTTATTAAGACCAGTCGCCTGTCCTCCCCGAAGTATCTCAGCGAGTTCTTGCTCAACAGCTTTCGGTGGGATGGCGGCGAATTCTTTTAGGTTGCCAATCTTTTGAAGTAGCTTCATTGCGGTGCGATTCCTCACGTAGATGATCAATTGGTGCGTCTGAACAACCTCCGCTCGATAACAGAAGTGCTGACCAAATCACGCAGGCTTGTCCGAAGCCACTCCGTCAGTTCTGGGCCTCCTTCACACCGTTGCAAAATGGTCTCAGCCAGCGATCCAAGAGCCTTTGCGCGATTTTGGAGTTCTGCCGAATCATTATACAACAATTGATCCCGATCTGGCCAGCGCCGCACAGCAGCAATCGTCCATTCGACAACCATTGCCCCATATCCTTCCGAGAGGAGATCGACGTCTTCACGCGGCAACAAACATCCCGGCAACGTCGTGATCCCCTCCGTTCCGGCGGCTAATCCATATTTGCGAGCCCAATGCCGGCGCATCCCTCGAAAGGCTCGGTTCTCAAACCAAGCTTGACTCAGCAAACCCGATGGCAAATCGGCCTCAACTCGCTTTGCACTGCCAGCATCCATCGCGCTGATCCAACGCGCCAGCACCAAGCCCTCTGCCAATTCATCGTGACACACGCTCCGACTCAACGCCTCAAGTTCTTCACATGTCAGCATCAGCCCTAACAAACTTGCGTCGGCAGGCGCGAGGACGTGAATTATTTTTCGCTCAAGGCACTCGTCAACAAATTCCACCATTCTTGTGACATCATGCCGAGCCTGAAGCATCTCCGCCACCAAGAGACAACCGACGGCCGGAGCGCCGACATCCTGGAGATCGCTCACTTCTCGATACACACCTCGTTCAGAAATCTTTTCGATCAAGAAAACCTTCAGCGAACGGCGCACCGCTGGCGACTCCAGCAACAGCAACGTCGCCCAGCGTCGGCTGCCGGCCGAGCCCGATGAGAGCAACTCCGCGAACGGCTGTCCGACCGTCTCGACGATTTCTTTCCGACTCGCCTTGGTCCATACAGTCACACACCGCGCCAGCGATTCGGCCATCTCGCCAAGTCGGCCGGTCCAGGACGCCGTCTCGATCATGTTGTCTGCAACACGCCGCATCACCGACCTCCCTCGACGTGGTCGAGTGGTAACTGCTTCCAAATTTCCTGGATGCGTCGAAACATTTCTCGATCCGGCGATTCGTCAAGTTGCTGAATCAGCTTTTGTGTTTTCTCGATCCGACGCGGCAGATCGGCTTGCTCGGACTTGAGCATGCCCAACTTGTTCTCACAAGCCTCCAACATCATCTCGAGTTCCTTGTTGGATGCCTCAGCGAGCGTCACGGCGTTCTCCGAATCCCGGACTTGTTGCTCAAACTTTCGCTGTTCCTCGACACTCGCTTGTGCGAGACGTAACCGCTCCTGCAACAAACGCATTCGTTCGACAACTGGGCCGCGTTCCGTTGATAACGACGATAGTTGATCCTTGAGCGACTCTGATTTCCGCAAATCGTCTGCCAGTCGCAATCGCTCGCGTTGCTCAGCCAAACTCAACGATCCCACTTCGCCGGCCTGCCGACGAAGTTCATCGGTCGCTGATTTGAGCCTCCGTGCGAGGTCGGCCAGCGACTCACTGGACGATCGTGTTTGATTTACAAGGCGCTCGGCTGCCGTCACAACGGCAGATTGTGCCGTGGTCGCTTCCGTCTCGTTCGAAGGCTGAAGGCCAGTTGTAAGAACCTTCGCGATCGCGGCCACCAAACCCGCACTGCTTTCAGCCCACTCTTTGAGAACGTCATCCGCCCCTTTTTGAATCGAGCCTGTCAGCTTGGCGGAATTTTCTCGACGCCCAGCAGCTTCGAGGAGTGCCGCAGCCAATTCCAGTGACGAAGACTTGAGCTCATCGCCGCCGCGATGGCTCCGCGTCGCTAACTTTCTCAAGCCATTAAGAAGCGTCATCGTCGCTATAGGATCGGAGCTGTGAGCCATTGCTCCACCCCCCCGAGTATGTCTGCGGATGTTGGTCGTGATTGGTCGCGTCGTTGCGCGGAAGGGACTTTCATCAACCGCAAATTTCTCTCCGTTATAATAAGACTGCCGAGCGTCTCCATTTCACCGGCATTACCGAAGTTCGGCCTAGCGCTCCGCTGTCTGATGGCAGCCAATAGTGCGTCGCCAACGCTAGGTATTTCGAGAGGCAACGTCTGGCCTGATTGAGTTCGCACAAACCAGCGTTGCAGGATTTCAAGGCACTCGTCATCCGAGTAATCCGGAAACACAACCGTGGTTGGGAATCGTCTCGCCAAACCAGGATTTGTGCCGATGAAGTCGCGCATCGGCTCCAAATATCCCGCCAAGATAATCGCCGTTTGGGTGTTCGCCGGTAGTTCCGTCTGTCCCACAATCGCATCGATCGCTTCTGAGGCGTAACTATCCATCCCGTTGTGGTCGCTGCCGAGCGAATAGACCTCGTCAATAAACAAGACACCGCCCCGCGCGTTATTAAAGTGATTGATTACTTTGTCTTTTGTCTGACCGAGATATGAACCCTTCAACTCCGCTCCGCGAGTTTCGACCCACCGGTCGCTCGTGACTGCACCCACGGCTTTCAAAATGCGTGCAAGTTCCCTTGCCGCGCTCGTCTTTCCGGTTCCCGGATTGCCAAGAAACAGCATTCGCGGAGCTTTCGGAGACTGGCTGCCAAGTTCCGCCTGCATGTGAACGTCGTTCGCGATGTTGCGCATTTGCTCCTTGACTGTCGTCATCCCCACGAAGCGATCATTCAATTCCTGTAGGAGACGTTCTATGTCGTCGGGCGGAGCTTGGCACTCGCCCAAATCTTGAGGCAGAACACGCATCCGCTGCTTATCGCCAGTCGCCTCGATGCGTTCCCGTTGACGGTCGAGGATTTCCTGCACCAATGCTTCCAGCGAACGAGCATTCGCGAAGTGCGGATCAACACTCTTTCGGATAAGCAACGGCTTCAAACTGCGATCAAATGCCTCGCGATCGTCGGATCGCACGAGGTGCCCGCCCTTGTCTAGTTGGCGGTGAAGCAAATCGACTAATTCATCAACGGAAAACGATTGAAACACAATCTCGTTGGGAATGCGGCTGGCAAGGCCAGAGTTCTGCTCAAGCAGTCGATTCATTGGGTCGCGATATCCCGCCATGATGACAAGAGTGTCGGCAAACGTCGGTTGTGTAAGCGTTTGCACGATCTGATGAATGATCTGAACTCCCTGGTCTTGTTCGGCAAGTTGATATGCTTCGTCAATAAATAACACTCCACCTTTGGCCAATTGGAATTGCTCGACAACACGCTCGGCGTATTCGCTGACATACTGTGACCCAAAATCTGAAACCGGATTCACTTCGTGAAGGCGACCGTGGCTTAGCAGACCCATCGCGTGGAAGATCTCGCCAACCCGCCGAGCGACAGTTGTCTTGCCTGTTCCGGGCGGTCCCACAAACCGGCAATGCAGAAAACCTTCGACGGGAGTACCTAAATCCTCCGCGTGACGAGCGCGGGATGCCATTTTTCGCAAGTAGTCCTTAAATTCAGTGAGCCCAACGAACTCCTTATCGAGCGCTGACAGAAGTTCTTGCACGCGGTTGTGATTGTAGCGTGCCGCCTCCGGTACCATTGCCGGCGTCACAGTGCCGCCACCTTTGGAAGCACGGTTTCTGACGATCTGATCGACGAGATTTCGGACACCTCGGCCATTTCCCATCCGGCGTCGGATCATTTCATCGCCAATGAACCGTAATGCCGCTTGCTCGGCCTCTGGCGTCAGAACCAATTGACGTTTGCTGCACTCGCGGCGGAAGACTTCGGAGAGTTCGTCGAGTGAGTAGTCTGGAAATCGAATCCAGTTGGATTCGGGAATTCGCGACCGAAACCCTAGGTTGACGTTCCACAACTCCTGCATCTGTTCTTCGTAACCAGCAAAGATCACCGTCAGCGTTGCCCGGTGGTCCTCCATGTCTTTCATTAACGTTTCCAACGCACCTCGCATCCATTCGCCCTCGGCGAACTGATACGCCTCGTCCACGAACAGCACGCCTCCCGTCGCACGGTCAATTGCCGATCGCATCCGTTGAATGCAATCACCGCTGTTGTAAGAACTGGCAATGTCGGATCGGGAGATTTCGACAACATTGCCGCTTGATCGCAGCCCACTGGCCCTCAAGAATCTCGCCACTAACCGAGCGACGACTGTCTTCCCCGTCCCCGGATTCCCAAGAAACAACATGTGCGTTGTGATTGGCTCTGAGGTGCGGCCCTCACGGAGTTCCGCCAATTGCTGTTCCGCCAGCTCCATCAAAGCCGCCAATTGGTCTTTTACAGACTTCAGGCCGACCATTTGATCGAGTTCGCGCTGTACGTCCTCTACGGTTTCATTGACCGCGTTTTTTTCGAGAACACGCTCGATCCGCCGCTGATCCGGTGGCAACTGCGCAACACTGCGAACTGACTCACTCAGGTTGTGCAACAACCATCGCCGCTGCGTCAATTCCGCAACAACGTGTTCTCGGGCTCCCAGCAACCCTTCCCGGTTCATAACAAAGTCCAAGAACCCGCGCACCTCCGCAGCATTGGGGGCCGACAGCGGAACCACTTCGCGAACATGGCGTGTTTCTTCGATGTTGTCCAAGACAGCCAGCAGTTCGTCGCGTCTGCCTGATCGAACGACGAAGACCACACGCGAATCCGGATGGCCTTCCGAAACCAAGGCCAAAGCGGCAGCCTGTTTCAAATGGTCTTTTGCTTGTTCCGTGATTGCTCCAGACCACAGATCTTCGGGATGTTCAAAGACGGCCAGAACTCGTGCATTGCTACGCAGCACTCGATCGAGTTGTCCCAACAATGTGCGTAAGTTGGAACTTGCGACAGCTTCGGTTCGCGCCACGGATTCAGCGGGTGCGCCGTTCGCGTTAGCAGTCGCTCCCATCGCAACGGTGCTCTGCTGACGCGGCTGAAACTCCCGCTTGGGAGGTTCTCCTGGGCGATCGCTTGTCTTCCCTTGCGATAATTCTTCGAACCGTTTCTGCATAGTCTCTGTATCAAACCGAGTCACCCCCTGAGGGTTGAACGAGAGAATCAACTCAAAACCGGACGCTGATCCCAAGCGATGCAGAGCTTCCACCAACCGCCTCGCTCCGAATGCGTCTCCCAAAAAGAACAGATCGCGAACCGCCTCCCCGGTCAGAATCGCCAACTTGCGACCCTGGGCCGGTAGAAACAACTCGCGCAATCGTTCATTCACGGGCTGACTCATGGATGCTTTCTCATTCGGACTCAGGCTCTTGCGAGTTGGCCAAAATCTCGCATGTTCGACAAGGTGCAATACTCACTCGCTTCGTCACTAGATTAGCGAACGTGCTCACGTTCCGGTTCACGCACTATTACCTTTGTGGGAATCTTGCTTCCTTGATCCAAAGTCGGCTCCTTGTTTTTTGCTCTCCCCCAGTCGGTGATGTCCAACTCCAGCCCCTCTTGTGCGAGTACCTCAGTCAGACCTCCAAGGACGTCTCGGCAGAGTTGTTCCTCTCCTTCCACGACGTTCTCGACTTCGAATTCCGTCCGGCCGTCGAGATGAATATCGACGCGAATGTTGCCACGCCCATCGCGATTGGGAACGTCGGCTCGTACTTGGATTCCAGACAACGGATCGCCCTCTTTCATGAATCCAAATTTCGGGGTGTCGTAGTGGCGATCACAAAGTGCCTGCATGACGGCATCAGCAATTTGCTGCGTTCGTTCAGAGTCTTGACGATTCCGCTCTGCCTCGGCGATTGCAGCCGTTCGGAGAGATTCCAATCGCTCGATCACCGGTCGCGCTGCGGCAAGATCGCCGGCTTCAAGGTGGCCTCGCGCGGCTTTGAACTGCCGCAAGCAGTCCTCAACTTCTTCTGATGACTTCACCCAACGACGCACCTCATCCCATCCACCGTCTGGTTCCTCTTCCAGCTTGCTGACTTCTTCCTTCAGCGAGACCAGTTCAGCCTCTCTCGCCAGCCGCTCTTGAACAGCTTGCAACGATTCTTCTAATGCCACCTTCGAGTGAGATGCCTGTCGTGGCCGAAACTCCCGTTCGACCTCTTCTCGCCAAAGGTGCAATTCTTGCAATCCCTGTTGAAAGCGATGCACGGCTGACCGAGCCGCCGAGTTTGCCGCGTCGGCATCGCGATGTGCTCGATTTAGATTCGTTACATCCGCAGCAAGACGGGACTCGGAAGTTCTTAGATCTTCGGCCGCCATCGTCGCCGAGTTCAGTTCTTGATCCAGCACTCCGCGAGTCGATTGTGCTTGCTCCAACTTGCGCTGCTCTTCTTTGAGCAACAGCATAAGGTCTTCGCGGCGGGCATCCATTAGATCCAACAATTCACCGGTCCGTGGCGAGACGATTTGCTTTTCGGCGGCCTGTCGTGCCTCTCGGCATTGTCGCCGAGCTTCCTTCAATTCTTTCTCAAGCTCTTCGACGGCCAGCGGTGTGCCCCACTGAGAACAAGCTCGGGAAGTGACGGTGCAAGCGGATCGCAGCGCTCCACGAAGACTCGGACGCACGAAACCGCATTTTGGGCCGCTCATCGCTTCACTCCTGTTGATTGGTCATAGGGAACATCGAACTCCAAAGACAACTCACGAGACTTCAATTGAGTACGCAAACGATCCATAAAATTGGTCGGCGGAATTCCAGTGATTTCAATTTGATGAGACCGGCTGACCGACACCTCCAACTCCCGGTCTCGACTTTCTAGCACCGATGTTTCGAGATGATGATATCGTGGCGACAAGAAATGAATCTGCTGATTCGATGAGCCGCGCCAGGCACTCCCGTCGTTCATCGCTTCGACATACAACCCGTCGATCAGAATATCCACACACCTCAGAATTCGCTCAACCATTTCGGCCTGCCCGTCGCGACGGAGCTGCTGCAGTGTGCGTCCCGTGTAGCACATGACACTCAGGTCGCTGCGCTGACCAAGTTCCTCAAGAAAGTCCGCGAGCAAGTCCAGTGGCTGATCAAGTGGGTCACCGCCCGACAAAGTGACACCCTCAATTCCACTGATTTGCAAGACACGATCGACCAAATTAGAGGGTGTGGTGAGGTCGAAATCCTTAGAACGATTCATTTCGGCCGCGATGCAGCCCGGGCAGTCAAACGAGCATCCTTGAAACCAAACCACCGCCCGCGTTCCCGGCCCCAGTGCGAGTGACCGTTCCTGAAATCTTGCGACCCTCAATCCAATTTGAGTCCAGCGCATCCGAAACTGTCCTCTCCAATTCTAGTCGTCGTGGTTCTCAATAATGCGGACATCTCGCAGCGGATGAACCGAGCCAAGAATCTATTTTCAGGGATGAGGCGGCTTGTGCATGACGCGGTCATTGGCTCTCGTCCTTCCATAACGCCCGTGATGTCGCAAGCCCCGGTCCTCACGGGTAGCAACCAGATCGATCGGGATACCCACCGCCTTGTTCCCCAACGGCCGTTTGGATCGAGGATGTCTGCCGTGTAGTTGAAAAGCATGACGGTTTCTCCGGCAGATGATACGCTTCTGCGGAGAGTTGTTCCAGTCACCTGATAAGGAGAAATCGTCATGCAAGGAGAGTAGTTGACATCCGTCCGCAGGTCGAGCGGTGGCGTTCGGAAAATTGGCAGGAAGGAGCAAGCTGAGTCTCCGATCGCAGAGTCTCCAAAGAAGCCCGCGTCAAAGAGCCGTCGTTCCCAAACAGTTCCACGAAAAGAGAAAGCCTCTTTGACCACCACAAAGCCGATCGCACCGAAACCGTCGGAGCCGTTGTTTTCGATCTTCAAATTTACCGTACGTGATCCAGAGCAGCTTCGCACGCTGAGATGAAACACTGACGGGAATTCGCCTCGGGCTCCCGGACGAACTGCGTCGGTTCTTTTCATCGACGAATGCGATCGAATCCATGTTCAGCCGAGTTCGCTAGCTGACCGGACGGGTCAAACGCTGGCAAGGCGGAACAATGCGTCACCGCTGGTGCGTCTCGGGTCTTGTGCGGGCCGAACAAGGCTTCCGGAAAATCCGAGGATTCAAAGAATTGCCTCAACTTTGTGATGCTCTCTCAGTCCTCATCCTTGACAACGTGAGCAACTCTTAGTCTGATCTCCCCCCACTTTCCGCCGTCACTCTTTTCAACTACTCGGCGGACATCCTCAGAGTTTACTCGGCGTTTACCTCGAATTGAAATCAGACTGTTAGGATAGCCCGGGCGAAATGATTCAACTTTCTTGTGATCACTGTTCCGCAAAATTGAAAATCAAGAACTCCGTAGCTGGTACGAAAGTCTCTTGTCCTAACTGCAACTCGATTCTCTCAGTGCCGTATCCCGGCCAACAGTGGTTGCGAAAGGTATGCTGTGAGTGCGGCACCGAACACGATTTTGATCACTCGGATGCTTGTATGGCATGCCATGATCCAGAGAGACTTTTTTCTTTGGAGTGTACGGCACATCATTGTCCTGTCCCCGAATTTGTTTGCCCGGACTGCCTGCAGAACGATTACGATTCTCGGAAGAAATCAAAGGTCCCGCCGGCGCTGCTAGCTCCAGCGGAAATTGATGAGGCATCGCAGTCTGCCGGCGAATTTTCCGAGGCACTTGGTATCTCACCGAAGTTGTGGGAGCGTTGGTTTGCCGATCCGCTAATTAGATGTAATGCGATCCGCTCACCGGCAAGATATGGTGCGATGTTTGGCATTGCTGCCGTTGTTGTTTTCGCTCTTGGCTGGATACTTGTCATAACGATTGTGCTCTGGTTACTCATTCTTTCGTTCGTCGCATATGCAATCTACCTCGGTTATTTGGCGTACACTGTAGAGTCTCCCGACCGACGCCGTTCGCTAATCATGAAGGCGGTCATGCCCTTTTGCATAGCGGTCTTCCTGTGGTGTCTGGTACCGGGCAGTAAGAGTCTTCCGGAGGAAATCACGAACAGCATCGGTATGAAGCTGAAGCTAATACCTGCGGGCGGGTTTCTGATGGGTTCGCGTGACAAGGAAGCCGCTCATCAGACCGACGAAGGCCCGCAGCACAAGGTACTAATCACGAAGCCGTTTTACATGGGCGTGACGGAAGTGACGCAGGGTCAGTGGTTTTCCGTGATGGGTACGAAGCCGTGGTCAGGGAAGGAAGACGTCGCGGAAGGCGACGACTATCCCGCTGTGTATGTAAGTTGGGAGGACGCCGTTGCGTATTGTAAAAAGCTGAGTACGACGGAGAACAATTTGTACCGATTACCAACGGAAGCGGAGTGGGAATATGCGTGCCGTGGTGAGACGACAACTGCGTACAGTTCTGGTTCATCAACCGAGCCTGTGAAGGACTATGTGTGGTTTCATGAGAACGCCTTGGACATCGGTGAAAAATATGCTCATCTAGTGGGCACAAAGAAGGCGAATCCTTTTGGCTTGCATGACATGCATGGCAATGTCTTTGAATGGTGTTCTGATTGGTACGTTTCGGACTATTACGGATCATCCCCAGCGAGCGATCCTCCCGGCGCAACCACAGGCTCGTTCCGGGTGTACAGGAGCGGGAGCTGGTTCTACCCCGCCTCGGACAGCCGGTCGGCGAACCGCGGCAGGGACGTCCCGTCGAGCCGATACTACGACTTGGGCTTCCGCCTTGTCCTGAGTCCGTCTGGTCAGTAGCCGGAGGCGGTGGAGTGAAGAGAGAACGCCGGGGCCATCCAGAATTAAACCATCGAAGCAACTGGAACACATCGGCACATAGCCGTTGTGTTCGGATCACCGCCACGTCCAGCTCGTCTCAATTCGCGATCTCGCGATTCACGAGCTGGGTGTGGATTCTTCCATGCCGATACGTGCGGCTTTTTTTAGGTATCAGAGGTTCGGGCGGCAGGCGAACTCATCAGTGGTGGCGAGTGGGCTGACACTGGAAGAAGCGCTCCGCGCTGCCGAACAATGGCTGGAGCAACTGGAATTGCTTTCGCTCAAACAGATCTGGTGCGACCTCGCGACCCAATCGCCACCGAAAACTGGAGGAACCGCCTGATGCGGCCCTGCATGTCAGGTGGTGTGGGGAGGGCCATCAGCAATGATGGTCCTTACCCGATTTCGGCTTTCTTCATAATGTAGTAATGCGATCCAGCGCCAGAGAAGTAACCCGACAAATCCGCCTCAAGAACAAACCCGCTCTCTGCCAAAACCTCGGTGACCTTCTCTGTTGGCCAATACCTGATTTGAAACGTATCGGAATACTTCACTTCATCCCCGTTTAGTTGCTTCACCTTCAAATCTTCCTGGTAGATGAAGATGTCGCCAGTTTGATTGACCACCGAAACGGAACGCTCAATCAAATGGTCGCATCTTGAATATCCCTGAAATATCGCTTTGGATGGGATGTCGATAAGCAGGATGCCTCCGGACTTGAGAGATGCATGTGCCGCCGTCAATGCTTTCGTCAGAGACTCTTCATCCAGCAAATAGAGCAAGACCGTGAAGACACATAGAGCGACATCGAATCGTTCGTCGCTCACGAAGTCCTCCATCTTCGAGCAAACGGTGCGTAGCGCGGCTTGCCGTTTCTTCTGCTTCAACTGACTGAGCATCTCCAAGCAAGGTTCAACGGCGGTCACATCAAAACCCATTTCCGCAAGGGGAATAGATAGGCGACCGGTCCCAGCCCCAAAATCCACAATTCTCGCAGGAGGTTGGACCCTCTCTGCTATCACTTGGACCGTTGCGTCGGTCAATTGGTTGTAGAACTCTCCGAAGGATCGCTCATAGGCGAGGTCGTAAACATCGGCCCAGGATGCATGCGGCTGAGCGCTCACAGGCATAGTGCGTTCCTTCGTGGGAAATAGCCGACGATTCGATTCGCCAATATTTGGTTGCCTATGATCCCTTGGGTGTCGGCCATCATAAGGGTTGCGCCCAACAAGCCCGGAAGGATTCCGCAGCGGAGCGTGCAGTGAACGCCTCCGAGCGAAACCTCGATGTGGTGTGTGTCTGTTTGAAACTGGCCAAATCCGGGATAAAAGTCGGTGACGCTACCGCAGGCAGGGAAGTCCTTTAACGAGTCGTCCTGGAAGTATGAAATCTGCGCACCCGTATCAAAGAACATTCGATAGTCGTTGCCTGCAATTCGGGCAATGAGAATCGGAATGCCCATGAACTCCGATAGGTGCAATCGCTGTCCGCTGTGCGGCAATTCAGTTGTGGAAACCGAGAGCGTCCCCCTCGCACAGTCGAGAATATGGTCGAAACGTCCAAGAATGTCGGCACCGAGGAGACCGCAGCACTGGACACTGACGAATTGGGAAAGCGTTGCGGCTGTAAGTCCCATATAGCTGTTACTAAGCGTGAACGGCTCTTCTGCGATTGTAAGGTTCTTTACTTCGCCGAAGCTTGTCGGCGCACCCGTATCGAACAGCCATAATTCTCGTTCCAGTTCCACGAACAAGTGGCCGTCTCTGAAAACCAAAGGTAGCTTGAGCATGCTTATCCTCCTGCAATGTAAAGTGTATGGCACCGCTGTTCTCTCTTGCGCCCGTTCGAGCCACCCGCGACCGAATTCGTTGCGGAGGGCGATCCCAGCGCTACAACTCATGGGGAATGTGCGAGAGAACTCGACGGATTGACTTGGTTGCGAGCCATCGGAGAATTCCTGTGCTTCGACCGAATTAGATCGCGGGCGGCCTTTCGCCTTGTTAGGACGCGCGCGTGATAACACGGTATCGCCAAAAACCGTCGGCCTCAATCCGGCACGCTTGATTTCCCTCGAAAACATGGCAATAGTCTCCCGAGTCAACAACTCGAATGGGTTCATCAATTACGAGCCACTGACCGCCGCGTGGGAGTGAAACATGACGTCCATCAGTTAGATGCTGGCCGCTCAATCTGACTGACATCAGGGAACAACGTCCGATCGTACCACGCATGGAGTTCGGCGGTATCGCCATTGCTGCTCATCGGAACAATGAACCGCACCCGCAGATGTGGATTCTCCCGCATCCATTCTGCCAATGACCGAGACAAGAACAAAGCGGTCTCTCCAGTGGGTTCGCCGCTCCCGAGATAGACTCGCACCCAGCCGCCCATGTCAGTAATAGCAATTGTGAATCGCGGATCATTCATGTGGTTTGTCATTTTTGCGTCCTGTTCAATTCCCCTTCACTGCCCGCCGCTTCAACTCAGCATCGACAGCACTCACGGTCTGAACGTTCACCAATGCCGCTACGCTCGCCTGTAAAAGCAGCCGCAGCAGATCAGGCTCTTTGACCGCCAACTCGCTGAACGTCTCCAGCATGTCATCTGGACGCATCAGACGAGCGATAGCGTTCTGCATGTCGGGACGGTTAGTGAGGCTGTTAAGCCAAGGAGGTAAGAGTCTGACGCGATGCCTAGAGAAGTTCTCGCAACTGTTGGTCTGATTTGTTACTGATGTTGCTCATTTCTGCATCTTCGCCCTGCCGTTGAATCGTTCCACCGCCGTTTGGTCAGCTTCCTGTGACTTCTCCGTAGCTTTTTCGATCTTAGCCTGGTCACGCTCACGCAAGCCGTCGATCATACTTTGCCAGCCCTCCTCACGGCACTTCATGTACCCATTTAGCCTCGGCTGGAGAAGTCGTTGACACTGGATATTGAGGCGATGGAGAAGTTCCCGTTGGATGTCTTGAAGGCCTGTCGCAAGTTCGACACTGAGTGGCGTGAGTTCGCTGCAATGGAGAAACTATGAATCGACTGTCTGATCCGAGGGGCCGTGACTCAATTTTGCACGAGTCATCGCAGGCACACGATTGCTCGGCCAGAATTTTGCCCAGCCCCCTACCCCGATCCGGGTCCGGGAGCGGAGTTAGCCCTCACACCACTGCCTCAAATTTTTGGAGTAAAGATTTTTGAGATCACTTTGGGCGTGTTGCCTTGATCGGCAGTGTTCAGACTGCCGTTGAGTTTTCAGCAACGAGTAATGTTTGAGGTCTTCAAACCTCCCCACCTACCCCTGTAAACTTCTCCACAAATGCGGCGATCTTCTGAAAAACGCTTTGCTTCTTGGTCAGGTATGCGGGATTGAGCGGGCTCATTTTCGGAAGAATACCATTGAGTTCCGTGCCGTTGTCGCTGGCGAACTCTCGTTTTAGCGAGGTGCTGATATACCGCCTGGCCGCTTCTATGTTCAGGTTTTCGTCAGCAATCAGCCCCCCAGCCTCGCGCTGTTGCTCGGCTCGTGCAAAGCTAAAAAAAGCTTCGATCACGCTGGCTTTATCGGGAATTTCGTCGAGATTGGCTTGGTTGATAAAATCCACCACTAGGTTTTCCTTGGCGCGATTACCGACACTGGCGCGAATCATGCGACGCACTTCCTCGATCAAATTCGCCTTGTTCTTCGTTTTCTTGTTCTGCTCGAAGATCAGCTCCAGAATGTAATCCAGATTGATCTCTTGTGACTTCAGCAAATCCACCTCAAACACCACGTCAGCCCAATCGATGGTGGACTCTTCTTTTTCATTGCCCACCTTCTCACGCCGCAGCCAGTCCC